>JADMIO010980238.1_pt1 | contig 42327 bp, 41 predicted proteins | sample 8958161 | NCBI WGS metagenome assembly JADMIO01 (sample SAMN16585339, study PRJNA669376) | soil metagenome | isolation source: Crop rotation soil | place: USA: Cullars Rotation, Alabama | collected 2011 | reverse complement strand
GTTCGATGTTCGTGATGTTCGATGTTCGTGATGTTCGATGTTCGTCGATGTTCGAGTTCGTTGATGTTCGAAACCGCGACCTGAACCGCACCTAGGAACGTGCGAACGTCGAACCCAGAACCGAGAACCCAGAACCCAGAACCCAGAACCGAGAACCCAGAACCCAGAACCCAGAACCCAGAACCCAGAACCGAACCTCGAAGCTGAACACGAACAGAGAAGAGAGAACTTAGAAGCGTGAACACCTCTTCGTCTCGCGCCCGCGTCGTCAGCGGGATGCGCCCGACGGGCAAGCTGCATCTCGGGCACCTGGTCGGCGCGCTCCACAACTGGGTGGCGCTGCAGCAGCAGTACGACTGCTTTTATTTCGTCGCCGACTGGCACGCGCTGACCAGCGAGTACGCGAACACGTCCGCGATCACCGGTTACGCGCTCGACAACGTCGCCGACTGGCTCGCCGCCGGCGTCGATCCCGAGCGCAGCACCATCTTCATCCAGTCGCTCGTCCCTGAACACGCGGAGCTGTTCCTGCTGCTCTCGATGGTCGTGCCCATTCCGTGGCTCGAGCGCGTGCCGACCTACAAGGAACAGCGCGAGCAGCTCGTGGAAAAGGATCTGTCGACGCTCGGCTTCCTCAGTTATCCGCTGCTGCAGACCGCGGACGTGATCATCTACGACGGCAAGTTCGTCCCTGTCGGCGAGGACCAGGTCGCGCACCTCGAGCTGTCGCGCGAGGTCGTGCGCCGCTTCCATCAGTTCTACGGCGACGTGTTCGTCGAGCCGCAGCCGCTTCTCACGCCGACGCCCCGCCTGCCGGGGCTCGACAACCGGAAGATGAGCAAGAGCTACGGCAATACGATCGATCTCGCGGATGATGCGGACGCGGTGACGAAGAAAGTGCGGCAGATGTACACGGATCCGAAGCGGATTCGCGCCGATATTCCCGGCACCGTCGAAGGCAATCCCGTGTTCATGTACCATGACGCGTTCAACGCGAACACCGCCGAGGTCGAAGACCTGAAGACGCGCTACCGCGCCGGCCAGGTCGGCGACGTCGAGGTGAAGACCAAGCTGGCCAAGGCGATGAACGCGATGCTCGAGCCGATGCGCGAGCGGCGGCGCGAGGTGATGAGCAAGCCCGATCGCCTCCGCGAGATTGCGGTGGAAGGATCGCGCAGGGCGCGCGCCATCGCGCAGCAGACCATGGAACGCGTCCGCGACGCGGTGAAGCTACGGTATTGATGGTGACCGAACAATCCGGCCACGCCGATTTCGAGTCCTCGCCTGACGCCTACAAGGTCAAGCTCGACAGCTTCGAAGGGCCGCTCGATCTGCTCATTCACCTCATCAGGAAGAACGAGGTGAACATCTACGACATCCCCATCTCGCTCATCACCGAGCAGTACCTGGCCTGCATCGAGTTGATGCAGGAGCTGAACCTCGACGTCGCCGGCGAGTTCGTCGTCATGGCCGCGACGCTGATTCACATCAAGTCGCGGATGCTGCTGCCGCGTCCCGACCCGACGCAGGACGATCAGGACGAGGAGGATCCGCGCGAGGCGCTGGTGCGGCGGCTGCTCGAGCACCAGAAATACAAAGCCGCCGCGGAGCTGCTGCACGAACGCGAGACCGTGCGCAGCGCGCAGTTCATGCGTCCCGATGCGAGCGTCGCCGACGCGGCGGGCGAGGAGTACGAACCGGAGCTCGAAGTCGACCTCTTCAGCCTCATCACCGCCTTCAAGGGCGTGCTCGAGCGCGCCAGCCGGCGGCCGCGCATGGTGCTGCCGCCGGAGGAGATTCCCATCGAGACGCGCATCGAGCAGCTGCTCGCGCGGTTGTCGGAAGCCGAGGCGTGCGGCTTCGAAGACCTGTTCGCGGATGGCGACGGCTCGCGCGGCTTCATGATCGTCACCTTCCTGGCGCTGCTCGAGATGATTCGCCTGAAGCTGGTACGCGTGTTCCAGTCCGCCGGTTCCGGAGCGATTCGTGTTTACAAGCGCGCGCGTCCGACGGACGCGCCGCACCCCATCGGCGATCCTCAAACCAATGATCGATAACTCTCTGAAAGCCATTGTCGAAGCATTGATCTTCGCCTCGCCCGAGCCGCTGACGCCGAAGATGCTCTTCAAGCTGCTCGCCGACGAGCCGAAGGAAGACGTCGCCGCGACGATCGACGCGCTGCAGGCCGATTACGAGTCGCGCCCTGGATTGCAATTCGTGCAGGTGGCGGGCGGCTACCAGATCGTCACGCGCCCCGAGCTCCACGAGTGGGTGCGCCGGCTGTTCCATGAGCGCTCCACGCAGAAGCTCACCGTGCAGGCGCTCGAAACGCTTGCCGTCATCGCCTACAAGCAGCCGATCACCGCCCTCGAGGTCGGCGAAATCCGCGGCGTCAACACGTCAGGCGTGCTCTCGACGCTGCTCGAACGCCACCTGATCAAGATCGTCGGCCGCAAGAACGTCGTCGGCCGGCCGTTTCTCTACGCGACGACGAAGGAATTCCTGATTCGGTTCGGCCTGAAAGACCTGAGCGACCTGCCGAAGATCGAGGACATGGCCGAAGCGCTCGGCTTCGACCCGCCCGCCCGCCTCATCGAGCAGACCCCGGCCGAGGAGATGCTCCCTTTGCAGGACGACGAGCAGGGGGACGAGCAGGACGCGCCGCAGCCTTCCTGAGAGACGCGACCTCCGCATCGGTGAGTTCGCGCCAGTCGCCCGGCTTCATTCGCCGATCCGCAATCGATCCGAAGCGCGTGCGCTTGAGTGACTGCACCGGGTGGCCGACCGCTTCGAGCATCCGGCGAACCTGACGGTTGCGGCCCTCACGAATCGTCAGCAGCACGATGCCATCGGTATCGCGCCGCGATTTGTTGGCCCTGGTCATGAGCACCGCGTCCGCCGGCAGCGTGCGGTGGCCGTCGAGCGGGATGCCACGTCGCAAGCGCTCGATGGCCTCCTCGTCGGGAATACCGGCGACGCGCGCTTCGTAGGTGCGCTCGACCTCATGGCGCGGATGCGTGAGCCGCGCGGCAAGGTCGCCGTCGTTGGTGAGCAGCAGCAGCCCTTCCGTGTCGTAGTCGAGCCGGCCTACCGGGTAGACGTATTCCTTCACGCCGTGCAGCAGATCGAGAACCGTCCGCCGCCGCTGCGGGTCGGATCGCGTCGTCACGTAGCCGGTTGGCTTGTAGAGCAGGATGTAGCGCAGCCGCTCGGCGGACTTGATGCGGCGGCCGTCCACGCGGATGTCGTCGGTGGCCGGATCCGCCTTCGTCCCCATCTCCGTTACCGCCTGGCCGTTGACGGTAACGCGCCCTTCGGCGATGAGCTTTTCGGCCGCGCGGCGCGACGCGAGGCCGGCCTGCGAGATGATCTTCTGGAGGCGGATGTTCACTCTTCTATCTTCTCCGTTCTCGGTTCGTGTTCAAGTTCGGTTCCGGGTTCATGTTCCGGGTTCATGTTCGCGGGTCGTTGTTCGATAATCGACGTTATGAAGCGCTTTGTTCTTCTCGCGATGATGATTGCGGCGTGTTCGAAGCCGCCGGCCGCCGTGAGTGTGAAATTGCAGGTCCCGCTCGCGCGGCTGCCGACGGTCGATGCGCAGGCGATCCTCGCGCATACGAAGGTTCTGTCGTCCGATGAGTACGAGGGCCGCGGGCCGGGGACGAAGGGCGAGGAGCTGACCGTCAACTATCTCGTCGATCAGTTCAAGAAGATTGGCGTCAAACCCGGCAACACCGACGGAACCTACGTGCAGAAGGTGCCGCTCGTCGGCATCACGCCGGCGCCGGCGCCGCTCGTCTTCGAGAAGGGCAGCCAGCGGCGCACGTTGAAATGGAAAGACGACGTGGTGGCGTGGACGAAGCACGTCGCGGAGTCCGCGAGCATCAACAAGTCGGAGCTGGTGTTTGTCGGCTACGGCATCGTCGCTCCCGAATACAAGTGGGACGACTACAAGGGGCTCGACGTGAAGGGCAAGACGCTGGTCATGCTCGTCAACGATCCGCCGGTCGCCGACGATGCGAAGGCCTTCGGCGGCAAGGCAATGACCTACTACGGCCGCTGGACCTACAAGTACGAAGTAGGAATGCAGAAGGGCGCCGCGGCAGTGCTCGTCGTCCACGAGACGGAACCTGCCGGCTACCCGTTCGAGGTCGTGCAGGCCAAGACGACGGAGCAGTTCGATCTCGTCACCCCGGACAAGAACATGAGCCGCGTGAATATCGAGGGGTGGATCACGCTCGGCCAGGCGAAGGCGCTGATGCAGATGGCGGGGCAGGACTTCGACGCGTTGAAGAAGCAGGCCGCGACGCGCGATTTCAAGCCGCTGCCGCTCGGCGTCACCGCCTCGATGACGATCAGGAACACGCTCCGCACGATCGACTCGCAGAACGTTGTCGCCAGGCTCGAAGGAAGCGATCCGGCCCTGAAGGACGAATACGTGGTCTACACCGCGCACTGGGATCATCTCGGCGTCGGTCCGGAGATCAACGGCGATCGCATCTACAACGGCGCGAAGGACAACGCCATCGGCACCGCGGCGCTGCTGGAGCTGGCGCGTGCCTTCACGAACGTGTCGCCCGCGCCGAAACGTTCGATTCTCTTTCTGTCGGTGACGGCGGAGGAGCAGGGGCTGCTCGGATCGCAGTACTACGCCGTGACGCCCATCTATCCGCTGAAGAAGACGCTCGCCAACATCAACATGGATGGCCTGAACGTGCACGGACGCACGAAAGACCTGACGCTCGTTGGCTACGGCGCGTCAGACCTCGACGACTATGCGAGCGCCGCCGCGGCGGAGCAGGGGCGGGTCATCCGTCCGGATCCGGAAACCGAGAAGGGGTTCTACTACCGGTCGGATCACTTCAACTTTGCCAAGCAGGGGGTGCCCGCGCTCGATCCGGATGAGGGCACGGACTTCGTTGGCAAGCCGGCGGAGTACGGGAAACAGGTGCGAGACGACTACACGGAGCACGACTACCACAAGCCGAGCGACGTGATTAAGGCCGACTGGGATTTGAGCGGCGCGGTCGAGGACCTGCAGGTTCTGTTCGCCGTCGGCTACCGCGTGGCGCAGGCGGACAAGTATCCGGAATGGAAGCCGGGCAACGAGTTCAAGGCCACGCGCGAGGCGATGCTCAAAAACTGAAAATGGGGTCGGGGGTCATTTCTTGAGGACACTCGCCCAGAACGAGACGAGCTTCACCGTGTCGCTCGCGGCGGCCGCTCGATCGATCTCGGCGTGCGTGATCAGCTCGCTGACGAGCAGATGCACGTCCACCCCTTTCTTCCGCAGGTAATCGGCGAGCAGCACGGATTCGGCGGTTGGAATGACGGAATCCTCGGAACCGTGCAGCAGATATACGGGCGCGGCCGGCGGCGAGAGCGCGCGGTCGCCCGACAGCGTCGGCGATTCCACCCCCGTTTCGTTCAGGTAGGGCAGCAGCGCCGGCCCGAGCTTCTTCACGTTGCGCTCGTTGACGTAATTCATGTATGTCCGTGCCGGTTCCGGCAGCGTCTTCTCGTACTCCCGCGCCTGCTTGAACGTCGCATTCGCCTCGTTCATGTCGACGAGCGTGAGCTGCGACGCATAGAGAAACGTCTCGATGCCCTTCTGCAGCGGCGCGACCTGCTCCGCGGGGACGATGCCTTGATCGGCGAACTCGTGAAGGATGACCGCCACGCCGTAATCGTGCGGCGGCACGATCTTGACGCCGGGAAGCTGTACTTCTTCGCCGGTCGCGAGATAGTGCAAGACGCGCGGCAGGTCCGCATGGCCGCCGAACGAGAGCACGTAGGCGAGCTTGTCGCGAATCGATTCGCGGCCGGCGGCGACAATCGACATCCCGCCGGCGAAGCTGATGCCCATCAGCCCAATGCGGCCGTCCGGCGCGAGCTCCGGCTGCCGCGCCATCCAGCCGACCGCGTCCTCGATGACGTCGGTTGATTTCGTCGTCAGCCGATAGTGCTGCAGGTCCGGCAGCGCGAGCGTCATCACCAGTACGCCGGTGCCGGCGAGATCCTTCGCAAGTGCCGTCAACCGCGGCTCCTTGATGCCCATCGAGTGGATGCCCGGAATGAGCAGCACGCTGCGCGAGAAGCGGCCATCGGGGCGATAGAACTGCGCGGGCACGTCGCCGTTGCGCGTGGGCACCATGTGCGGCGTCTCGATGGTCACCGCGTGCGCGTGGTCGTTGGCGAGCGCTTCGACGCGGCCGCCGAGATGCGCGACGCGGACAAACAGTGAAGCGGCGCGCACGTAAGGGACCGCCAGGTATGCAAGGATGGCGACAATGATGACGATCACTGCCACGATGCGCCCGCCGCGCGATCTGGACATCCGTGGCATTATCGAAGATTGGAGATGCCGAAACCACTCATCATTGCGATCGACGGTCCCTCCGGCGCGGGCAAGGGAACGATCGCCAGGACGGTCGCCGAGAGACTGCACTACCGCCACGTCGACACCGGCGCGATGTATCGCGCCGTCGCGTGGAAGGCGCTGCACGACCAGGTCGCGCTCGACGACGAAGCGGCGGTGGCGGCGCTCGCCGATCGCTCCACCATCGTTGTCGAGCACGGGCGCACCGCCATCGACAGCCACGACGTAACGCAGGCCATTCGCACGCCCGAGATCGACAAGGCCGCGTCGTCGGTGGCGCGCATGCCGCGCGTTCGCGAAGTCCTCGTCGCGCGTCAGCGCCGCCTGGCGGAAGAGGGCGGTATCGTCATGGAGGGGCGCGACATCGGCACGGTCGTCTTTCCCAATGCCGATGTGAAGATCTATCTTGATGCGTCGGCGGAAGAACGGGCGCGCCGCCGGCTGAACGATCCCGCGCACACCGGCGGGAAAGCCGGCGAGGCGGCGGTCGCCGCGTCGATTGCGGCGCGCGATCAGTCCGACACGACGCGCATCGCGTCGCCATTGACGGTGGCGGCGGATGCGATGCGCATCGACACGACCGGCATGCCCATCGCGAACGTGGTCGATCGCGTGATGGCGCTCGTTGATGCGAAGCGGAATGGCTGACGGCGAGCGGTTGGGCGCGCGGCTCCGCGGCATTGTTGCCGTTGCGGCCGCGATCTCGGCGCTGTTCGGGATCAGCGGGCTGATCGGATGGTTGTTCGGAATCGAGCGCTTGCTGTCGCTGACGGGCGACACGCCGGCGCTGATGCCGCTCACCTCGGCAACCCTCATCATCGCCGGCGCCGCGTTGTGGCGCGCACCCGATCGGCCGGCGCAGACGCGCGCGATCGGCGCCATCGTCGTCGCCATCGCGGTGCTGGCCACGCTCGGCTACCTGACCGGCACGTCCTTCCACGTCGGCGATCTGCCTCCAGGCCTGCCGCGCGGCGCGGGAACGCTTCCCGGCCTGCCGGCGCCCAATTCGACGGTCGCCTTCGCCCTGATTGGCGCGGCGCTCGTCAGCCTCGGCCGCCCGCGTGCCGCCCACACCTACGCCCTGGTCGCGGCCGGCATCGCCTACCTCGCCATGCTCGGCGAACTGTTCGGCGCGTCGACGACCCAGGGTGTCTCGTCCTACACGGCGATGTCGCCGCAGACCGCGATCGGCATCATCGCGCTGAGCACGGGCGTGGTGTGCGCTTCGACGTCGGGCGGCCTGATGCCGCTGCTGATGGACGGCGGAGCGGCCGGTCTTGCCGTTCGCCGCTTCATGCCCGTCGCCTTCCTTCTGCCGGTGCTGCTCGGCGGCATCCGCGTCGTCGGCGAAGAAGCCGCCCTGTTCGATACGCGGTTCGGCACGGCGCTGATGGCGTTCGCGGCCGCCGCGCTCGCCGGCGTCGTCACCATCGACATCGCGGTCGCCATTCGCGATCTCGAGCAGCGTTTCGGCCGCGAGCACAGCGCGCGCGCCATCGCCGAATCCGAAAGCCGCGTCAAGGACGACGTGCTCGCGCTGCTCACGGAGGAATTACGGACGCCGGCAAACACCATCTATGCGCAGACCCACCTGTTGCAGGCGGGAGTGGTCACGCCGCAGCGGATGCAGGAGGTCACCGAGACGCTGAGCAAGAACGCGACGCGGCTTCGGCAGGCGGTCGAGGACGCCGTGGAGGTGTCGTCGCTGGCGCAAGGCGGCGCGCTCCATCAGACGATCGATCTCGATCCGCGCGAGCCGTTCAGGGCGGGACTCGACCGCTGGGCGCCGCAAATCGCGGAGAAGGGCATCACGCTCGTCGCCCAGCTCGTTCCCGCCGGCGTCGTGCACGGCGACGCGCGCCGCCTCGAGCGGATTGCCAGCAACCTGGTCTCCAACGCGGTGAAGTTCACGCCGGCGGGCGGGCGGATTCAGGTGGACACGACGCGCGACGGTGATTTCGTCCGCCTGACCGTCAGCGACGACGGCGTGGGCATCGACAGGGATTTCCTGCCGTACGTGTTCGATGCGTTCCGCCGATCGTCATCGCTGGCGGAGGGCCATGTCGGCGGACTCGGGCTTGGTCTGGCGATTGTGCGGCACCTTGTCGAACTGCACGGCGGGACCGTCGAGGCGATGAGCGACGGCGCGGGCACCGGCGCGACCTTTGTCGTCCGGCTGCCCGCCGTCACCACGCACACCTGATCGGCGCTATCGGTCGTCGTAGTCTTCGGACGAAGCGGGGTCGAGCTCCCAGCGATGTTTGTCCCGCTTGGTGATCTTCTCCTCGCCCTTGAGCTCCTCGTTGTCTTCGTACTGAACGCCGACCGCCTTGCCGATGTCGTCGACGATGTCCTGATCGGGCGTCGGGTTGTCGCCGCCCGGCGCTTCGTCGCCGACGGTGGCGGCGGATTCCCAATCGGCATCGACATCGCCGGCGGTGAGCGCCGGACTCGTCTCGTGATGCTGGTCGAGACGCTCGCGCATCTGGCGGCGTCCCGATCGCGCGGCTGAGGCGCTACGGTCGAGATCGAGCGAGGACGGCGGCGTCGGCAGGATGTCGTCGCCGAGGATCGTGCGGCGCGCACGGTCGAGCGAGGGCGCCTTCCGTGCGACAGGCTTGGCCGCGCGCGTACGGCTGGCCTTCCGCGCGACGGGCTTGCGCGGGGCAGCCTTCCGCGCGACAGCTTTCCGCGAGGCCGAAACCGGTTTCCGCGCAGTTTTTTTCTTCGCGGCCGGTCTGCGCGCCGCTGCGCGCCGAGTTGCTTTGCGCGCGGTTTTCTTCGGCGCGGCGGCTTTTGTCGCCTTCTTTTTCGCTCGCGCGGCCTTCCGTTTGGCCATTGCCGTCGTCCTTTCCGTCGTGTGGCTTACCTTGACTGTTTCCGGGTAAGTGTCGTAAAGTCTAGTGCTTATCGGCGAAGGAAGTAGCTGTCACACAAGCTCCAACCAACTCCCAGCAATCGTCTCGCCGTTATAGCCGCGGGGGGCCGGTCCCCGCAACAGAAACCGGTAATTCCGATCAGGAGGACGCGCAAGGAATGGCGAATGAAGTTAACGGGTTAGTCTCGCCCGACAAGCCGGGCGAACAGCCCGGAGCACCGGCACGCACACGGGCTGGCAAGCCCGCCGGTCCGGCCTTCAAGCCGATGCACCACGAGGACATGGATCCGCAGGAGTTTGCGGCCATGCTCGACATCTATGACGACAGCTTCCGCAACATGGCGGAAGGCGAGGTCGTGAAGGGCACCGTACTGAAGGTGACTGATACGGCGGTCGTCGTCGACGTCGGGTACAAGTCCGAGGGCTTGATTCCCATCCACGAATTCCTCGACGAGAACGGCCAGGTCACCGTGCAGGGCGGGGACATGGTCGACGTGCTGTTGGAGCGCACGGAAGATCGCGAAGGCCACATCGTGCTGTCGCGCGAGAAGGCCGAGAAGATGAAGATCTGGGACGAGGTCGAGAAGGCCTACGCCGATCGCAAGGTCGTCATCGGCCGCGTCATCGAGCGGATCAAGGGCGGCCTGGCGGTGGACATCGGCGTCCGCGCGTTCCTGCCCGGTTCGCAGATCGACGTGCGTCCCGTCCGCAACCTCGATGCGCTGAAGGGGCAGGAGCTCCGCATGCGCGTCATCAAGGTCAACAAGAAGCGCGGCAACATCGTCCTCTCGCGCAAGGCGCTGCTCGAGGAAGAGAACGCCGAGAAGAAGAAGACCACGCTCGAGACGCTCGCCGAGGGCAAGGTCCTGCGCGGCACCGTCAAGAACATCACCGACTACGGCGCGTTCATCGACCTCGGCGGCATCGACGGCCTGCTGCACATCACGGACATGTCGTGGGGCCGCGTCGGTCATCCCTCCGAGCTGTTCAAGGTGAACGACGAAGTCGACGTCATCGTGCTGAAGTACGACCCGGCGACCGAGCGCGTCTCCCTCGGCCACAAGCAGCTCGTGCAGGATCCGTGGGCGACGGTGCAGGACCGCTACCCGGTCGGCGCGCGCATGAGCGGCAAGGTGGTCAGTCTTACCGACTACGGCGCGTTCGTCGAACTCGAAGCGGGCGTCGAAGGGTTGATCCACGTCTCCGAGATGTCGTGGAGCAAGCGCGTCAAGCACCCCTCGAAGATTCTCAACGTCGGCGACAGCGTAGATGCGATGGTCCTCGGCGTGGATCCGGCGGCGCGGCGCATCTCGCTGGGGCTCAAGCAGGTCGAGACCAACCCGTGGCACGAGCTCACCGAGAAGTACCCGGTCGGCACGCGCATCAAGGGCAAGGTCCGCAACCTCACCGAGTTCGGCGCGTTCGTCGAGGTCGAGGAGGACATCGACGGCCTGATTCACATCTCCGACATGTCGTGGAGCAAGCGCATCAAGCACCCCTCCGAGGTGCTGAAGAAGGGCGACGTCGTCGAGGCGATGGTCCTCAGCATCGACGCCGAGAACCAGCGCCTGTCGCTGGGGCTCAAGCAGCTGGCGACCGATATCTGGGATGACTTCTTCTCACGGCATCACGTCGGCGACACGATCGAGGGCAAGGTCACGCGCATGACCAACTTCGGGGCGTTCGTGGAGCTCGACGAGGGTATCGAAGGGCTGATCCACGTCTCGGAATTCGACGACACGCATGGCGGCGAGAAGATCGACCTGCAGGTGGGCAACAGCTATCAGATGAAGATCATCAAGCTCAGCCCGCAGGAACGGAAGATCGGCCTGAGCATCCGCGCGTTGAAGTCCGACGACTACCGCGGTGACTGGGAATCGTATTCGTCGGAAAGCGAAGGCACGGGCACGGCGACACTCGGCGATCACTTCCGGAATCGATAGGAACCGATAAAAGGGACGGACCACATGAATACTCCTGGCGGCAGCATGACCAAGGCGGAACTCGTCGAGGAAGTGTCGCGCGTGTCGGATCTGACGAAAAAGCACTCCGAGGTCATCGTCGATACGGTGTTCAAGAGCATCATCGAGGCCCTCCATCGCGGCGAGAAGATCGAGCTGCGCGGTTTCGGGAGCTTCCGGTTGCGCAAGCGCGAGCCGCGCAAGGGCCGCAATCCGAAGACGGGCGACAAGGTGGACGTGCCGCCGAAGAAGGTGCCCTACTTCAAGCCCGGCAAGGAGCTGAAGGAGCTGATCAACCGCGAGGCCGAGGCGGCGGAAGCCGCGTCGATCAGCGGCAACGTCGTCGGCGCCGTCGAATCCGTCTGAGTTGGACTACCTCTGGTCGCCGTGGCGACTCGATTACGTGACCGGCAGCAAGCCTGAAACGGGGTGCGTCTTCTGCGACGCGCCCCGTCCTCCCCATCCCGACACTCTCATCGTCTACGAGCGCCAATCGTGTTACGTCATCCTCAACAGGTATCCGTATAACAACGGCCACCTGATGGTCGTGCCGTATCGTCACACGCCGTCGCTGGCCGCGCTGACGACGGAGGAGCGGCACGAGATGGCGGACCTGCAGGCGCTCTGCGAGAGCGCGCTCGTCGAGGCCTACACGCCGCACGGCATCAACGTCGGGGTGAATCTCGGAAAACCGGCCGGCGCGGGCGTGCTCGAGCACGTCCACGTGCACCTGGTGCCGCGCTGGAATGGCGACACGAGCTTCATGACCGTCGTCGGCACGACGCGTGTGCTGCCGGAGGAACTGCAGCAGAGCGCGTCCCGCCTCAAGCCGATATTCGCGAAGCTCGGATCGAAGTAGCGGTTAGCCGGCGCGCTCGAGCATCGAGTCGATGCGGCCCAGCTTTTCGCCGGCGCCGCTGCCGTCGTGCACGTGCGACATGGCGAGCTCGGGCAGCTCGTAGAAGGGATTCTCGAGAATCATCGGACCGGCGACGCGAATGTGTTTGTGCGTCGCCATGCACGTGTCGAGAATCTTCGCGGGCAGCGTCCTGCGGTTGTACTGACAGAGTCCAAGCGCGCGGTTGTGCGCGTAGAAGTGATTCAGGAGCGCCTCGTACTCGACGATCTCGTGCGAGCCCGGCGCGTCGTCCAGCAGCCACGTCATGTCGCCGGCGGCGCACAATCCGGCAAAGCCGGCCTTCAGCGCGTCGTCGACGGCGGCGCGTAGCATCTCGATCATCTTGGCGGCGCTGAACATCCCACCCTTGAGGTGACCTTCCCTCTTGGTGATGAGGACAAGCGCGCCACGTTTTTCCTCGTCTTCGACGTTGATGCCGGCGCGGCGCAGCTCGCCGCGGAATTCATCCGGCGCCTGCTCGCCGCACACATAGAGGCACCGCTCCCCGCGCTCGAGGCCGCCCTGGATGTATTCGATCGCCGCTGCGATCTGTTCTTCACGTGAGCTGAAAAGGGTGCAGACGTGGTCGCCCTGCTGGTAGACGACGCGGGGAGGCTTGTGCATGAGCGGAATTATAGGACCGAGGTGCCATGAAGCTATCTCAGCCGCGCACGATCGAACCAGCGAGAGCGTGGTAGTTTCGTGGCCGATGGATTTCGACTGCAACGAAGTGCAGCGCTCCTGGCGCGACAAGGCACGGTCGCTGGGGAGCGAGCTGCAACCGGACGCGGCACCCGCGGACGTCATCATGGGTGCTGCGCGCGTCGGCCTCATCGATCCGCGTGCCGATCTCATCGCGGCGGCGCTCGCGGTCGAGGCGCTCGCCTGCGAGTCGGCGGCCGCGGGCATGTCGCTCGCCCTGCACACGACGACGCTGCTGGCGTTTCCGGGAGACGACACATTCACGGCGCTGGCGCGCGGCGAGATCGTCGGCGCGCTCGCCCTTTCCTCGGACGACGTGCCGGCGATCGAAAACGGTCGATTGAACGGTCGTGCGGCATGGGTCGGCCCGATTACCGAACACGGGGTCGCGCTTGTCGGCGCGCGGTCGGGCTCGCAGGTGACGGCGTATGCCGTGGAGCTCGACGGCCACGGCGTTCAGATTACCGAGGTAACGACCTCCGCGCTGCACGGCTTCACCTGGGCCTACGTGACGTTCGCGGGGACGCCGTCGATCGCGTCCGCGGAGCCGACGGGCATCATGGCGCGTGCGCGGACGCTCATTGCGGCGGTCGCGCTCGGCATCGGCGGCCGTGCGCTGCGCGAGTCGCTCGCCGTGGTCACGCGCGAGCACGGCGCGGGGGGCGAACAGACAGTGCAGGGACTGCTCGCCGAAACCGCGACGGAGCTCGACGCGGCGCGCATGCTGACGTGGCAGGCCGCGGCGCTCGGCTCGAACGTGTCACTGTCGGCGGGATCGATGGCGAAGCTGGCCGCAACGAGCGCCGCGCAGGCGGCGGTGGTTCGCGCCACGCAGGTCGTCGGCGTGGACAGCTTCCGCCAGGGGCACGTCATCGAGCGGCTGACGCAGGACGTGCGGGCGATCGAGCTCTTCGCGGGGCGGACCGAGGCGCTGCGTGAGGCGGTCGCGGACGCAGAGCTGCCGAAGGTCTGAACCACGAAGGTCGCTTCGCGACACCCACGAAGCACACGAAGAAGAACCTATTGTTTTCGTGCAGCGTCGCCACGAAAAACGTAAGCAGCGACGCCTGTGAATACAGCCATCCCGAACACCGCCCCCTAACCCTCGCCTCTGACCGTAACTATCCCAGGATCTGCTTCGCGATCGTTTGCAGCTGCAGGTTGGACGTGCCCTCGTAGATCTGGCCGATCTTCGCGTCGCGGAAATATTTCTCGACCGGATAGTCCTTGACGAAGCCGTAGCCGCCAAAGAGATTGACGGCGAGCGACGTCACGCGCTCCGCCACCTCTGACGAGAAGATCTTGCACATCGCCGCTTCTTTGAGAAACGGCAGCCCTGCATCGCGCAGCCGCGCGGCGTTGTAGACCATCAGTCTCGCCGCCTCGATTTCGGTCGCGGCGCGCGCAATCTGGTGCTGCACCGCCTGGAAGTCGGCGATCGCCTTGCCGAACTGCTTCCGCTCCTTCGTGTAGTGAATCGCCGCGTCGAGCGCCCCCTGCGCCACGCCGACCATCTGCGCGCCGATGCCGATGCGCCCTTCGTTCAGCGTCTCGATCGCGACCTTGTACCCCTTGCCAACCTCGCCGAGCACGTTCGCGCGCGGCACGTGGCAGTCCTCGAGCAGCAGCTCGCACGTGCTGCTGGCGCGGATGCCGAGCTTGTCCTCCTTCTTGCCGACCGAGAAGCCGGGAAAGTTGCGTTCGACGAGGAAGGCCGTGATGCCCCGGTAGCCCGCATCCGGGTCGATGTTCGCAAAGACGATGAAGAAGCCGGATTCGTTGGCGTTGGTGATCCAGAGCTTGCGGCCGTTGAGGATGAAGCCGTCCCCTCGTTCGGCCCCGCGCGTGGTCATGGCGAATGCGTCGCTGCCCGAACCGGCTTCGGACAAGGCATAGGCGCCGACCATCTCCGAGGCGAGCTTCGGCAGGCAGGCGGCCTTCTGGCTGTCCGACCCCCACCGCACGATGGCGTTGATGACGAGCGTGTTCTGAACGTCGACGAGGACGCCAATCGACGCATCAACTCGCGACAGTGCTTCGACCGCCAGGACGGAGTGAAAAAAAGTGGCGCCCGCGCCGCCATACGCCTCGGGGACCTCGATCCCCATCACGCCAAGGTCGAACAGCTTGGCGAGCAGCGTCGGCGGGATCTTTGCGTGCTCGTCCATTTCGCGGACGAGCGGCCGGATTTCCCGGTCGGCGAACTCGTAGACGCTGTCGCGGAACAGCGTTTCGTCCTGGCTGAGCTGCGTCAAAGGGGTTTGCAGGCTGTCTGTGTGCGGCATACGTCCAAAACGTTAATCTACTCGAGCAGGATTATGATGACTCGCATGCGCATATTCGCGGCTTTCGCCGTGGCCATCGTCCTGGCGTTCACCTGCAGCCTGGCCGTGCGGGCGCAGCAACCGGCCGGAACACCGCAGACCGCCGCCCAGCCGGCGGGCAGCAATAACCAGCAGCAGCCAGCCGATCAGACGCAGCTGACCTTCCGGGCGGGCATCAATTTCGTCACGGTGGACGCCTACGTCTCGGATTCGAAGGGGCAGCCGGCCGTCGACCTGAAGGCGTCGGACTTCGAGGTGCTCGAGGACAACAAGCCGCAGAAAATCGAGCAGTTCCGCTTCATCCAGGTGGATGGCAACCCGAAGCCGGGCGAGCCGCCGCCACCGAAGGACATGCTGGACCGCGACCAGGAAGAGCGTGAAGCGGCGCGCGACGACACGCGCGTCTTCGTCATCTTCCTCGACGACTATCACACGCGTCTCGGCAATTCGCTGGCCGTGCGCCAGCCGCTGACGCAGTGGGTGCAGAACAACCTGCGGCCGCTCGACATGGTCGCCATCATGTATCCGCTGACGCCGGTTACCGACATCGACTTCACGCGCAACCCAGAGAAGATCATCAACGCCATCCAGCACTTCGAAGGGCGCAAGTACAAGTACGAGCCGCGGAACCTGTTCGAGGAGCAGTATCAGCGCGCGCCGACCGAGGTTGTCGAGGAAATTCGTAATCAGGTCGTGATGACCGCGCTGCGCGGCCTGTCGGTCCGTCTCGGATCCATTCGCGAAGGGCGCAAGTCGATCATCTACGTCAGCGAAGGCCTGCAGTCGATGCTGCCGCCGCAGCTCCGCAGCGCCGATGCGTCCCAGCCGAAGATCGGCAACCCGGTGGCGTTCAATCCCCTCGCCGGTGAAAACGATCCGCGCGAGCAGACGGCGCAGGCGTTCTCGCAGGCGGATCTCTACTCGCAGCTGAAGGACGTCTTCATCGCCGCGACGCGCAACAACACGGCCATCTACACGCTGGATCCGCGCGGCCTCGCCACCAACGAGTTCGACATCGACGACAACGTGGGCCCGCAGCAGGATGCGAGCATGCTCAACGCATCCACGAACACGCTGCGCTCGATCGCGGAAGAAACCGACGGCCGCGCCATCGTCGGGCGGAACGACCTGGCGAAGGGACTGCAGCAGGCGCTGCAGGATTCGACCGCGTATTACATGCTCGGCTACACGTCCACGCAGGCGCCGATCGACGGCAAGTTCCATCAGATCAAGGTGCAGTTGAGCGCGTCGGCGCGGAAGCGCGGCCTGCAGGTGCGTGCGCGGCGCGGCTACTGGGCCGCGACGACCGAGGACGTGAAGAAGGCGGAGAAGGCCACGGCCGCCGGACCTGCCGTGCCGGATGCCGCGAAGCCGGTGATGCAGGCGCTCGCGTCGATCGCCGTGTCCGTGCAGGCAGGGAAGTACGTGCGTACGTGGCTCGGCACCGAACGGGGCGAGAACGGCAAGACGAAGGTGACGCTCGTGTGGGAGCCGCTGGCCAAGGCGTCGGGCGCCGCGAGCCTGCGCGTGGATCCCACGCCTGGTCGTGTGTCGCTGATCGCGGCAACGGAAAAGGGTGACCTCGTCTATCGCGGCCGCTCGCCGGATGGCGCGCAGCTGGCGAGCGCGAATCCGCAGGCGACCGGTGCGAGCGTCAACCTGCCGGCGTCGGCTGCGACGAGCGCGGCGCCTCCTGTAGCGCAGGCGCTGACCTTCGAAGCGCCGCCCGGCAAGCTGGAACTGCGCATGACGGTCGAGGGCGCCGGCGGAGGCGTGCTCGACCAGGAAATTCGCAACGTCATGATTCCCGATCTCACCGCCGCGCGTCCCGCGCTCAGCACGCCGCGCGTCTACGGCGTCCGCACGCCGCGCGAATTCCAGGCGATTGCCGCCAACGCCGCCGCCGTGCCGCCGGCCAACCGCGAGTTCTCGCGGACGATGCGCCTGCTGATCCGCTTCGACAGCTACGGGCCCGGCAATGAGGTGCCGGCACCGACGGCGGTGCTGTTGAACAACAACGGCCAGAAGTTCACCGACATTCCCGTGCAGCGCGCGACCGCAGGCGGCACGCATCAGATCGACATGAGCCTGGCGACGATACCGCCCGGCGAGTACGTCATCGAGATCACGACGAAGGGCGCGTCCGGCGACAGCGCCAAAGAACTCGTCGCCTTCCGCGTCACTAGCTAGAGATTCAAGATCCAAGATCCAAGTTCCAAGATCCAAGATCCAAGATCCAAGTTCCAAATTCAAATTCACGGCCCCAACGTTGGAGCTTGGAGCTTGGAGCTTGGAGCTTGGAGCTTGGAGCTTGGATCTTTCAGGTATCATGCGCGCCACTGGAGGCGTCGCATGATTCGACTGCTCGTCGTCTGTGCTGCCGCGTTCGCGTTGGCCGGAACCGTCGTCGCCCAGGCGCCGCCCGCGCAGCCGCGCCCGGATCCGCGCAGCATCAAGCTGCGGGGGAACCGTTTCAAGCCGCTGACTTATGACGAGATGACGGCGGCGCAGAAGGCGATGGTCGAGCACCTGATCGCCGGTCCGCGCGGCGGCGTGAACGGCCCGTTCAACGTGCTGCTGCGGAGTCCGGAGATCGGTGACCTGGGCCAGGAGTTCGGCGGGGCGGCGCGCTTCAAGTCGTCGCTGCCACAGCGGCTGTACGAAGAAGCGATCCTCATTACCGCGCGTTACTGGACCGCGCAGTACGAGTGGCAGGCGCATCATCGCTCGGCGCTGCAGGCCGGCCTGAGCGCCGCCATCTGCGACGCGATTGCCGCGGGCCGGCGCCCGGCCGGCATGCAGAAAGACGAGGAAGCGCTCTACAACTTCGTCTCGGAGTTGCTGAACACCAAAAAGGTGAGCGACGCGACCTTCACCGCGGCGAAAAACGTGTTCGGCGAGCGCGGCATCGTCGACATCATCGCCGTCACCGGTTGGTACAACATCGTCTCGATGATGTTGAACGTCGATCAGTATCCCATGCTCGACGGCACGCAGCCCGAGCTTAAATAGAGCTCCAAGATCCAAGATCCAAGCTCCAAGATCCAAGATCCAACGTTGGAATTTGGATCTTGGAACTTGGAGCTTGGAACTTTATGCATACATTCCGCGCATCCTCGTGACGGTGCCCACGCGCTGGATGGCGACGATGTAGGCGGCGGTGCGCATGTCCACCTTGTACTTGAGGGACGTCTGCAGCACGTCCTCGAACGCCTCGCACATCTTCTTCTCGAGGCGCTCGTTGACGTCCTTTTCTTCCCAGAAATATCCGTAGCGGTCCTGCACCCACTCGAAGTACGACGTCGTCACGCCGCCGGAGTTGGCGAGGATATCGGGGATGACGAAGATGCCTTTTTCGTGAAGGAACTTGTGTGCGTCCGGCGTCGTGGGACCGTTGGCGCCTTCGGTGATGATCTTCGCTTTGATCTGCGGCGCGTTCTGCATCGTGATCTGATTCTCGAGCGCCGCAGGAATCAGCACGTCGACGTCGAGCGGCCACAGTTTTTCGACCGGGAGGTCCTCGCCGCCCGGGAATCCGTGCACGGTCTTCTCCCGACCCTTCACGTATTCGAGCAGCTTCCCGATGTCGAGCCCTTTCGCGTTGTAGACGCCGCCCTTCCAGTCGGTGATGGCGACGATCTTTGCGCCAAGCTTGGCGAGCAGGTCCGCCGACACCGAGCCGACGTTGCCGAAGCCCTGCACGGCGACCGTGAGATTGGTCGGATCGAGGCCGAGGTGCTTCGCCGCCTCGCGCGTCGCGATCATGATGCCGCGCCCGGTCGCCTCACGACGGCCGAGCGACCCGCCCATCTCGATCGGCTTGCCGGTGACGACGGCGGTCGCCGTATGACCGACGTGCATGCTGTAGGTGTCCATCACCCAAGCCATGATCTGGTCGTTGGTGTTCACGTCGGGCGCCGGCACATCCTTCTCCGGGCCGATGGCGTCGACGATCTCGGCGACATAGCGGCGGGTGACCGCTTCCAGCTCGCGGCGCGACATCTTCGTCGGGTCGCAGACGATGCCGCCCTTTGCGCCGCCGAACGGAATATGCGCGACCGCGCACTTCCAGGTCATCCACGCGGCAAGCGCCGTCACCTCGTCGAGCGAGACGTCCGGGTGATAGCGGATGCCGCCTTTCGCGGGGCCGAGCGTGATGTTGTACTGCACGCGATAGCCAGTGAAGCACTCGATCTCGCCGTTGTCCATCTGCACCGGACAGGTGACGATGATCTGGCGTTTGGGATGCGTGAGGATGTTCCAGACGCCCGGTTCGAGGTTGATGATGCGGGCGGCGACGTTGAATTCCTGAAGCATCGCCCCGAAGATGGCTCCGTGCTCTGCCATGGCCGATATTGTTTCGTACAATGGTCGTGAACATGAAAACGGCTGCGCCGGCTGCGAGCGCCTCGAAAGAAGGGCAGCGGAGCTTCACCACGATCTCCGGCCGGCCCATCAACCAGCTCTACACGCCGGCGGACGTCGCCGCGCTCGACTATGGCCGCGACCTCGGCGACCCCGGCGAATTCCCCTACACGCGCGGCATCCATCCCACCGGTTATCGCGGCCGGCGCTGGACGATGCGGCAGTTCGCCGGCTTCGGCACGCCCGAAGAGACGAATACGCGCTATAAAGCGCTGCTCAAGGCGGGCGGCACCGGTCTCAGCGTGGCGTTCGACCTGCCGACGCTGATGGGGCGCGATCCGGATCACGAGCTCTCGCTCGGCGAGGTCGGCAAGTGCGGCGTCAACGTCGCGTCGCTCGCCGACATGGAAACGCTCTTCGACGGCATCGCTGTATCGAGCATTACCACGTCGATGACGATCAACTCGCCGGCGTCGATGCTCTTCGCGATGTATCTGGTCGTCGCCGAGAAGCAGGGCGCGAGCTGGGAGTCGCTCTCCGGAACGATTCAGAACGACATCCTCAAGGAATTCATCGCGCAGAAGGAATACATCTTCCCGCCGCGGCCGTCGATGCGGCTCATCACCGACGTGTTCGCGTTCTGCGCGGAGCGCGTGCCGCGCTGGAACACGATTTCCGTCAGCGGGTATCACATCCGCGAAGCGGGTTCGACCGCGGCGCAGGAGCTCGCCTTCACGCTGCGCGACGGCGTCGAATACGTGCAGTACGGCGTCGATGCGGGGCTCGACGTGGATGCGTTCGCCCCGCGCCTGTCCTTCTTCTTCAATTCGCACAGCGACTTCTTCGAGGAGATCGCGAAGTATCGCGCGGCGCGGCGCATCTGGGCGCACGTGATGCGCGACCGCTTCAAGGCGAAGAACCCGCGCTCGTGGCAGCTGCGCTTCCACACGCAGACCGCCGGCGTGTCGCTCACCGCGCAGCAGCCCTACAACAACGTGGTGCGCACCGCGCTGCAGGCGATGGCCGCGGTGCTCGGTGGAACGCAGTCGCTGCACACCAATTCACTGGACGAGGCGCTGGCCCTGCCGACGGAGGAGGCGGCGACGCTCGCCCTGCGCACGCAGCAGATCATCGCCCACGAAACCGGGGTGACGAACATCGTCGATCCGCTGGGCGGGTCGTACTTCGTCGAGAAGCTCACCTCCGACCTGGAGGAAGAGGCGCTGGCCTATTTCGACACGATCGATCGCATGGGCGGGATGGTCGCGGCAATCGAGAAGGGATACCCGCAGCGCGAAGTGGCGGAGAGCGCCTACAAGTTCCAGCAGGCCGTCGAGCAGGGGGACCGCATCATCGTCGGCGTCAACGAATACGTGTCGGAGGACGACGAGCCGATCGGGACCCTTTACATCGACGAATCGGCGGCGGAGCGGCAGCTGGCCAGGCTGAACGAGCTGAGAAAGAGCCGTGACAACGCCAGGGTGAGCGCGGCGCTGGATGCCCTGAAGCAGGGCGCACGGGGGGCGGCCAACACCATGCCCCTCTTGATCGAGTGCGTGCGGGCATATGCAACCGTGGGTGAAATGTGCGATGCGCTGCGGCAGGTATGGGGTGAGTACGAAGAAACGCCGATAATCTAGGCTGATACGTGCAGAAAATCCGCGTAATCATTGCAAAGCCCGGACTTGACGGCCACGACCGCGGCGCCAAGGTGATCGCCCGCGCCTTGCGCGACGCCGGCATGGAAGTGATTTACACCGGACTGCGGCAAACTCCCGAGCAAATCGTCGCCGCCGCCCTGCAGGAGGATGCCGACGCCATCGGCCTGTCCATCCTCTCGGGGGCGCACATGCACATCTGTCCGCGGGTGATGGAACTGCTGCGCGAGAAGGGCCTGCACGACGTGCTCGTCGTCATCGGCGGGATCATCCCCGACGTGGACATTCCGAAGTTGAACGAGATCGGCATCAGGGGCGTTTTCCTCCCTGGAACACCGATGCAGGAAATCGTCGACTTCATCACCCGCAACGTGCGTTCGCGAGTAGAAACGTAGCAATCGATGTCGAAGAAGCTCCTTCTCGCCGACGACAGCGTCACGATCCAGCGCGTCATCGAGCTCACCTTTGCGGGAGAGGACGTGCAGGTGCTGACGGCCGGCGACGGCGAGGAAGCGATCGCGCGCATTCCGAAGGACAAACCCGACATCATCCTCGCGGACATCGGCATGCCGAAGCGCAGCGGCTACGAGGTGTCGGCCTTCGTCAAGAACAACCCGGAGACCGAGAACATTCCGGTGCTGCTGCTCGCCGGCGCGTTCGAGCCGGTTGACGACGCGAAGGCGAAAGAGGCGAAGTGCGACGGCGTGCTGGTCAAGCCGTTCGAGCCGCAGCATGTCATCGCGCGCGTGCGCGAATTGATTGGCGGCGCGAAAGGCAATCCCGGTGCGCAGGCCGTCCGCGATATCCCGCGTCCGGCGGCGGTGCTGGCGCCGCCACGGCCCGTCGAGCTGCCGAAACGCGAGGACCGACCGGCGATTCCCGACGACTTGATGGACATCGGGGAAGACGATCTGTTGCCGCGTGAAGACGCGCTGCCGGCGGTCGACCTCGAGCCGCCATCGCCGGCCGTGGTCATCGATGATTCGCTCGACGATTATTTCGACAAGCTCGACGAGGCGTTTGCGACCATCAATACGCCGGCGCATCCGTCGGCGGCGCCGGTGGCGCGTCCCGACCGCCCGGCGCTCGAGCAGGATTTCGAGTCGTTCGATTCGGTGCCGCTGATCGAACCGCCGCCGCTGGCGCTCGGCGCCGCCGATCCGTTTGCGGGGATTGACGCGATCGAGACGGACGAAGCGGTGCGCGTGCCGACGCTCGACGATCTGCTCGCGGACATGCCGGCGCCCGAGCCGGCGCACGTCATCGACTTTCCGTCGCCGCCAACGCCAGCTCCCGTGCCGCCGGCATTGAACGTGGCGGCGCCGGCGATTGAACCGCCCGAGACCTCAGCGACTCTCGCGCCTGCCCCGAGCGCGGTCGAAGGGCCCGCCCCGAGGAAATTCGAGGAGGCTGCCCCGAGGGTATTCGAGGAGGCTGCCCCGAGAGCAGTCGACAGGCCTGCGCCGAGCGCAGCCGAGAGGCCGCACGACGCAGGCTCGACGCGCAGCATCATTGCCGACGCCTTCAGCGCGCTTCTCGCCGCGGAACAGGGCGAGCCGGGCGCCGCGCCGCTGCGCTTGACCGGCAACAGCACCGCCTCCGCCGCCGTGACCGATTCGACGATCGACGAGGTTGCCCGGCGCGTCATCGAGCGGCTCGCGCTCGGCTCGTCGGATCAGCTGACCGCCATGGTGAGGGACATTGTCTCCGGCATTGCCGAGCGGCTCATTCGCGAGGAAATCGATCGAATCAGGCAGGGGGCCGCGGGCAGCGGGCAGTAGGAGACAGCTGGAAATACACTAGTAGGAATGTCTGACGCGTTCGACGCCAGTCATCCAATCAATCTCCCCGAAAAGCCCGCCCTCGAAGGCCTCGAGGCGAAGTGGAATGCGCGATGGGAGCAGGCGGGGACCTACCGCTTCGATCGCCACCACACACGCGGTGAGATCTATTCGATCGACACGCCGCCGCCGACGGTCAGCGGCTCGCTGCACATCGGCCACGTGTTCTCCTTCACGCACACCGACATCATCGCGCGCTTCCAGCGGATGCGCGGCATGGCCGTGTTCTATCCGATGGGGTGGGACGACAACGGCCTGCCCACCGAGCGTCGCGTGCAGAACTACTACGGCGTGCGCTGCGACCCGTCGTTGCCGTACGACGCCTCGTTCGCGGCGCCGGACAAACCGCCGAAGCAGCCGATTCCCGTGTCGCGGCCGAACTTCATCGAGCTGTGCAACCGGTTGACGGCGGAAGACGAGAAGGCCTTCGAGGACCTGTGGCGGCATCTCGGCCTGTCGGTCGACTGGTCGATGACCTACGCGACCATCGACAAGCGATCGCAGCGGGTCTCGCAGGCGGCATTCCTGCGGCTGCTGAAACGGGGCATTGCTTATCAGCTCGAGGCGCCGACGCTGTGGGACATCGATTTCCGCACGGCCGTGGCGCAGGCGGAGCTCGAGGACCGCGAGCAGCCCGGCGCCTATCACCGGATCCGATTCGCGATGGCGGGTCCGCCGTCCGCGGAGCCGGATTCCGGCGGCACGCGCCCCACTGCGGTTGAAATCGAAACGACGCGGCCGGAGTTGATCCCCGCGTGCGTGGCGCTGGTGGCGCACCCGGATGACGAGCGCTACAAGCCGCTGTTCGGCAGCAAGGTCATCACGCCGCTCTTCGGGGTGGAAGTGCCGGTGAAGCCGCATGCGCTCGCCGATCCTGAAAAGGGTAGCGGCATCGCGATGATCTGCACGTTCGGCGACATCACCGACGTCACATGGTGGCGCGAGCTGTCGCTCCCCGTGCGGGCCGTGATTCAGCCGAATGGAGCCTTCAGGCCGATTACGTGGGGCCAGGCCGGCTGGGAGTCGAAGGATCCGGCACGGGCGCAGCAGGCCTACGACCGCCTGGCGAATCTGCAGCCGGCAAAGGCGCGTGCTGCGATCGTCGAGGACCTGCGGCAGTCCGGAGACCTGATTGGCGAGCCTCGTCCGATCACACACCCGGTGAAGTTCTACGAAAAGGGCGACCGGCCGCTCGAAATCATCACCAGCCGCCAGTGGTTCATCAAGACCGTCGAGTTCCGCGACGCATTGCTGGCGCGCGGCCGCGAGCTGCAGTGGCATCCGGACTACATGCGGCACCGCTACGAGAACTGGGTCAACGGGCTCGCGGGCGACTGGTGCGTGAGCCGGCAGCGCTTCTTCGGCGTGCCATTCCCCGTGTGGTATCGCGTCGGCGCCGACGGCAACCTCGATTACACCAAGCCGATCGTGCCGGACGAATCGACGCTGCCCATCGATCCGTCGAGCGACGTTCCGCCCGGTTACTCCGCCGCGCAGCGCGGCGCCCCGAATGGTTTCGCCGGCGACCCGGATGTCATGGATACGTGGGCGACCTCGTCGCTGACGCCGCAGATCGTCGGCGGCTGGCTCGACGATGAGGATCGCTTCCGCCGCGTGTTCCCGATGGACTTGCGTCCGCAGGGCCACGACATCATCCGCACGTGGCTGTTCACGACCGTACTGCGGTCGCATCTCGAGCACGACTCGTTGCCCTGGGCGCACGCGGCGCTCTCCGGCTTCATCACCGATCCCGATCGCAAGAAGATGTCGAAGTCGAAAGGCAACGTGGTGACGCCGATGGGGCTGCTGCAGGAGCACGGGTCCGACGGCGTGCGCTACTGGGCGGCGAGTGCGCGCCCCGGCGCGGACACCATCTTCGAGCCGAGCCAGATGAAGGTCGGCCGGCGGCTTTCGATCAAGATCCTCAACGCGGCGCGCTTCGCGCTCATGCAGGCGGAACCGCGCGGCGCGATCACCGAGCCGCTCGACCGCGGAATGCTCTCGGCGCTCGCGCGCCTGGTGGACGCGGCGACCGGGGATCTCGCCGGCTACGAATATTCGGGCGCCCTGCAGGCCACGGAGAAGTTCTTCTGGGAGTTCTGTGACGACTATCTCGAGCTGGTGAAGGGGCGCCGCTACGGTGATTTCGGTCCCGAAGGCGCCGCATCCGCGAACAGCGCCATGCTCATCGCGCTGTCGACATTGCTGCGTCTCTTTGCACCGTTCCTCCCATTCGTCACGGAGGAAGTGTGGTCCTGGTGGCAGCAGGAATCGGTGCACACGGCGAAGTGGCCGACGGCCGCGGATGTCGTGGCGTCAATCGGCGGCGCGGACGCGCAGGCGCTGGACGTGCGCGAAGCGACACAAGGGGCCCTCGCCGAGGTGCGGCGCATCAAGTCGCTGCTGAAGAAGCCGACCAAGGCGGTGATCGCCCGCGCCGTGCTGCCGGCGGCGTTCGCCGGACTCCGTCCCGCGGCGCGCGATTTCCAGGCCGCGACGCACATTCGCGATCTGCAATTCGGCGACGTCGCCGAACCACAGCTCGAATTTGCAGAGGAGCCTGCTGCATGAAGCCGGTCCCGTTCGAGCCGCTCGACCCGGGAATGTACCGCGAGCTGGTGCGGCGCGCACTCGCCGAGGATTTCGGCTGGGGCGACGTGACCACCGAAGCGATCATCGATCGCGACAAGAAGGCGCGCGGCGTCATCCTCGCCAAGTCCACGTGCGTGATGGCCGGCATCGACGTGGCCGCGGAGGCGTTTCGTCAGCTCGATCCCGTAGCGCATTTCACGATTCATTGCGGTGACGGTCAGCGCTGCGAGCGCGGCAGCGAGGTGGCCGAGATCCGCGGCCACGCATCGGCACTGCTGACCGCCGAGCGCACGGCGCTGAACTTCCTGCAGCGCATGTGCGGCATCGCGACGCTGACGCGCCAGTTCGTGGACGTCGCCGACGGCCGCATCACCGTCCTCGACACGCGCAAGACGACGCCGATTCTGCGCGCGCTGGAGAAATACGCCGTGCGCGCGGGCGGAGGCGTCAATCATCGCAGCGGTCTCGACGATGGAATCCTGATCAAGGACAACCACATCCGCGTCGCCGGCGGCCTGCGCAACGCCGTGACGGCGATGCAGAAGGCGACGCGGGAGATGCCGACAGAGGTGGAAGCGCAGAGCCTCGAGCAGGTGGACGAGGCACTCGAGGCCGGCGCCGACATCATCCTGCTCGACAATTTGTCGACCGAGGAGATCATCGCCGCCGTGAACCGGTGCCGCGGCCGCGCGAAGACCGAGATCTCCGGCGGCGTCACGCTGCAGCGGATGCGCGAGCTCGCGGCGACCGGCGCCGATTACGTGTCGATTGGCGCGCTGACGCACTCCGCACCCGCGATCGATCTGAGCTTCGAAATCGAACCCGAATAAATGGGGTCGGGGGTCATTTTTCGAGGACACCTGCCTGACGACATCGCCGAGGCGCTCTCGCGCACCGGCGCGCGGCTCGGTCCTTTCCAGCACCGCGTGTCCTGGCACGAGCAGGTCGGATCCACGAACGACCTGGCGCGCGCGGCCGCGGACGCGGGTGCCGCCGAAGGCACGACGATCGCGGCCAACGCCCAGTCAGCGGGACGCGGCCGTCTCGGCCGAAGCTGGTCGTCGCCTCCGGGCGGCGGTCTCTACGTCTCGTTCGTGCTTCGCCCGGAGCCGCGCGCGTTGTCGCTCCTGACCATCGCGGCCGGCGTTGCGCTGGCCGAAGGGATCGACACGGCCAGCGGCCTGAAGGTCGCGCTCAAATGGCCGAACGACCTGATGGTCGGCGTACGGAAGATCGGCGGCATCCTCGCGGAGGCGGTCTCGCTCGGTGCCGGTCCGCTCGTCGACTGCGTGGTGGTCGGTTTCGGCATCAACATCCTGACGTCGGTCTATCCGCCGGACGTCGAAGCACGAGCGACCTCAATTGAACGCGAGCTCGGACGCCGGCCGGATCGAGGGCTCGTGCTGGCCGAGTGTCTGGCCGCATTCGCCGCACGATATGACGCGCTGCGGAATGGCCGCGCCGATGACGTGATTGCCGCGTGGCGAGCGCGAGCCGCACATATGGGCCGGCACGTCGAGTGGGATAGCGACGCCGGACTGATGAGTGGCGTCGCGCAGGATATCGACGACTCGGGCGCGTTGCTCGTCCGCATCGGCGTCACTACCATCCGTCTCGTCTCCGGGGAAGTCCGCTGGCTGTGATGGAAGATCAGGGCGAGTACTGCCGGCAGATTGAAAGCTACCTCTGTCGCAAGAACGGTGGCCACCTGATACGCATCTCGGGACCGAAGTTCGAACTGGTGTGCGGCTGGGCGCAGCGCGGCATCCCGCTCGCGCTCGCGCAGCAGGGCATCGACCGGTGCGTCGAGCGCCACCAGGCGAAGGGTGACCGGCGCCGGCCGGTGCAGGTTGAGTTCTGCGAGGCAGACGTACTCGACGTGTTCGACGAGTGGAAGCGCGCGGTCGGAGTTACCGAGGCGAGTGGCGCGGGTGAGGCAGGTGCGGCGGGTAGCGCCGGTGAAGTTGCCGGGGCGGCGAGGGGCAGTCTGCCGTCGCACCTCGAACGCGTCATCGCGCGGCTGACGACGATTCGCGGCGGAAGCGAGCGGGGGCTCGACGAGCTTCTCGATGACGTCGTCCGCGAGCTCGACGCGGCGCGGGCCAAGGCGAAGACGATGCGCGGCGAGGCGCGCGACGCGTTGCTCGACCGCTTGCGTCAGCTCGATGCGGCGCTCACCGAGGCCGTACGACAGCGTGCCGCGGAAGAGACGCTGCAGCGGGTTGCGGCGGAAGCAGACGACGAGTTGAAGCCGTTCAAGGCGCGGATGCCGGCCGACGCGTATCAGCAGTCACATCGCGCGTGCGTCGACCGTCTGCTGCGCCAGCGCGCGGGCCTGCCGACGATCGCTTACGAGTAGGGTGCGCCTTCAGGCGGACCTTGATGACCGAATCACTTCTTACCCTCGACGTCGAGAAGCCGACCGCCGGCGGGTTCATGCTCGCGCGGCACAATGGCCAGATCGTGCTCGTCTGGGGAACGATTCCCGGCGAGCGGGTCCGCGCGCGCGTCGAGCGCTCCGGCAAAGGGGTGCTCTTCGCGGAGACGGTCGACGTGCTCTCCGCCTCGCCCGATCGCCGTGCGGCGACCGCGGACTGGCGCTGCGGGGGCAACGTGCTCGCGCACGTCGCCTATGCGCGGCAGCTGCAGCTGAAAGCCGACATCATTCGCGACGCGTTCGCACGCATCGGCCGCATGCCGCTCGAGCACGCTCCATCGGTCCTCGCATCGCCCGAGGAGGGCTATCGCATGCGCGCGCGGCTGCACGTGCGGCACGGCCGCATCGGCTTCGTGCGCGAGGGCAGCCACGACGTGTGCGCGGTGCGGCCGACGGGGCAGATGCTGCCGGCGACCGCTGACTGGATCGAGATGGCGGAATCGCGCCTGCGCGCGGAACAACGCCGCGGGCTCGTGTCGATCGAAATCGCGGAGAACATTCCAGCTACCGAGCGCGCGTGCCATCTCGAACTCGAGCCCGGCACAGATCCCGCGCCGTTTGCAGGTCTTGCCACCGACGGCATCACCGGCCTGACCGCTCAGGTTCTGGACCGCCGCGGAATCGACCACCTCTTTGGAGTCGGAGTCGTGCACGACTCGTTGACGTACTCCGACTCGGGTGATGGGGCGTTGAACCTGCGGCGCGATGCGCGGTCATTCTTTCAGGGCAACCGCTTTCTCCTCGAGGCGCTCGTGCAGCATGTCGCCAGCCTCGTGCCCGAAGGGCCGGTCGTTGATCTGTACGCTGGCGTCGGCTTGTTCGGCCTCTCACTCGCCGCGATGCGCGGCGCCGAGGTGACGCTCGTCGAAGGCGACCCGGCCAGCGGCCACGACCTCGAGGAGAACGCGCGGCCCTACGCCGGACGCGCGCGGGTCGTGCGCACGAGCGTCGAAGATTTCCTGCATCACGACACGCCCGCGCCGCACGAAACCTTCATCGTCGATCCGCCGCGCACCGGCATGTCGTCCGATGCGGCACGCGCGATGGCCGCCGTGAAGCCGGCGCGCATCGTCTATGTATCGTGCGACGTGGCGACGCTGGCGCGCGACGCGCGCGTGCTCGTCGACGCCGACTATGTACTGAGGGAGATCAGCGCCGTGGATCTCTTTCCGAACACGGCGCACGTGGAAACGATCGCGGTCTTTCAGCGGCAGGCCTGAACGAACGCCTCGAAGAGCGTCCGGAACTCGCCCGTCCTCCAGAAGTTCTCCGGATGCCACTGCACGCCGAGGCAGAAACGGCGGCTCGGATCCTCGACTGCTTCAATCACGCCGTCGGGCGCCGTCGCCGAGGCGACGAGCCCTTCGCCGAGATCCTTCGGCGCCTGGTGATGGCGGCTGTTCACCGCGCATGAATCCGCGTCCTCGAGCCGCTCGCGCAGCGTCTCCTGCAGCAGGCTGCCCGGCGTGAGCCACACGTCGTGCGCAATCGCGAAGCGCGGTTCCTTGACGCGATGTTCGACGCTCGTTCCGACTTCTTCGGGAATGTGCTGGATGAGCGTGCCGCCGCGCGCCACGTTCAGCACCTGCACGCCGCGGCAGATGGCGAACACGGGAATGTCTTTTTCAAACGCCCGGCGCACCAGCTCGATTTCGTATTCGTCGCGCCCCGGCTCCGCCGGGTCGAAGGCCGGATGCGTCGATGCGCCGTAGATCGACGGCTCCACGTCGCCGCCGCCGGTCAGCAGCAGGCCGTCAATCGACCCGATGACGTCGGCTGGATGATCGGTGTCCTGATGCAGCACGCGCACCTCGCCCCCGGCGCGGCGCACCGATTCTTCGTAGTCGGGCAGCTTGCTGCACGGCGTAATCGCAATCCTGGCCATCGGCGTCTCACATCCGGTGGGGCACGGCCACACCCATCAAATCGAGCGCGGTTCGCAGCTGGTTGCGCACGTAGACCACCCCCGCCGCGCGCCACCGCCGCACATCGTCCCGTTCTTCGTTGAGGATAGGTGCGCGATGATAGAAGGCGTTGAACGCCTGCGCAAGGGTGAAGGCGTATTTTGCGAGCACCGAGAATTCCAGTGAGCGGATGACTTGTTCGACGACCTCGTCCAGCCGCGCCGCGTCCAGGACGAGCGACCAGAGCTCGTGGCTGCCATTGGCGCCCTCCAACTCGCCCGCCGACACGTCGCACAGCGTCTTCAGCACCGCCGCCTCGTCGAGGCCGTCGCGCTGCTGGAGCTTCTGGAAAATATTGTTCGCCCTGACGACCGCGTATTGAATGTAAGGGCCGCTTTCCCCCTCGAAGCTCAAAGCTTCGGCCAGGTCGAAGGCGATGACCTTGCCGCGCGAGAACTTGATCATGAAGTAGCGGACGGCGGCAATGGCGATCATGCCGGCGATCCGCTGGCGCTCGGCTTCGCTGAGCTCGGGGTTTCTGGTGCCGACTTCGCTGCCCGCCGACTTGATGAGCGTGTCGAGCAGGTCGTCGGCCTTCACGCCGAGTCCCTTCCGTCCCGACACTTCGACAAACGGACGCCTGGCGTCTTCAGAATCCGCGGGCGGCGCATAGCCAAGCTCGCGTGCGGTGGCATGCGACAGCGCGACCATTTCGTATGAGAAGTGATGCGACCGCTCGGCGCCTTCCGGATGCCCCACCGCGATGAGCGCCTGCTTCAACAACTTCTGCAGGTACGACTGGCGCACGTCGATGACGTTGTAGACGTAGGCCGCGCCGCCGAACATCGGATGGCCGCCCTGGCCATCGCTGGTGCACGTCGCCCATAGCGGTTCCTCCGCGAACGCTTTCGTGCCGAAGACGCGGTAGTGAAAGTCGCGGCCGAGCAACCCGAGCTTCCAGAACTGGTAGGCGATGTCCTTGCCGACGTAGGTGACGACGCCATTCGAGCGCACGATCACCTTTTCACGTTCCTCGCCTTCGGCTTCGCCGCCCGTGTCGAGGGCCGCAGAGCCCGCATCCGATTGGGATTTGGGATTTGGGGTTTGGGATTTGGGATTCTCCAAATCGTCCTGAATCGGCATCACCCAGCAGCCCGCAAGCCGCCCTTCGGTGGCGAGGTAGACGGCCTTCTTCGCTTTCAGCACGTCGAACGCCTGCGCCCAGAACTTCAGCCGCAGGATGTCGCCTTCCCACGTGAGCAGGTCGTAATCGACGTTCATCCGCGCCATCGTGTCGAGATGGCAGCGGACGATGCGTTCGGCGATGAAGGCGGCAATCGCGGCGTTCTCGTTACCGCCGTGTTCGATGTCGTGCAGGGTCTGCGCGCGCGTCTCGAGGCGCGATTTGTCCTGCTCGTACCATTCCGTGACGCGGGCGTACAGATCCCAGCAGTAGTAATCGAAACGGGTGGTATCGGCGATCTGCCGAATTTGATCGAGGGCCTTACCTTCCAGCACGCGAAAGCCGACAACAACATCAGCCACCTGTACGCCGGTATCGTCGATGTAGTTCTGCACCTCGACGGGGATGCCGCGGAAGCGGAGCACGCGGACGAGCGTGTCGCCAAGCGCGGAATTGCGCAGGTGGCCGATGTGGGCGGCCTTATTCGGATTGATGGCGGTGTGTTCGACGATCGCCTTGCCGGCGGCGGGCCGCGGGGATGCCTCGGCCTTGCCGCTCAGCCGCCCGAGCAGGAAATCGCGGCGATCGAGGAAGAAATTCAGGTAGCCGTTTGGTGCCGCCGCAACCTGCCGGATGCCCTCGAGTGAGCCAAACGCGCCGGCGATTTCCTGCGCAATGGCGCGAGGCGCCTTGCGCAAGCGGCGCGCGAGCTCGAAGGCGACCGGCGTGCCGAGGTCGCCGAGCTCGCGCTGAGGCGGGTAGTCGAGCACGATGGCGGGTGCGGCCGAGTCATCCAGCGAATAGAGCGTCGTCAACAGGCGCGCGACATGCGCGCGGAGACGGTCATGAACGGGAAGGATCATTCGTGGTACGCTGGGAAGGTTTTACGTACGTTATCAGACATTTCGCATGATTGAGGCCGGCATTGGTCGGCTGCTTGTCGCGAGCCTGCATCAGGGAATCGCGGATCTCCTGCCGACACGTCTTGAATTCTATGAGTCGTGGCTCAATCCCTCCGGGCTGCGCGACGGCCGTATCGGCCTTGCGCCGCTCGCGGCGGTTCTGAGCTTCCTGCGCCAGGAAGGCGAGCCGTACCGGCTCATCGCCGGCCGCGCCGGCGAATATACGGCCGAGTGGACGGTCGCCGATCTGCCCGCGTTCGAGCGCGCGGTCATCCGCGCCGCGCCGCCCGGCATCCGCCTGCACCTGGTGATGCGCGTGGCGCGCAAGATGATCCGCACGACCTACAAGGGGAGCCGCGCCATCGTCAAATGGCGCAAGGGGCGCGGCGCGGTCGATATCCGCGGCTCGATCTTCTGCGAGGTTCGCGACCGCAGCGAGCAGCCGCTCTGCGAGTTCTACGCCTCCGCGATCCGCCGCCTGATGTATTTGTTCAATCTCGACGTCGAGGTCGGCACCGAGCAGTGCCGCGCGACGGGAGCAGGGCAGTGCTTGATGTCCGTGCTGGTCAGGCCGGCGAAGGCCGCCTGACGAAATTCGAAATGCAAAATTCAAAATGCAAACGCCGACTGTTTGTGGCAGTCGTTGTTTGCATTTCGACCGTTGCATTTTGCATTTCTGGCGCTGCGTCCGCCCAGGAACTCGCGCCCGTGGGCGCTCGACAACTCGTCATGCCGTTCGAGAACTCCACGCACGAGCCTCGATACAACTGGCTCGGCGAGGGCGCGGCGTCCGCCCTCACTGACGATCTCATCGCGCTTGGCGCCCCCGCACTGTCGCGCGACGACCGGCTTCGCGCCTTCGAGCATCTGCGCGTTCCCCCGGTCAGCACGCTCAGCGAAGCGACCGTCATCCGCATCGGACAGGTCGTCGGCGCCCAGCAGATCCTCCTCGGCTCGTTCGCCATCAACGGCAGCTCGCTGACCGTCCGCGTTCAACCGATTCGGCTCGACACGGGCCGCCGTTTTCCCGAAGTCAGCGAGAGCGGCGCGTTGAACGACTTCTTCGCGCTGCTGGCGAAGGTCGCGCGGCGGCTGCTGCCGGATTCGACCGTCTCGACCACCGACATGGAGAGCGGACACCCGCCGCTGTCGGCCTTCGAACAGTTCGTGAAGGGATCCGTCGCGGAGAATCCCGCGACGCAGGTCGTGTTTCTGAAAGAGGCGCTGCGCTACGCGCCGGACTATCAGCGCGCCCGGCTGGCGTTATGGAGTGTCTACGCGGAGCGGGGCGACCACCGGCAGGCGCTTGAAGTCGCGCGGCAGGTGCCCGCAAACAATCCGCTTGCACGCCAGGCGCGCTTTCGCGCCGCGCTGTCGTTGATCAGCCTCGGCCGCCACTCGGAGGCCATCGAAGCGCTGACCACCCTCAATCGCGAGAAGCCCGACGCCGCCCTCCTCAACGACATCGCGGTCGCGCAGCTTCGTCTCACGGCGAGGTCGCCGGACGCGTCGTCCGTGGAATTCTTCAAGATGGCCGTCGATGCCAATCCCTCCGACCCGGACATCGCGTTCAACCTCGGCTACGCGTCATGGCTGGCGCACGACACGCTGAACGCCGTGCGCTGGCTACGTGAAACGGTCCGGCGGAATCCCGCGGACGATGCAGCGCACTGGGTACTTGGCGTGGCACTTCAGGCATCAGCGAATGCGGCCGAGGGGCAACGCGAGAAGGATCTGGCCCGGCGGCTCGCATCGAAGTGGGTGGACTGGGAGAAGAAGCAGCCGGGGACGAGCGCCGTTCCGCCGAACCTCGAGCGAGTGGAGACGGAGCTCGATGCGACTGGATCCTCGCGCGTCGAGGACGCAATCGCGGCTGCCGAGCAGCGCGATCAACGTGACGAGGCGACGTTTCACGTGCAGAGCGGGCGCCGCCTGTATCAGGCGCAGCGTGATGCGGAGGCCATCGGCGAGCTGCGCCGGGCGATTTACCTGTCGCCCTACGATCGCGAAGCGCATCTGCTGCTCGGGCGCGCCTACCTGCGCGAAGGGCAGATCGCGGACGCAATCGACGAGCTGAAAATCTCCATCTGGAGCGACGACCGGACCGACGCACGCATCGCGCTCGCCGAGGCCTACCTCCAGACGAAAAGCTTCGACGACGCACGCAACGAACTGCAGACCGTCCTCACGCGCGAGCCGTCGAACACCGCCGCCAGGGCCCTGCTCGAAAAAATCGATACGCACTAGGGGTTGCGTGTTAAAATCGCGGCACCTCAACTAATGGGAGACGAAGGTCTGCATGAGATTCAGCTGAATGGAAAACAGCTGGTCTTCCTGTTCATGGCCTCCACCGTCGTCGCCGTCGTCATCTTCCTGTGCGGCGTCATGGTTGGCCGCGGCGTGCGCGCGCAGCGGCCGGCGGATGCCGTAGAGGCGTCGATCGATACGGTCAGCGATCCGACCGCGGCGGTCGAGGCCGCGCCGGCGGCGGAAGCGCCGTCGAGCGCGAGCATCCCCAGCAACGCTCCGGTCGCGGCGAATGAAACGCTGACGTATCCGAACCGGCTGGAAGGTCAGGAACCGCCCGAGGAGAATCTGCGGCCGCGATCGGCTGCGGGATCACCTCCGCCGGCGAAAGCAGTCGCGACAACCTCGAAAGCACCCAAAGCGCCAAAGGCGGAACCCGAGAAACCGGCGAAAGCGGAGAAACCCACCGCGACGAATGCCGCGCAGGATACGACTCCGGCCGAACCTGGCGGCAGCGGGTTCGTCGTCCAGGTCGCCGCCGTGAACGATCGGCGCGAGGCCGACGCCATCGCCAGGCGTCTCTCCGACAAAGGCTACCCGTCCTTCGTGACGACGCCGCCGAGCGGCGTGCCGAAGATGTTCCGCGTGCGCATCGGCAAATATCCGACGCGGCGCGAGGCCGAGACCATCGCCGCCCGCCTCGAAAAAGAAGATCAGTTCAAGCCCTGGATAACGAAGTAGCGTCGCTGCGTGGCGTATGCCCGCGCCGACAACACGACGAACTTCACGACGAACGCCGAGCCGAATACCACGAGCAGCGGCACCGATGACCAGGCCGATAGCGCGGACCGTCGCATCAGGCATCGGCGCTCGATGTTAGCCGTCCGTGTGACCGTTGTGTAGAATCCGCGGATGCGTGTGTGTGTAACGTTGCTCGGGCTGGTCGTGCTCCTCAGTACGCTTCTGTTCGCACAGGGCGGCGCGGGCACGCTGACGGGAATCGTCACCGGCCCTGCCGGTGCTCCGGTCTCCGACGCACCGATCCAGGCAAAAAACCGGCAGAGCGGCGCGGTCGTGCGCGGCGCGTCTGCCGCCGACGGCCGCTATCGTCTGGCACCGCTGCCCGCGGGCTCGTACGACATCACCATCACGATGCCGTGTTGTGCGTATCAACCGTTCGCGCAGCAGGACGTGGCGATCGCGGCGGGGCAGACGCGGCAGCTCGACGTGCGGCTGGACGAAGGCGCGTCGTTCAATACGGCCGGCGACGATCCGGGTGAGCTCGCTGCCGTGATTCGCAAGCGCCAGAAGGTGCCGTCACGCCCCGTACCTCGTCTCGCGGGGAAGCCCGATCTCTCTGGCGTGTGGCTGAACAACGACGATCGCTATCCAGAGCAGCCGGCGCTGCTGCCGTGGGCCGCGAAGGCGCTGCAGGAGCGCCTCGGCAACGCGCTCAAGGATGCGCCGCACACCCGATGCCTGCCGCAGGGGTTGCCGACGCCCGCCTCGATCGGACCATTCCTGGCGAAGCTGGTGCAGACGCCCTCGCTGCTCGTGGTGCTGTTCGAGGACAGCGGCGGCTTCCGTCAGGTCTTCATGGATGGCCGCCCGCATCCTCAGGATCTCGATCCGAGCTGGGTCGGACACTCGATCGGCAAGTGGGACGGTGACACGCTGGTCGTCGACACCATCGGCTACAACGACGAGAGCTGGATTGGCATCTATCCGCATTCCGAGATGCTTCACGTCACCGAACGGATCCGGCGCCCCGACTTCGGGCACCTCGACATCCGCGTGACGTTCGACGATCCTGGCGCCTTCAGCGCGCCATACCATCAGACATTGACCTGGGATCTGCTGCCCGCAGAGGAAGTCGTCGCCTACGTCTGCGAGAACAACAAGGCGGAACATCTGGTCGGAAGGTGACACTCATGCGGACACTGCTCGGCGCGTCGGCACTTGCGGCTTTCGTCTTCGCGGCCGTACCCGGTTACGCGCACCATTCGTTTGCCGCGGAGTTCGACGGCGACAAGCCGATCAAGCTCACCGGCACCGTGACGAAGGTCGAATGGACCAATCCACACGCGTGGATCTATATCGACGCGATGGACGAGTCTGGTAAGGTCGCGAACTGGGCCTGGGAGCTCGGAAGCCCGACCAGCCTCGTCCGCCTCGGCTGGACGCGCAACCTGTTGAAGGTCGGCACCGCTGTCACATTCGAAGGCAGCCGCGCCCGCGACGGCAGCAACACCGCGAACGCGCGCAGCGTCACGCTGAACAGCACGGGACAGAAGCTGCTGGGCGCCTCGAGTCAGCGGCAGGCGCCGTAACACGTGAAGGCCGCCGCCGCGGTTACCATCTATCTTCCCGAGCCGCTGCGCACCTACGCCGGCGGCATCGTCGAGTTGCCGGTATCGGCCCGTACCGTGCGCGCGATGCTCGCGGAGCTCGCGCAGACGCAGCCGGTGCTCTATCGCAACGTCTGTGATGAAACCGGTGCGGTGCGGCGGCACTTGAACATCTTCGTGAACGCGGACAACGTGCGGGATCTCGACGGTCTGGCCACGACATTGAAGCCCGGCGACGTCGTCACCATCGTCCCCGCGGTATCAGGAGGCTGACTGTGGCAGATCGCGTAATCCTGACAATCGGTACCAAGAAAGGCGTCTTCGTCGCGGAGGGTGCGAAGGCGCGGGGAAACTTCGCGCTGCGCGGTCCGTTCGGACCAGGCGTCCCGGTCTACTCGACGCTCATCGACACGCGTGGCACGCCGAAGCTGTTTGCCTCGAGCTGTAATCCCTTTTTCGGAATGAAGGTGCTGCGCTCCACGGACATGGGCAAGACGTTCAAGGAAACGAAGTCCGCGCCGGCGTTTCCAAACGGCGATGGACGCGCGCTGGTGAACATCTGGTCGCTCGAGGCCGGCGGCGACAAGAAGGATCTGTGGTGCGGCGTGGAACCGGCGTCGCTGTTCAGAAGCGCCGACGGTGGCGATTCGTGGCAGATGATGCCGGGCATCAGCAACCATGAACATGCACGCAAATGGCAGCCGGGCAACGGCGGTCTCTGCATGCACACGATCATTCGCGATGGCGATCGCGTCCATCTCGGCATTTCGACGGGCGGGCACTATCTCAGCGAAGACGGCGGCAACACTTTCCGTGCGGCCAACAAGGGCGTCGGCGCCGGCTTCCAGCCGGATCCGTATCCGGAGTTCGGCCAGTGCGTCCACAAGATCGTGCGGCATGACGATGCGCCCGGGCGCCTTTACATGCAGAACCATGGCGGCTGGTCGGAGTGGACCGGTCCGGGCGGTCCGCGGCCGGACATCGGCGTGCTCCGCAGCGACGACCACGGCCACTCGTGGCGCTCGATCGCCAAAGGGCTGCCGAGCGACTTTGGATTCCCCATCGTCGTGCACCCGCACGATCCCGACACCGTCTACGTCATGCCGCTCGAGCCGATGACGCGCACGTGCCCCGGCGGGGCGCCGGCGGTGTGGCGCAGCGAGAACGGCGGCGATTCGTGGAAGCGCCTCGCACGCGGCCTGCCGAAGAAGCAGAGCTACTTCACGATCCTCCGCGACGCGATGACGATGGACGACCTGAAGACGCCGGCTCTCTATTTCGGGACGACGACGGGCCAGCTGTGGGTTGGCAGGGAAGGGGGCGAGCAGTTCGATTGCCTGTTCGAGGCGCTGCCGCCGATTCACAACGTGAAAGTCGCAGTGGTCTGATCACGAACCACGGAGGCACGGAGAACACAGCCGCGCTCCCGGTGATTGACATACATAGCAGCGCAATGTATAACGCTGCTTGGTATGGATTTCGGCAAGGACCTCGTCGCCGCCTCCGCCACGCCGCTCGTGCTGGCGATCCTCGCGGAGGGTGACAGCTACGGCTACGCCATCATCAAGCGCGTCACGGAGCTGTCCGGCGGTCACCTGCAGTGGACCGACGGCATGCTGTATCCCGTCCTGCATCGGCTGGAGCGGCAGGGCATGGTCGCGGCGAAGTGGGGCACCTCGGAAACGGGACGGCGCCGGAAGTATTACCGCATCACGCGTGACGGCCGGCAGCAGCTCGCCGCCGAGCGTCAGCGATGGAAGGTCGTGGACCAGACGCTCCACGCGATCTGGATGAAGACCAGCCCCGCATGACGACCCCGTCCACTCCGGTCGTCGAGGAGCAGATCGCGCAGTGGCGCGGCTACCTGCGCCGCCGCCGCGCCATCGACGGACGCGACGTCCAGGAGCTCGAAGCGCACCTCCGCGACCAGATGGCGGCGCTCACGACCGCGGGTCTCGCGGGCGACGAAGCGTTTCTCGTCGCCGTCAAGCGCATGGGCAATCTCGATTCGCTCTCGCGCGAGTTCGCGCGCGAGCATTCGGAGCGGCTGTGGAAACAGCTCGTCATCGCCCGCGACGAGGACGCCGATGCGTCGCACAGGTCGAGCGTGCGCCACGAGGCACTCGTGGTGCTCGGGATTGCGGCCGCCGCCGCAGCCGCCGTCAAGGTTCCCGAGCTGTTCGGCAAACACATCCTGAACAGCAACGACGTGGCGTTCTACGACGGCAACACGGCGTTCTACCAGCGCAACGCCAGCCTTTTCGTGTTTCCGCTGCTCGCCGTCTACTTCGCCTGGAAGCGCGGGCTCACTGCGCGCGTCTGCGCGGGGCTCGCGCTGTCGTTCGTGCTTGCTGCCGCGCTCGTCAACCTCTATCCCTTCGCCGGTGGCGGCAGCACGCAGAACCTTGCCGCGTTGCACCTGCCGATCACGCTGTGGCTTGCCGTCGGCATCGCCTATGCGGATGGCCACTGGTTCAGCGGCAGCGGGCGCATGAACTTCGTCCGCTTCTCCGGCGAGCTCGTCATTTACTTCGTGCTCATGGCGCTGGGCGGAGGCGTGCTGACCGCATTCACCGTCATGATGTTCCAGGCCATAGGAGTCGAGGTCGATTGGTTCGTCGGCGGGTGGCTCGTGCCGTGCGGAGCGGCGGGCGCGGTCATCGTCGCCTCCTGGCTGGTCGAAGCAAAGCAGAGCGTGATCGAAAACATGGCGCCGGTGCTGACGCGCATCTTCACGCCGCTCTTCACCCTCATCCTGCTCGCGTTTCTGGCGACGATGGCCTGGACGGGCAACGCCATCGACATCAAGCGTGAAGTCCTCATCTCGTTCGATCTGTTGCTCGTGCTCGTCGTCGGTCTCGTCCTCTACGCCGTGTCGGCGCGCGATCCGCAGGCGCCGCCCGATTACTTCGACACGCTGCAGCTGGTGCTGGTGACGAGCGCGCTGGCGGTGGATGCGCTGGCGCTGGCGGCGATCACCAGCCGCATCAGCGAGTTCGGCCTTACGCCGAATCGTGTCGCGGCCTTCGGCGAGAACATCATCCTGCTGGTGAACCTGGTCGGCTCCGCCTGGTTATATCTGCAGCTGTTGCGGGGGCGATCCTCTTTCGCCGCCCTCGAGCGGTGGCAGGTGAACTACCTGCCGATCTACTCGCTCTGGGCCGCGGTCGTGGTCGTCGTCTTCCCGCCGCTGTTCCGGTTTTCCTGACCGGCGATCGGCCGTGCGCCTACTGCTCGTCGCGCTCGTCGACGTCGAGGCGCCCGGCGGTGGCTCCGGTCGTACGCGCGAGCGTTCCGAGCCGCGTGAAGCGGTCGTGCAGCGAGCGTAATTCCTCTTCGGAGAGCCGTTCGACGGCAATCAGCGAGTTGTGCGCGTGCTTGTGCGCGGCGATGAGCTCGTTGACCTTCAGCTGAAGCGCAAGCGTGTCCTTGTTCTGCGCGCGCTGGATGACGAACACCATGATGAACGTGGTGACGCTCGTCGTCGTGTTTATGAAGAGCTCCCAGCGATCGGAGTAGTGAAAGAACGGGCCGGCGGCGGCCCAGGCGATGACCAGTCCCATGGCGCAGGCAAATGCGGCGTTGCGCCCCGACCAGTTTGTGGCCGCCGTTGCCATGCGTTCGAGCACGGATGCATGGTGCGCCGTGCGCCGCAGGGTGTTGGAAGTGGAGAACGGGATGACGCCGGGAGAAGGTTGGGAATCCACGGGAGAAACTTGGGAATTCATACGGGAAAAAGCGTTGCAATGGATGGGCCCTGACGGGACGGCAGGAAATGTGCACTTTGGCTGGACAGGGACAAAGGAAGGTACCTGGAATTGAGTTCGATATACCCCAAGGTCGCTCTCATCACTGTTCTCTTCAGTACGGCCTGCGGCAGCATCAGCAGCAACAACACACCGACATCGCCCACGGCCGTCACGCGCACGCCGGCACCAGCACCCGCGCCCGCGCCGGCACCCGCTCCTGCTCCGACACCTGAGCCGTCGCCAGCACCTGAACCGGCGCCAGCGCCTGCGCCGGCGCCCGCACCAGCACCGCCGCCTTCATCGCCCACGGCGCCCTCGATTGCCAACATGAATGCGTACTTTTCGGGCAAGTCGTGCACACGTGCGGCAGATCACCTCACAGGCAGCGCGTTGGTCGTCGCCTTCGATTTCACCGATCCGAACGGCGACGTTTCCGGCGGCAAGGTAATGCTCAACAGGACGTACAACACCGGACGCTCCGAATGGCACGCGTCGCCGGTTCCCGGCGAAGCGATCCTCACGGGTTCGCCGTCCGCAGGGCACATCGAGATCGATGTCGAATGCCCGCTCTACGACAACAACCAGACGTCGGTCGAGGCCATCACGTTGATCGACGCCGCGGGCCTGACGTCGAACAGCCTCTCAGTCACCATGCAAAGGCCAGCCGGCGCGCCTTAAGCGCCGGCTCTTTCCCGCCTCGCCGAACCGCAGCTTTTCGCGCCTCGCGTGCACGCGCGTTGACACCCCCCGGGAGCAGGAGTAGAGTCGCGCCTCAAGTGGACAGCTCTACGTAGGCGATCCTTCGTCGGACGACCCTTTCCTTTCGTCGCGCGTGATCTGCAGCCTCTGGGTGTCTCGTTACAAGGAGGAATGCGATGAGCGGCCGGACGATCCTGGGTGTCTTTTCCGTTTGTGTCCTCGTGTTCTGTGCCACGGCCTCGGCGCAGAACTCCAACGGCAGCATTGCGGGGGTGGTCAGGGACGCATCGGGTGCGATCCTGCCAGGCGTCACCATTGAAGCCGCCAGCCCTGTCCTCATCGAGAGAGCCCGCACCGCCGTCAGTGACGGCCAGGGGCTGTACCGGATAGTTGATTTGCGTCCCGGTACCTATACCGTGACCTTCACGCTTGCGGGGTTCAGCACCCTGAAGCGTGAGGGGCTCGAGCTGACCGCCGGCTTTACCGCCACGGTCAACGCCGACCTGAAAGTCGGCGAGCTCGCTGAAACGATCACCGTCTCGGGCGAAACGCCCGTCGTCGACCTGCAGAACGTCCGGCAGCAGACGACGTTGTCGCGGACGACGCTCGAGGCACTGCCGACGACTGGACGTATCAGCCAGCTCGTGAACTTCATTCCCGGCGCCGTCGTCGGCAACCCGGTCTGGCAGAGCGTGGGCGGACTCGACGAGCGCGCCAACGCGTTTTCGGCGCACGGCGGACGGTTCGACGACAACGTGCCCATCATCGATGGACTGCCGCAGCGCCTGCAGGGCGGCGCGGTCTTCGTCTTCAACCAGCTGACGATGCAGGAAGTGGGCGTCGAGACCGGCGGCATGTCCGCCGATCGCAACACCGGCGGCGTGCAGATGAACATCGTGCCCAGAGACGGCGGCAATTCGTTCTCTGGTGCCTTCAACACGTCGCACACGGCGCCGTCGCTGCAGGCGGACAATCTGAACGACGAGCTGCGCGCGCGCGGCTTGAGCTTCTCGTCGTCGCTGAAGAAGCACTACGACACGGGCGGCGCGTTTGGCGGACCGATCCTGCGCGACCGACTCTGGTTCTTCGCCGGAAGCCGGTTCGGCGCGAACCAGCAGTATCAGCAGGGGAACTACTTCAACAAGCTGCAGAACCAGAAGGTCGGCACCGACCCTGTCTACCGCGTCACGTTCTACGAGCCGGATCTTTCCAGCACATTGGGATCCTAAGCTTAGAATTCCACGTGGACAAGTTGTCGCG
>JADMIO010548983.1_pt1 | contig 42327 bp, 41 predicted proteins | sample 8958161 | NCBI WGS metagenome assembly JADMIO01 (sample SAMN16585339, study PRJNA669376) | soil metagenome | isolation source: Crop rotation soil | place: USA: Cullars Rotation, Alabama | collected 2011 | reverse complement strand
GACAACTTGTCCACGTGGAATTCTAAGCTTAGGATCCCAATGTGCTGGAAAGGGCCATCGGCTGCACGCGGAGTTCCGGTGGCAGCGTCTGCAGCACCCGGCCGAGCATGTTGCGGATGCCGTTGACGACGTCGATCGTGGATGCGTCGCCGGCCTTGAGCACGGTAACCATCACGCCGCGCTGGCCGTTCTGCCGCACCACATTGGTCTGCGGCGAATAGCCGTCGCTGACCGTCGCGACGTCGCGTAGGTAGATCGTGGCGTTGCCGACCTGCCTGATCGGCAAATCGTTCAGCTCGGCTATCGTGCCCGGGCTCGAGTTGACGCGGATGTCGTATTCGAACTCCGCGATCTTCGCGGTCCCACCCGGCAGCACCAGGTTCTGCGCGGTCACTGCGTTCAGCACGTCGGACGTCGAGAGGCCCTTCGCCTGCAGCAATCGCGGGTTGAGGTTGATCATCACCTGCCGCTGCTTGCCGCCGTACGGATAGGGCAGCACCGACCCCGGAACCGTGACCAGCTGCGTGCGCAGGAAGTTGAGCGCGAGGTCGTTCAGCTGCGCCTCGGACAGTCCCTTTCCGGACAGCCCGAGCTGCAGGATCGGCACGCTGGAGGCGCTGAAATTGACGATTTCGGGCGGCTGCGTCCCGGGCGGCATCGTCCGCAGCATGAACTGCGAGACCGCGGTGACCTGGGCGTTGGCGGTATCCAGGCTGGCCCTCGGCTGCAGGAAGATCTTGACCAGCCCGCGCCCGTTATACGAGGTCGATTCGATGTGCTCGATGTTATCGACCAGCGCCGTCAAGGCGCGCTCGTAGCTGCCGGTGATCCGGCCTTCGAACTCTTCGGCGTCGAGGCCGCTGTAGTCCCAGACGACCGCGATTACCGGAATGTTGATATTTGGAAAGATGTCGGTCGGGGTCCGCAGGATCACCAGCGGACTGAGCAGCAGGATTACCAAGGCGAGGACGATAAAGGTGTACGGGCGATTAAGTGCTAGGCGAACAATCCACACGAATAGCCACTCCCTCCAATCCTGGCATCCCGCACCGGACAGTGGGCCGACCGCGCGCAAAGCGCGCCACCTCCCGCCCTTGCCTAGGGCGGTCAGTCGACCAGCGGCGGATCAGAAGCGGATCGTGCCTGGTTGTCCGGGTACGGACGGTATTTGGAGGCGAACAGACCACCGCCGCGGGGACGCTCGCAAGAGGGCGGCCCGGGATTGCCGCATTGGTGAACAGACAATGGAGCGGGCGAAGGGATTCGAACCCTCGACCCCAACCTTGGCAAGGTTGTGCTCTACCCCTGAGCTACGCCCGCGGTCGTCGGAACGCGGGTTCTAGACCGCCGGGCCGGACGCTTGCAAGCGCGCCCTGGGCGGCGCTTGTCAGCCGCATTCCGTGGGTTATCTATGCCGTAACCGATAGGAAGCGGATCAAATGGATTTCATTCTCGGCCAAAAAGCCAAGCCCGACGCCGGCGCGGCCGCCCCGCCCCGGGGCGGGGCGGCCATCATCGTCGAGGGCGACCAAAAGACGTTCATGCGCGATGTCGTCGACGGCTCGCGCAACGTGCCGGTCCTGGTCGACTTCTGGGCCACCTGGTGCGGGCCGTGCAAGCAGCTCACCCCCACGCTCGAGAAGGTGGTCAGGGCGGCGGGCGGCCGGGTGAAGCTGGTCAAGATCGACATCGACAAGAACCGCACGCTGGTGCAGCAGCTGTCGCAGCTGGGGTTGCCGCTGCAATCGGTTCCGACCGTGGCCGCGTTCTGGCAGGGGCAGATCGCCGACCTGTTCCAGGGCGCGCTGCCGGAATCCGAGGTGAAGCGCTTCGTCGAGAACCTGCTGAAGATGGCCGGCGGCTCGATGCCGGCGGCCGACCTGCTGGGTGCGGCGCGCGCCGCCGCCGAGACGGGCGACCACGAGCAGGCGATCGATCTGTACTCCGCGCTGATCGAGGAGGAGCCGGAGAACCCTGAGGCCTGGGGCGGCCTGATCCGCACCATGCTGGCGGCCGGCCAGGAGGCGGAGGCGAAACGGACGCTGTCGCGGGTGCCGCAAAAGATTGCCGACCATGCGGAGATCACCGGCGCGCGGAGTGCGCTCGCGCTTGCCGAGGAAGGACGCCGCGCCGCCGCGCAGCTGCAGACCTTCAAGCGCCGGCTGGACGCCAATCCGGACGACCATCAGGCGAGGTACGACCTGGCCACGGCGCTGAACGCGACCGGGCAGCGCGAGGAAGCGGCCGACGCGCTGCTCGACATCGTCCGTCGCGACCGCGCCTGGAATGAGGATGCCGCGCGCCTGCAGCTGCTGAAGTTCTTCGAATCCTGGGGATTCGACGATCCGGCGACGATGGCCGCCCGGCGCAAGCTGTCCGCTCTGTTGTTCCGCTGAGCGCGGACGCGGCGTTCGTGTCGCAGGCGATCCCGCCGGCCGAGCCCGCCAACGACCAGCCCGAGGTCGATCGCCGGCTGCTGGAGATCCTGGTCTGCCCGCTGACCAAGGGGCCGCTCGAATACGATCGGGCGCACGGCGAGCTGATCAGCCGGAGCGCCGGCCTAGCCTACCCGATCCGGGACGGCATTCCGATCATGCTGCCGGACGAGGCGCGCAAGCTCGACGAATAGGGAATGGCGCTCGCCACCGACATCCGCCTCGACCGTGCCGCCAAGCGGCTGGAAGTGGCGTTCGACGACGGCAGCGCATTCGTTTACCCGGCGGAATATCTGCGCGTGAACAGCCCGAGCGCCGAGGTGCAGGGCCACGGCCCCGGCGAGCGCAAGCTGATCGCCGGGCGACGGCACGTCGGGATCATGGGACTGGAGCCGGTCGGCAATTACGCCATTCGTATTCTGTTCGACGACTTGCACGACACCGGCATCTTCTCCTGGGATTATCTGTACGAGTTGGGCCGCGATCACGACCGGCGCTGGCGCGAGTATCTGGCGGCCTTGGCAACGCGCGGCCTGAGCCGCGAGCCGTAACGGTTCGCACCGAGCAATTGCCGGCCGGGCGCCACCACGCCTAGCCTGACGCGAACGACCCGGGCCGGCAGCGGCGACGGGCGGCAATCGCTCGGGAGGAGGGTTTCATGGGATTGCTCAACGGACGCCTCGCGCTGGTCACCGGCGCGGGATCGGGCATCGGCGCGGGCATTGCGCGCGGAATGGCCGAGGCGGGGGCGCGCGTGATCGCGGCCGACATCAACCTCGAGGCGGCGCGGGGAACCGCGGCGGCGATCGGCGGCGGCGCGGTGGCCTATGCGCTCGACGTTGCGGACCGCGCCGCCTGCGACGCGCTGGCGCGCACCGTGCGCAGCGAGCACGGCCCAATCGGCGTGCTGGTCAACAACGCCGGCATCATTCGCCGCGGGCTGGTGAGCGATGCGAATGCGCGTAACGACTGGGACGCGACGCTCGCGGTCAATCTCGACGGCCCGTATTTCGTATCGACCGCGTTCCTCGACCAACTGGTCGAGACAAAGGGGGCAATCGTCAACATCGGTTCGGTGCAGTCGTTCGTCGCGCTGCGCAACTCCGCCGCCTACACCACCTCAAAAGGCGGGGTGCGGGCACTCACCAAGGCGCTGGCGATCGAGCTTTCGCCATTGGGCGTGCGTGTGAACGCGATCGGCCCCGGCCTGATCGCGACGCCGCTGAACGAGAAGGCGCGGCAGAACCCGAACTACATGGCGCAGTTCGAGGGCCGCATTCCGCTCGGCCGGATCGGCACGCCGGAGGATATCGCCGGGCCGGCAGTCTTCCTCGCCTCGGACATGGCGCGCTTCATTACCGGCGTAACCTTGCCCGTGGACGGCGGCTACCTCTGTTACTGACGCACGGCGCGCCGGGTGTGAGCCGCCGGTCGCAGTAGCGCGACTGCGGCACAGCAGGGGGTTCCCCCGATAACGTGCGCATGGCTGCGATGCATATTGCGCATGCAGGTCATGAGCGCGTAAGAAGCAGGAGACGCGAACCCGCAGGTCGCCGGCCCTCCGCACCCCGGCCGGCGACGCAAGACGGGTCGCGTTTCCTGGCGCCCGCAGGCGCAGGATCGCAGTTGCCGACGTGATTTCGCAGCGCCTGCAGCCGTGCCGAAGCCGCAACGGGAGGAGGCAGCAACCATGTCAGCAACAGCCGCAGTGCCGAGCGCGGTGCCGTGGTGGCGGGAGCCGACCAAGGATCAGTGGATGGCCTGGATTGCGGCCTGGCTTGGTTGGACGCTGGATGCGTTCGACTTCACCGTCTTCCTGTTGATCATGGTGCCGGTGGCGAAGGAATTCGGCGTTCCGCTGACTGCCGTTGCAGCGTTGTTCACGATCACGCTCTGGCTGCGGCTCGTCGGCGCAGTTGCATCGGGTTGGCTTGCCGACCGGGTCGGGCGGAAGATTCCGCTCATGATTTCCATCCTGTGGTACTCGGCGTGCAACTTCATTTCCGGGTTCTCGCCCACGTTCACGTTCCTGTTCGTGTTCCGGGCACTGCTCGGTATCGGCATGGGGGCGGAATGGCCCGCTGGCGCTTCGCTGGCCATGGAATCGTGGCCGGCGCGCTCGCGCGGCCTGATGAGCGGTGTTCTGCAGGGCTCCTGGTGTCTCGGCTTCGCGCTGTCGAGCGGGATTTATGCGCTGCTGTACGACTATATCGGCTGGCGCGGTATGCTGTGGATCGGCGTGCTTCCGGCGCTGTCGGTCGTCTATGTGCGCTACTTCGTCAAAGAGCCGGAGGTCTGGCTCGAGAACCGTCGCCGCCAGCGGCTGGAAAACCGCGAGGTGAACACTCCACTATTCGTGATCTTCAAGCCGCAGTTCCTGCGCAACACGCTGACCGCGTGCTGGTGGATGGCGAGCGGGTTCGTCGTCTACTATTCGATTTGGGCGCTGTTCGCCACGCATTTGCAGAAGGATCTTGGTCTGTCGCCGCAACTGGTCGGCACGCCGATTCTGATTGCGAATCTGGTGGCGTTTGCGGCCATGGGCTTCTGGGGGTGGGCCGGCGACCACATTGGCCGGCGCTGGTCGATGATCATTCCGGCGATCCTCGGAGCCTTCGTCGCGCCGTTCTATCTGCTGACCAGCGACTTTAACTGGATCGTCAGCGCCTTTGTACTCCAAGGCCTGTTCGCTGGCGCCATCTATGCGCAAAATCCGAGTTACCTGACCGAGCGGTTTCCAACCGAAGTGCGCGCGACCGCGAGCGCGTTTTGCTACCATCAGGGCGCGATCTTCGGCGGGTTCGTGGCGCCGATTCTCACCTATCTCGCGGTGCACCTGAACCTCGGTTTCGGCGTCCCGATGCTGGTCGGTACCGTGGTTGGCTGCATCAGCTTCGTGCTGGCGCTGCTGGCCGGACCAGAGACGAAGGGCACGGTGATGGTGCCGGATCTGGTCATTGACCTGAAAACAGACCCGGTGCCGATAACCGGACCGCAGCGCGTCAACACGCTTTAACCATCCGCGGCCGCTGCCGCGGAGCGGGCGGGCCGGCCATCGGCCGGACGGTATCCGGCAGATGGTCGCGGATGAACGCGCCGAGCGCCAGCAGATCGTCGCTGCGCGGAAAGCTCGTGCGCCATACGAGGCCGAGGCGACGATAGTCGGTTGCGGCGTGGAACGGCCGCACCGCAATACCGGCACCGTCGCGCGCCAAATGCCGGACCGCGAGCGCTGGCAGCAGCGTACAACCGAGCCCGGCGGCGACCATCTGGCAGATCGTTTCGAGGCTGCTGGCGCGCACGTCGTCCGACGCCGTGGCGTTTTCGCGCGCCTGCTCGCCGCAGACCGCCAACGCCTGTTCACGCAAACAATGGCCTTCGCTGAGCAGCAGCAACTGCTGTCCCCCGAGATCAGGCTCGGTGATTGCCTGCTTGCCGGCCAGCCGGTGCCCGGGCGGGCAGGCGAACCAGAACGGCTCCTCGAACAGCGGCATGAAGGTGCAGCTTTCGGCTTCCACCGGAAGCGCGAGCAGGAGGGCATCCAACTCGTACGCCCCAAGCTCGCGCAAAAGATTGGCGGTCAGGTCTTCGCGCAGCACGAGGCGCAGATCCGGATAGGCGTCGTGCAGCGGGCGGAGAAACAGTGGCAGCAGGTACGGGCCGGCGGTGGGAATGATGCCGAGCCGGATGGTACTCGCGAGCAGGCCCTTGTCGTGCCGGGCGGCCTGGCAGATCTGGTCAGCTTCTTCCAGGATCCGCCGCGCGCGCGCCACCACTCGCCGGCCGATCGGGGTGATGACGACCGCGCGATGCGTGCGCTCGATCAGGGTGACGCCGAGAAACTCCTCGAGCTTGCGCAACTGCGTGCTCAGCGTGGGCTGCGTCACGTGGCAACGCTCGGCAGCCCGGCCGAAATGCTGCAAGTCCGCCACCGCGACGAGGTAACGCAACTCGGATAAGGTCATTGGCTCGGTCCCCTCCCCATAGTTATTATCTATCGGTTGAATCGAGCAAATCGATTTGACGAATGATGTTCTTACCGCAAAGATCAACCAGGATCAATAAACAAGGCGCGACGTCCAGGTCTCAGCCGGTAATGCTCAGATCAGGCGAAAACCTGCTGTTTTCGAGTTGGTCGAAAGGACGGGATCCACGTATAAAATTTGTCGTACTGCTTGTAGCTAAATGCTTCAGCCGAGCGGGCGACTCTTTAATACTCTAAAATCGAGCGTTTGTCTGATCGGTATGGAGGCAAGGGCCTCAAGCCGGATCGCCCAGGATGCCGCGTTTGTGAAACCCTGCTTGTCCCTGCGAGCGGGGTCCAGGTAGCGTGGCGCAACACCCAACAATCTCCTGAAGGACGGATGGATACTATGGACCAGAACGTTAGCGAGAGCGCGCAGTGCCCGGTCACGCGCCGAGGGCGGTTTAACCGGGACTGGTGGCCGAATCAGTTGAACCTTCAGGTTCTTCACCAACACTCCAGCCTGTCCGATCCGATGGGCAAGGACTTCGACTACGTTAAGGAATTCAAGAGCCTCGACCTGAACGCAGTCATCAAGGACCTGCATGCCGTGATGACGGACTCGCAGGAGTGGTGGCCGGCTGATTTCGGCCACTACGGCGGTCTGATGATCCGGATGGCGTGGCACGCGGCAGGCACCTACCGCATCGCCGATGGTCGCGGCGGCGCCGGCACCGGCCAGCAGCGCTTCGCGCCGCTCGGCAGCTGGCCGGACAATGCGAACCTCGACAAGGCACGCCGGCTGCTTTGGCCGATCAAGCAGAAATACGGCCGGAAGATCTCCTGGGGCGACCTGATGATCCTCGCGGGCAATGTCGCCCTCGAGTCGATGGGCTTCAAAACCTTCGGTTTCGGCGGTGGGCGCGTAGACGCTTGGGAGCCCGAAGAGCTCTATTGGGGTCCCGAGGGGACGTGGCTGGGCGACGAACGCTACAGCGGCGAACGTCAACTCGAGCACCCCCTGGCTGCCGTGCAGATGGGGCTGATTTACGTCAATCCGGAAGGGCCGAACGGCAAGCCGGATCCGGTCGCGGCGGCGAAGGACATCCGCGAAACGTTCTTCCGCATGGCGATGAACGACGAGGAGACCGTCGCGCTGATCGCCGGCGGCCACACCTTCGGCAAGACCCACGGCGCCGGCGATCCGTCGTTGGTCGGCCCGGAGCCGGAAGGCGCCGGCATCGAGGAGCAAGGCCTCGGCTGGAAAAGCAAGTTTGGCACCGGCGTGGGCGCGGATGCCATCACCGGCGGGCCAGAGGTCATCTGGTCACAGACGCCCACGAAATGGAGCAACTACTTCTTCGAGAACCTGTTCAACTTCGAATGGGAGCTGACCAAGAGCCCAGCCGGCAAGTGGCAGTTTCAGGCCAAGGATGCGCCGGCCATCATCCCGGATCCGTTCGACCCGTCGAAGCGGCGCGTACCGACCATGCTGGTCACCGATCTCTCGCTGCGATTCGATCCGGTTTACGAGAAGATTTCCCGCCGCTTCCTCGAGCATCCCGATCAGTTTGCCGACGCGTTCGCCCGGGCGTGGTTCAAGCTGACGCATCGCGACATGGGCCCGATCCAGCGTTATCTGGGGCCGCTCGTGCCGAAGGAGACGCTGATCTGGCAGGATCCGATTCCGCCGCTGGATCATGCGTTGATCAACGAACAGGACATCACGGCTCTGAAGGCGAAGATCCTCGCCTCCGGCCTGTCGGTCTCGCAGCTGGTTTCGGCTGCCTGGGCGTCAGCGTCGACTTTCCGTGGCTCTGATAAGCGTGGCGGGGCCAACGGCGGGCGCGTTCGCCTCAAGCCGCAGAAGGATTGGGAGGTCAATCAGCCCGCACAGCTCGCCGAGGTACTCCGCAAGCTCGAAACCATCCAAAAGGAGTTCAACGCCTCGGCCACCGGGGGCAAGAAGGTCTCGATTGCCGACCTGATCGTTCTCGGCGGCGGCGCGGCGATCGAGAAAGCTGCAAAGGCCGCCGGGCACGACGTGAAGGTTCCGTTCTCGCCCGGGCGCATGGACGCCTCGCAAGAACAGACGGACGTCGAATCCTTTGCCGCGCTCGAACCGCGTGCTGACGGTTTCCGCAACTATCTCAGCGGCAAGCAGTTCATGATGCCAGAGGAGGAGTTGGTTGATAAATCGCAACTGCTGAGGCTGACGGCACCCGAGATGACCGTTCTCGTCGGCGGCTTGCGCGTCCTGGGTGCTAATGCCGGAGGATCCAAAAACGGCGTCTTCACCAAACAGCCCGAGACGCTGACCAACGACTTCTTCGTCAACCTGCTCGATATGAAGACGCAATGGCATCCGGCCGGCTCTGACGGCGTCTACGAGGGCCGCGACCGGAAGACCAATGAGCTCAGGTGGACGGGCACCCGTGTCGACCTGATCTTCGGTTCGCACCCGCAGCTCCGGGCGTTTGCCGAGGTTTATGGCTGCAGCGATTCGAAGGCGAAGTTTGTGAATGACTTCGTGACTGCGTGGAGCAAGGTGATGAACCTGGACCGCTTCGACCTCGCCGCCGCTTGATGCCGTCCGAAGGGGCTGGGCCGTCGCTGAACCCAGCCCCGACGGAATTCCAAAACCCGCGCTGGCGAGACGATAACCGCGACCGGCGGCAGCAATCGCTTAAACGAAGAATAATGGGGAACGCAATTTGATCTTGCTGCGGCACGGCCAGAGCGAGTTCAACCGCCATTTCAGCGCGACCCGCCGCGACCCGGGAATTACCGACCCGTTGCTGACCGAGATCGGCCGCGAGCAGGCACAAGCCGCGGCCGCAGCGTTCGCTGGGGAGCGGATCGGCCGCATCATCGTGTCGCCCTACACCCGCGCCCTTGCCACCGCCGCCCCGATCGCCGCGGCGCTCGGCGTCCCGATCGTGGTCAATCCGATCGTGCGCGAACGGTGTGCCTTCGCCTGCGACATCGGCACGCCGCGCACGGAGCTGGCGCTCGCCTGGCCGCACCTCGAGTTTTCCCACATCGACGAGATCTGGTGGCCGGCCGCCCCGGAGACCGCTGCGGCGGTGGCGGATCGGGCCGCGCTGTTTCGCGCTGAAATGGCCGCCCTGCCGGACTGGGCAGATACCCTGGTGGTGAGCCATTGGGGGTTCATCCTGGCGCTGACCGGGGTGAGCCTCGCGAACGGGCAATGGCTGCGTTGCGACCCGACCGCCCCGCCGCCAGCCACCATCGAATGGGGCGCCTGAAGGAGCGGCCCCGCATCCTTTCGGCCACTGGCCTTGCCCAGGGGCGCCGTGCTAACGCGCCGCGTCTCGCTTTCCGTCCGCGCCCGGCGGTCCGCCTGCGCCAAACTCAAATGGAGTTTCTTGCCGATGTCCCAGACCAGCACGGCCGTGCCCCCCCAGGGGCAGGCTCCGGGCACCCCGCCGCTCGTGGTGAACATCCAGTACGTCAAGGATTTGTCGTTCGAGGTGCCGGGCGCCCCGCAGGTCTATCAGCGTTTGCGCGCCGCACCGCAGGTGGGGATCAATCTGGACGTGCAGGCGCGTCGGCTGCAGGACACGGGTGGTGTCTACGAGGTCGCCCTGGTGATCCGCGCCGAAGCGCGCGAGACACCCGTTGGAAACGCGCCGGTTACGCCCGAGCAGAACCAGGCGGTGTTCATCGCCGAGCTGACCTATGCCGGCGTGTTCACCTTGACCGGCATTGCCGAGAACGCGATCGAGCCGGTGTTGCTGGTGGAGTGCCCCCGGCTGCTGTTCCCGTACGCCCGTAACCTGCTCGGCGAACTGACGCGCGAAGGCGGGTTCCCGCCGGTGCTGCTGCAGCCGATCGATTTCGTGGCGTTTTGGCAGAGCCGGCGCGCCGCAGCTGCGGGACAACCCTCGGTCGCCGGCGCGGTGGCCTAGCGCGGCGGTCGGCGAGCACACATTCCGAGCGCCCCGACTGGCCACGGCCTGAGGCGGCGCGGATTTCCGAGATCGCCGGGGCCAGCCCGGCGATGACGGACTATCGTGTGGTTCCAGTCAGACCTGAATCGTCCTAAGCGACCGACTCGGCGGGGCGCGAAAGCTCGAGCTTGGAGCCGGAATCGGTCATCATTTCGATGCGGCCGGTGATCTGGCCCCCGTCCTCGACCTGCAGTCTGCGGCAGCGCCCAGTCCCCATCAGCCGCCCGGTGGTGCGGATGATCAGACTGCCGCGCGCGGTCAGCGTGCCGTCAATGGTGCCGGCGACCTCGGCATCTTCCACCTCGATCTCGCCCTTCAGCAGACCGCCATGGGCGATCGAGAGTTCGGCGGCCTGAATCATGCTGGCTTCGACCGTGCCTTCGACCACCAGCCGCTCGGCATCCTGCACCGTGCCTTGCAAGCTGATCCCGCGACCCACCACCAGCGTCCGCCGCTCACCGGTCACGTCGCGTGCGGGGAGGCGCGCGGCGGCTACAGCGGTCGGTCGGAGGGGCGCGCTCGGCGCCATCGGCACCGTCGCGGGGACTGGGTTCAACGGCGCTCGACCCATGGATTCTGTCTCCTTGGTTGCAGTCGGACGGAAGGGTGGCACACCGAGGCCGCCGTCCGCCATTTTGGGCAGCCAGAGAGGCCCGGCGCCCGCCGCCGCCGGCCGGGCACCGTGGGCGACATCGCGTCGTTCCGGTGCGGCAGTCGCGACCATCGCAGGAGCGCCCGCGGCAATGTCGTTCTCGGCGCCACTTGGCTCGGAACCTTCGGGTTTGCGGCGTTTGAACACGGCCCCTCCGAATCGTGACTCATCGGTGAGACGCGGCCTAACACACCGCTCCCGCGCGCAACAACCGGAACTTAAATTGTAAGCAACTTTTGCCGATCACGCCTTCATGCGCGATCGTGCATGGCTCGGTGCAGCAGGTGTACCATCGCGGCGGTGCCGAGCACCGGCACCAATAGATTCAGCAGCGGCACCAAGCCAGCGGCCGCCAAAATCCCGCCCTGGATAAGCACCATCGGCCGCTCGCGGCGCGCCAGCATTGCCGCTTCCGGGCGACTCATGCGGCGCATGGCGACCGCGCCGAACAGACCCCGGCCGATCGCCCACCCGGCGATCAGCCACCCCAGCACGAGTCCCACGCCGGGCAGCACGAGCGCAAGCGGGATGGCGAGCAGGCTCATGAGCAATACCCGAAGGCCGACCGAAACGGCATCCGCAAGCTGGGCAGGGAGCGGCGCGCCCCGTGGCACTGCGAAGCCGGGGTAGTAGCGGCGCTCCACCGCGGCGGCGATCCGGTCGACGTAGAACGCGCCGATCGCGCTTGCCACCGGCAGATACAGCCAGAATGCGACGAGCGCCGCTGCCATGCCGCCGAGCAAGCCAGCCGACCACGCCCACCAGCTCGACCATCCGGCCGCGGCAACGAGATGGTGCAGGCTCCAGAACGCACCGAATAACAGCCCGGCGAACGCCAGCGCCGCCCAGAAAAGGCTGCGCAGGACCACGCCGAGAAACACCGGATCGGCGAGCTGTCCGATCGCCAGCAGGATCGGCGTCAGCATGGCGGGCATCCACGTGCCGCGAGCGCGCGTTGCGGGGCCGGCGGGGCGATGTTACCCCCGGTCGCGCAGACCGAGTGGAATTCGTCCATGCAACCCTCCGGCTTCGACATTCTCGGGATAGGCAACGCCATCGTGGACGTGCTGGCTGCCGTTGACGATGCGTTTCTGAGCCGGCACGACATGCACAAGGGCCGCATGGCGCTGCTGGACCGTGACGCCGCCGAGCGGCTGCAGGCGGCCATGCCGTCAGGCACGACGCAGGGCGGCGGGTCGGCGGCGAACACCTGTGTGGTAGCCGCGGCGCTCGGTGCGCGCGCCGCCTTCCTCGGCAAGGTAGCCGACGACGAGCTGGGCGCTGCATTCCGCCGCGACATGGCCGCGAGTGGCGTGTATTTTTCCACGCCGCCGTTGGTGGACGGCGCCCCGACCGCGTCCTCGCATATCCTGATCACGCCGGACGGCCAGCGTACCATGAACACGTATCTGGGCGCCTGCGTCGCGTTCGGCGAGCACGATCTCGATGAGGATCTGATTCGCACATCAGCGTGCCTCTACCTGGAGGGCTACCTGTTCGACCCGCCGGCCGCGCAGGGCGCGTTCCGCCGGGCCGCGGCCTTGGCGCGCGCGGCCGGTCGCAAGGTCGCGCTCTCGCTGTCGGACGCGTTCTGCGTCGATCGACATCGCGCGGCGTTCCGCGACTTAGTACAGAACGTCGACATCGTGTTTGCGAACGAAACCGAAATCTGCAGCCTGTACGAGCAGGACGCCTGGGATGCCGCGGCCGATCTGGCGCGGCGCGAGGTTCCGCTGGCCGTCCTTACGCGAAGCGAGCAGGGCAGCGTCGTGCTGGCCGGGCGGCAGCGGATCATGGTCCCGGCCCAGCCCACTAAGGTCGTTGACACGACCGGTGCCGGTGACGCGTACGCTGCCGGCTTTCTTGCCGGGTTGGCTGCCGGGAAGGATCTCGCCGGTTGCGGCCGGCTGGGCAGTAGCGCCGCGGCGGAGGTGATCAGCCATGTCGGCGCCCGTCCGCAAGGCGACCTCCGCGCCAGGGTTGCTGCCATGGGTTGAACCCCGCCGGCGCAGGCCCCGTTCACGAGCCTGTGTGGCAGAGCGGTCCGGGCAACCCGGGTCTCGCCCGACTCGTTTCTGTGATGACGCACGGTACCTGTGCAGATTCACTCCTTTTACAGTCGGGAGATAGCGAGATGCGCACCATTCTGCTGACCTCCGTGGCCGCGTTCGGGCTGGCGGTGGCATTGCCGGCCTTGGCGGCCACGGACACCGCGGTTGCGCCGGGGTATGACACGGCTGCGCCGACCACCAGCGCCAAGCCCTACATTCCGCCGCCGCGCAAACTGATGCGTGAAGGGGCGATGAATCCGGCGACCGGCGCCCGTTGGGGCCATGTGCCCGGTAGCGGCGTGTCGCTGCCGACTTCGACGCACGCCAGCAACATCACCCCGGGCGATACGGCCTCGCTGATCGCGCCGACCCTGCCGACCCCGCCGCTCGCCAAGAACGCGACGCCGGAGCAGTTCCTCAGCTTCGCCCGGCAGGCCCTCTCCGAGGGTCGCACCGGAGCCGCCCAGGAGGCTCTGGAGCGCGCCGAGACCCGGCGGCTGGATCGTGACGCCATGCGTGGAATTTCCCCCTCGAATGACCCGATGGTGAGCCAGATCGAGGCGGCGCTCGACGCAATCGCGAGGCGTAACTTCAGCATGGCCCAGCAGAGCATCTCCACCGCCATGGCGGGCGGCGGTGCGGGCTCGGAGAGCATCCAGTCCAGCGCCATCGAGCCGGGCATGGCCGGGGACACGGGCACGTTTGGACCCCAGGGCTCGACGGGCGTCTACCAGGCCGAACCGCACCAGACGTCGATCCCGGGCACCAACGAGACCGGCGGCGACCTGACCCCGCGCTGAACCCAGCGCAGCTGACCGAGAAGCCGCCCCGCGCCCCCTGCGGGGCGGCTTTCTTTTGCGGCCGCCGCTTTCCGCCATGTCTCCGACCGATTGACGCTGCCGGCGGCAACTCATACCAACCGCCGCGGGTGAATGCGCGATCAGCTCGGGGGAGGGGGTGTGGTAACCAGGCCGGTGCCCTCCGCCATGGCGGATCGGTTGATCGTCGCTTTGGATGTCCCGGAAATCGATCAGGCCCGGCGTCTGACGGAGCGCCTCGATGGCGTGGTCTCGTTTTACAAGATCGGCCTCTGGTTGGCGTTCGCGCGCGGCATCGACGCGCTGATCGCCGACATCGCCGCCGGCGGCGCCAAGTTATTTTTAGATTGCAAAATGTACGACATCGGGAAAACCGTGGAAGAAGGGGTTGCCCGCGCCGCCGATCGCGGCGTGAGCTTTGTCACCGTGCATGGCGACCCGGCGATCATCGAAGCCGCGATCAGGGGCAAGCGGGGCCGACCCATCGGAGTGTTGGCCGTTACTGCGCTGACCAGCCTCGGCGATGCGGAACTGCACGCCCTGGGCTACCGTCTGAGCGCGGATGATCTGGTCCAGCTGCGGGTTCGGCAGGCGGCCGAGCACGGCTGTGACGGCGTGATTGCTGCGCCCGGGGACAATCCGAACGATATCCGCCGCCGGGCCGGCGCGGAGCATCTGCTCGTCGTCACTCCCGGCATCCGGCCGGCAGGCACCGGGACGGACGATCACCGGCGCAGCGGCACGCCTGCGCAGGCCATCGCGACCGGGGCCGACTATCTGGTGGTGGGGCGTCCGATCATCGCGGCACCCGATCCGGCCGCCAGCGCCCGCGCAATCATCGCCGAGATGGAGCACGGCGCCCGAATACCGGGTTGATCAGCCTCGTATCGAGCGCCGCGATCACCTATCTGTGCGCCGCAGCATAGCGCCTTCTCCACCACTTCGATCGAGCACTCATGGACATCCGCAACATTGCCATCATCGCCCATGTCGACCATGGCAAGACCACGCTGGTGGACGGGCTGCTGCGGCAATCCGGCACCTTCCGGAACAATCAGGTAGTGAGCGAGCGGGCGCTCGACCGCAACGAGCTCGAGCGCGAGCGCGGGATCACCATCCTCGCCAAGTGCACCAGCGTGGTCTGGCGCGACACCCGCATCAACATCGTCGACACCCCCGGCCACGCTGATTTCGGCGGCGAGGTCGAGCGCATCCTGAATATGGTCGACGGCGCACTGGTGCTGGTTGACGCCGCCGAGGGCGTGCTGCCGCAAACCAAGTTTGTCGTCGGCAAGGCACTGGCGCGCGGGCTCCGGCCGATCGTGGTGATCAACAAGGTTGATCGGGCCGACGCCCGGCCCGACGAGGTGGTGGACGAAGTGTTCGACCTGTTCGTGGCGCTCGACGCGGTGCCCGCGCAGCTCGATTTTCCAATCCTCTACGCCTCGGGCCGTCAGGGCTGGGCTGATCCGGAGCTCGACGGGCCGCGGCAGGACCTCGCGCCATTGTTCGAGCTGGTGTTGCGGCACGTGCCGGCGCCTACGCTCGATTATGAGGCGCCGTTCGCGATGGTGGCGTCGATCCTCGAATACGACAACTTCCTCGGACGGGTGCTGACCGGGAGGATCGAGCAGGGGCGCGCGCGGCTGAACATGCCGCTCAAAGTGCTGCGCGCCGAGACTGCCGCGCGCACCGCCGCCGCCCGCCCCAGCGACGGACGCTTGGTCGAGACCGGCCGGCTGACGAAACTGCTGGCGTTTCGTGGCCTTGAGCGGGTGCCCGTGGAGGAGGCTGTCGCCGGCGACATCGTGGCCATCGCCGGGCTGCAGGAAGCGACCGTCCCGGACACCGTCGGCGCGCCGGAGGTGTCGATGCCGCTGGCGGCGACGCCCGTCGATCCGCCGACCCTCGCGATGACGTTCCGCATCAACGACGGTCCGCTCGCCGGGCGCGATGGGGGAAAAGTGACGTCGCGGCAGATCCGCGAGCGGCTGCTGCGGGAGACCGAGGGCAATATTGCAATCCGCGTGTCGGAAAGCAGCGAAACCGAGGCTTTCGAGGTCGCCGGACGCGGCGAGCTGCAGCTCGGAGTCCTGATCGAAACGATGCGTCGCGAGGGCTTCGAGCTGACGATCGGCCGGCCGCGCGTGCTGACCCGGACGGATCCCGAGACCGGCGCCCGCGAGGAGCCGCTTGAAGAAGTGCTGGTGGATGTCGACGAGCCCTATTCCGGGGTTGTGGTCGACAAGCTCGGCCGTCGCCGCGCGGAGTTGCGGGATATGCGCCCGTCCGGCGGCGAAAAGGTCCGCTTGACGTTCCTCGCCCCCAGCCGCGGCTTGATCGGCTATCACAACGAGTTTCTGACCGACACCCGCGGCAGCGGCATCATGCACCGGTTGTTCGCCGGATACGGTCCCTGGCGGGGTCCGATCGAAGGCCGGCGCACTGGCTCGCTGATTGCCAACGCCGAAGGCGAGGCGGTCCATTACGCGCTGTTTTACCTGCAGGAGCGCGGGCCGCTGTTCATCGGCCCGGGCGAGCGGGTCTATGTCGGAATGATCATCGGAGAGCACAATCGGGGCTCGGATCTCGACGTCAATCCGCTCCGGGAGAAGAAGCTCACCAATATCCGCGCGGCCGGCAAGGACGACGCCATGCTGCTGATCCCGCCGCGCCGGATGAGCCTCGAACAGGCTATCGCCTATATCGAGTCCGACGAACTCGTCGAAGTTACGCCCGCCGCGGTGCGGCTCCGCAAGCGCCACCTGGACCCGCATGCGCGCCGACGCGCCGAGCAGCGTGGCGAAACCGCGGCTGCGTGATAATTCCGCACGCAAATTCATGATCGGACGCGAATCCGGGTACTCTGGTTATTGCCGAATTGCAGAGAGTGACTTAAGCATTGTCCGGGTGCGTCTCCGGCACCACACCCCGCAAACCGGAGCCTTCACCTGACCCGACCAGAACCTCGATTGGAGAATTCCATGCGTATCACTCGCGCGCTTCCGTTTGCGGTCGCGACTGGACTGTTGCTGGGCACTGCGGCGCCACTCCTTGCCGCCGACAACACCGCGGCACCGGCGACCCCGGGCACCGAGAGCTCGATGGGCACGGGAACCGAGGGCACCGCGCCGACCCACGCGCCGAAGCGCAAGCGCGTTCGCCATGCCCGCCACCACACGACGCACTCGACCGGCTCCTCTTCCAGCAGCAGCGGGATGAGCACTGAAGGTGGGAGCAGCAGCTCCGGCTCGACGATGGCGCCGAGCAGCGGCTCGCCCAACAAGTAACCTTTCAGTACCATCCAGCAAAAAGCTGCCCGGTTCTTGTGCCGGGCAGCTTTTTTCTTTTTTGAATCTGCATTTCCGGCCGCCGGAAGCGCCAATCCGCGATATTGCGGGACGGGGGCGGGGTGAGGCGCCTGCAGCCGGCTGTGACCACAGTAGCTGATCGTTCCGGTTGGCACTGCGTTGATGCTGCGGCTTAGCTGGACCTGCAGTCCGCCACAGGCAGCCCGCGCGCGACTTACGCCGCAGTTGCGCGACGCGCGCGGCCGCGGCATTCCGATCCTCGCTCGACCCGAGAGACCGAATGACCTCCGACATCCCACGGCCATCGCCGCTTGCCGACCGGCGCATGTGGCTCATGGCGCTATACGGCTTTGGCTGCGGGCTGCCGCTGCCGCTTTCCGGGTTCACGCTGGGCCAGTGGATGAGCGAATCGGGGCTGTCGCTGGGCGCGATCGGCCTCTCGGCCATGATCGGCATGCCGTACATCCTGAAATTCCTTTGGGCGCCGGTGCTGGACCGGGTTGCGCCGCCGGGGGCGCTGCGCCGGTTCGGTCGCCGGCGCGGCTGGCTGTTGGCGATTCAGCCGCTCCTGATCCTGAGCATTGTCGGCTTGGCGCTCTCGAACCCGGCCGAGGCGCCGCTCGCGACGGTCGGCGCGGCAGTGTTCCTGGCGTTCCTCTCGGCGAGCCAGGACGTGGTCGTCGATGCCTGGAGAATCGAAACGTTTCCGAAACTCCAGCAGGGCGCTGCGGTCGCGCGGTATGTGTGGGGCTACCGGCTGGCGCTGCTGGCCGCGAACGCGGGCGCGATCAAGCTCGCGAGCGTGTTCGGCTGGCACGGTTCGCTCACGCTGATGGCCGCGCTCTGCAGCGCGGGGCTGCTGGCGACCTTCGTTGCCCCCGAGCCGGCGGTCTCCGGCGAGCAGAGCGACGTCCGCAGCGGGTTTGTCCATGCCGTGATGGACCCGCTTCGGGAATTTCTCAGTCGTGGCGGGGCGTTCGCGATCCTCGCGTTCATTGCCCTGTTTCACTTGGGCGATGCGCTCGCCGGGGTGATGCTGCCGCCGTACTACCGCGCGCTCGGTTACGTGCGCGACGATGTGGCGCTGGCGTACGTGCCTTCGCTTGTCGCGGCGCTGGTCGGCATCAGCGCGGGCGGCTGGCTGGTCGCGCGAATCGGCACCGGCAAGGCACTGATCCTCACCGGTTTCGTGCAGATGACGGCGATTCTGCTCTATCTCGCGCTCGGTTACGCCGGCGGCTCGCGCATGGCGCTGGTGGCGATCGTGGCTACCGAAGCATTCGTCGGCGGCCTGGCCAGCGCGGCGTTCCTCGCTTTTCTCTCGAACCTCTGCGCGCCGGCGTACACCGCGACGCAATACGCCCTGCTGTCGGCGCTCGCCGCGGTGCCGCTGCGCACCCTGGGCGGGCTGTCCGGATTCCTCGCCGCCGCCGTGGGCTGGAAGGCGTTCTACGCGTTTTCCACGCTGGCGGCGCTGCCAGCGATGCTGCTGATGCTGTATCTGCTCCGGCGGCATCCGGCGCCCCAGGCAGTACCCGCGGCGGCCGCCTCCTGACCGACGTCGCCTGAGGCGGTTGGGAGCATGCGGGATCGACGCGGTTGGGGACCGCAGTTATAGCTCGCGGAACCCGACGTTGCCTTTGTACCTTGGCGCACATCGGGTGCGGCTGCGGCTCCGGTCCCGGGGCGACTGGTGCCCGCCACAACAGTGTTCGGCTCGGCCGCGCTCCCGCCCGGGAGCGCCGCGCCGGGACCCCAGGGAAGCGAGACGCCCCGATGTTTTCTTTGCTCCCCGAGAGCCTGCCGCACCTTATCCACACGTATGGCTACTGGATTGTCGCGGCGCTGGTGGCGATCGAATGCGCAGGGGTGCCGGTACCCGGTGAAACGGCGCTGATCAGCGCTGCCATCTATGCCGGAACCAGCCACCGGATTTCGGTCGTGCCGGTCATCGCCGCCGCGGCGATAGCGGCCACGATCGGCAGCGCGGTCGGGTTCTGGCTTGGGCGGGCGGCTGGATACCCCCTCGCGCTCCGATACGGCAGCTATATCGGGCTAACCGAGAGTCGGCTGAAGCTTGGCCAGTACATGTTTCTCCGCCATGGCGGGAAAATCGTCTTCTTGAGCCGGTTCATCGGCGTGCTGCGGGCCTTGGCCGGCGTCCTCGCCGGGATCAACCGCATGGATTGGGGCCGCTTCCTGCTGTACAGCACCGTCGGAGGCGTCATCTGGGCCATCGGGTTCGGCAGCGCGGCCTATGCGCTCGGGCGCCAAGTGCATCGCCTGGAAGGACCGTTCGGCATCGCGATTGGGGTGCTGATCGTCGGGCTGATCATCGGCCTCGTCGTGGTCGCCCGTCGCCACCACGGCCGGATGCAGGCGGAGGCGGAGCTTGCCTTTCCCGGTCCGCTGCAACCGCCCGGGCGGAAGGGCTCGAACCGCGCTAAAACGGAGCCGGTTCAGCCTCAGGCCTGATCGCGACACCAAGCCGCCACCTGGGCGTGGGTGGCGAACCAGATTTTGCCACGCTCTTTAATGTGGGCGATCAGGCGAGCCAGCAGCGGCAGGCGCGAGCGGTGCCCGATTACGTGCGGGTGCATAGTCAGCAGGAACAGCCCGGCTTCCTCCCAGGCGCCGTCGAACTCCGCCGCGAATATCTCCTCCACCGCCGATGGCGGCGTGTGGGGGCGCAGCGTCGACCCGCGATGCATGCCGAAATAGACGTAGTCGTCGCGGATCCATTCGGGCGGCAGCTCGACAATGCCGGTCGGCTCGCCGTCGGCGGTGAGTTCGTACGGATCGTCGTCCGCCATCAGGCTGCTGTCGTAAACCAGGCCCATCTCACGGATGATCGCCAGCGTGTTCGGGCTGAAATCCCAACTCGCCGTGCGCATGCCGACCGGCGCGGTCTTGGCGATATCGGTCAGCACCTCGGCGGCCCGAAAGCTCAGGCTGCGCTCGGCGGCGTAATCGAGCCCCGTGTTCAGCTCGTGGATCCAGGAGTGGATGCCGATCTCGTGGCCCTCGGCCACGACGCCGCGTACCTCATCGGGATAGAGCAGTGCGGAGACGGCTGGATAGAAGAACGTCGCCGGAATTTGCGCCCGCTCCAGCAGGCTGCGGATGCGCGGCATGGCTGCGCGCGCGCCGTACTGGCCTTGGCTGAGGCGCATCGGGCTCGGATCGGCATCGCGGAGCGGGATCGTTTCGTGATCCGCGTCGAATGACAGCGCGACTGCGCATCGGGCCCCCGCCGGCCAATTGGCCGGCTTCAGGCTGCGGCCGGCCCGGGCCCGACCGACAATGCGCCGCCAGACCGGCTCGGACCACTGCCAGGGTTCGCCTTCAGGACGGGATGCATCGGCTGCCATCGGATCTCCCCATGCTCGCCCGGTCATGCCGGGCCGAGCATAAAGAGCATCAGCTAGCCCCGACCAGCTCAGGCGTTACGCGCGGGAGGTTGCGAAATCCCGGCGGTCACCGGCGCCAGCCGCCACCGTGCCAGCCGCCACCATGCCAGCCACCCCACCCGCCGCGCCAGCCACCCCATCCACCGCGCCAACCCCAGCCGCCCCAACCCCAGCCTCGACCCCATCCCCAGCCCCAAGGCCGGCCCCACCAGCCCCAGCCGACCCCTACGGAAACCGCGGGTCCGCCATACCCACCATAATACCCGTACGGGTACCCATAGTATCCGTAATAAGGATAGCCATAGCCGTAAGGATACGCATAGCACCCGGCAAGACCTCCGGCCGCCAGCAAAGCAGCGATCGGCATCACCACACGAAGCGGACTATGGACCGACATGGCAGCGATCTCCTGTTGGGTCGTTGCGGACCGCGGTGGAGGCAAAGCACCTCGCTCCAGGATAGTCCAATGTCGCGCGTGGCGGGAATTTTTCCGGATTGTATCAGAACGTTTCTAGGACTGCGGGCCGGAAAGGCCAGGAACGCCTTCCGGCCCGCTCCGTTCACAACGCACGGTGGCCGGCGTGCCGGGACAATGACGGCACTTTCGCCATGATCCTGGACAAGGACGCTGTCAGACGCTCGCCTTCCCAGGTGGCCGGACCGTAGTCGGCTAGGAGCAACCCATGCGCACACGACAGATTATCTGGCTCGCGAGCACGGCATTGCTGGCGGGTTGCATCGCGATGGCCTCGCTGTTGCCGGCGCTCGCCCAGCCCGCCGACCCTGAGCCGGACGCGAACGGGGCGGAACCGCCGGCCGTGGTCGGCCGGATCGCGTTCATTCAGGGTACTGTTTCGTTCCGTACCGCCGACCAGCAGCAGTGGCAGCCGGCGACGCTGAACTACCCGGTCACCGCTGGGGATGCGCTGTGGACTGAGCCGCAGGCTCTGGCGGCATTGGAGTCACGTCCAGCTCGCTGTGGATGAACGGCGGCACCGAGCTGGACGTCACAGCGCTGGACGAACACACGGTCGCGACCACCGAACCGCAGGGCGAGATTTATCTCCACCTGCAGAACCTCCCGAGCGGCCAGACCTACACGATCACTACGCCGCGAGGCATCGTGACGCTCGACAAGGACGGCCGCTACGACATCGTTGCCGGGGATACCGAGAACCCGACCATGATCACGGTGTTGGAAGGGTCCGCCGAGGTCGCCGCCACCAATCTCTCGCTACAGGTTGCGGCCAATCAAACCGCCACGATAAACGGCACCGAGACGTTCCAGGGCAGCGTTGGCGCGCTCCAGCAGGATGCATTCCTCGCCAGCATGGCAGCGCGGGAGCAACAGCAGGCCGCCGCACTCCAGTCGTCGGGCGCCCCTCCTGCAGTCGTGCAGGGGATGACCGGGTCTCAAACCCTGTCGCGGTACGGAACCTGGCAGTCCAATCAGGAATACGGTTCGGTTTGGTATCCGAACGTCGGTGCCGGCTGGTCGCCATACGAGGATGGCAGCTGGCAGTACGCGGAACCGTGGGGCTGGACCTGGGTGAGCGCCGAGCCGTGGGGCTTTGCGCCGTTTCATTACGGCCGCTGGGCCGAACTCGACGGCCGCTGGGCCTGGGTACCCGCAGCTTACGCGCAGGGCAGCGGCTACGCCCTGCCGGTATACGCACCGGCCCTGGTGGCCTTCTTTGGGTTGGCGGGCGGCCGGGTCGGCTGGGTGCCGCTTGCGCCCGGCGAGGCTTTCCTTCCCCCGTTCCGGGCCCGCGAGCGCTATCTGCGCGCACTGAATCGGTTCGACGTCCGCAATTTTGCCCAGCTCCGCCGCGAGCTGCTCGTCCTCGACCGGTTGGCGAACCGGCGGGCAGGGCTCGTGGTGCCTGCCGCGGTGGTTACCGGATCGCGACCGGTGCGCGACGCCGCGCGTCGGCTCGGTGACGCAGGTCCGGTCGGAGCGCATCCGCTGATGGGCAACGAGCGGCTTCGCCCGACGCTCGCGACCGCCGGTGTGACCCGTCGGGTGGCGCGGGAGCTAGGATTGCGTGGCGAGGCCCGCCGGATCGCGCTGGCTCCCGGGCCACGCGTGGAGGCGAGGGCGTTCGGCAGGCCCGGCGAGCGGCGGCTTCCCGCCTTGCGCCAAGCCAACATTCCATTCCGCGAACCCGCAGCGGAGCAGCGGCGCGAAGCCGGGGCGGCGGAACGGCACCCGCCCGGCGTCGCCCCGGCCGAGGGCTTGCCGGCGCTCCGCGCACCCGACGACCGGCCGGGGGCTCCGGCAGCCTTGCTCGGGCCACGGGGACGCGAGGCGATCCCGGGCGCGCGTGGGCATCGCGCGTTGGTTACCGGCCTGCGGGACGGGCCTCGTCGGGAGGCGCTGATCGGGCCCGGCGCCGGCGCCCGCCATCGGGCCGGCATGCCGCCCGCCGCGTTCCGGCCAGAACCATTCGCCGGCCGGCGCGCGGCACCGAACCAGCGTTTCCGTGCGCCGATCGCGGCGCGGCAACCCGCAATGCGCTTCGGCGCGCCGGCTATGGGCCGGTTCGCGCCAGCTGCGCCGCGCTTTGCGCCACGTGCGGTTGGGCCGCGCTTCGCGCCGCCGGCGGCGTTTCGTTTCGCCCAGCCGCGAGCGCGCTTTGCCGCACCGGGGCCGCGTTTCTTCTCGCCTGCGCCACGCTTCGCCGCACCCGCCATGCGCATGGGCGGACCGCCGGCACGGATGGCGATGCCGCGCGTCGGACCGATCGGCCGAGGCTTCGGCCGCGGTTTTTAGGGGCGTTCAGCGGCCGGTCAGCCGCTCGGCGACCGCGCACACCTCAGAGGGCAGAAACGGCTTGGTGATGAATACGTCTCGCGCCGAGCCCGCCCCCGTGGTCACGGTCTCGGGGAGGCGGCCGGTCGCGAAGATGACGGGGAGCGCCGGCGCGCGTTCGCGTGCCATTTGTGCAAGCCGCGTGCCGTCGAGATTGCCCGGTAATTGAATGTCCGTCAGCAGCAACGCGATGTCGGGATGCTGCTCCAGCAGTTCTAAGGCTTCGGCGCCGCTCCCGGCTTCCAGCACTTCGAACCCGCTGTCCGTCAGCGCTTCGGCGATGGTCAGCCGGATCAAGTACTCGTCTTCCACGATCAGGCACTTCGCGGCGGTCATCACTAGCGGCCTTGCTGCACGGAGGGGACAGGGCCCGCCGGCTGGAGCCGATGCAAGCGGCCCGTTGCGCGTTCTCGAAGTTTTGAAACCCCGATCGCCCGTCGTGGCGTCAAACATTCCGCTTCGTCGAACATGAGGGGGTGCGCCGTTCTCGCCGATCTGCAGCGTGACCTGTTGTTCGCGGCTGTAACCGCAAGCGGTGTGCCCACGCTGCTGCTGGACGCTGGCCGTTCCGGGCTGCCCATCGTCCATGCCAATCGGGCTCTCGCGGAGTTTTCGGGGGTCGCAGTCGACCAGTTGGTTGGCCGCGATTTGCTATCGAGCTCTTTGCTCGGCATCGATGCCGAGGCGATCGGGGCCCTACAGAAGGCAGCCGGGCAACGGGTCACGCTCGATTTGGAGCTGCCTCAGGCCCGCGCAGAAGGTACCCGGGCGCGTGTCGTGCTCAGGACCGCCCCCCTGCAAGACCGGGACGGCCGGGTGTACTTTCTTCTTGCTTCCTGCCATGCCGCACCCGCGGAGACCGAAGCTCGCACTACGCTGCGGGAATTGCATGGCCGCGCGCGCAGCGTCGCGCATGAGTTCAACAACCTGCTGACAGTGATTCGCAGCAGCCTTGAACCGCTGCGACAAACCCCGGCCGATGCCCGCGCCAGCAAAAGGTTGGAGCGCATCGCAATGGGAGTAGACGGCATCACCCAACTGGTCAGCGGGTTCCTCGCGGAGGTGCGCCGGGCCGGTGAACCGGAGCCAACCGACGCTGCAACTGCGAGCAAGCTTCCTCGGGCACGGATCGGGGAAAAGATTCTGCTGCTCGAGCCGGATGAAATTGTGCGGTTGCAAGGCAGCTCGATGCTCGCCGCACTAGGATACGGAATCGAGGCGGTGGCCGACGCGGAAACCGCGGTGCAGTGGCTTTCTGGTCCGGCGCGGGTAAACCTGATGATGCTCGACCAGCAGGTGCAATGCGCGGACGGAACGGCGTTAGCTGAACGGGTCCGTCAGATCCGCCGAGGTTTGCCGGTCCTATTCACCGTGGATGCAAAGAGACTACAGGGGGCCGGCACCGTCGCGAAGCCGTTCCAGCTGCTCGCCTTGGCGCGAGCGGTTCGCGACTCGATCGACCGCGGCGGGAAGCCCTGAGCCGGTGAACCGCCGAGGGCGGCGCCCCCGGCGGCATCGAAGCTGGCTTACTTCAGGCCGGCGCAAGCGTAGCTGTTGATCTCGGCGCCAAGGCCGACTTCGACGATCTTCGGGGTTTTCCAGGACATTGCCATTTTCTCCATGATCTTGCAGGCCCGTATGGGCCACCGCAGCGGAATACAACCAAGTCCGGCTGCGAAGGTCCAATTGATTGTTTTCCTTCCTGCCATCGAACGATTCGATCGCGCGGGCAGCGATCAGCGGGCCAACTGACTGACAGTTGCCGCCGCGAGCAGCACCATCCCGGCCCCGATCAAGGCGGCGCTCCAGAGCAGATCCAGGTTGATCCAGCTTCGGCGCAACACCATCAGCCCAACCCAGGTGTAGACGATCCAGGCGATCAGGGCGGTAACCGCCAGCATGGCCGCCGTGTGCACGAGTGCGGCGAGCGCGCCGATCCAAAGGGAGTTGGCGAAAGCCGAAAGGGCGGCGCCGTGGTGATGGGTCGCCGATATCAATCGGGTCGAACGCACCGGCAACGCCAGCAGCAATGGAGCGACCATCAGCCCTGCACCGTGGGCGGTCGCCATCAGAAACGACCACAAGGTCAGGTCCCGGAACCCGACCACCATCCCGACCCTGAAACGATGGCGATAGCCGCGAGCCAGGCGCCAAATCCCGAACCCGATCAGGGCGATGGCGGCGGCGACTTGCAGCGGCACCGGATCGAACGCGAACCAAAGCGCCTCCACCGCGGCGATCACGACGGTGATCGCCCCGGCATGGCCGAGCGCGATGGGTGGCAGCGCGCGCATCACCGCACGGCCGTCGCGCTGCTGCAGGCCAAACGCGACCGCAAACAACCACCCCATCGCCGGGTTTATTCCGTGGAATGCGCCGAGGCCGGCGAGAGCGAGCCAGGGCCAGAGCGGCGTCACCGATTCACGGATTAGGGTCGGGCCGGCATCGCGCTGCGACCCCCCTCACCCCGGCCCCCTTCCGCGACGCGAGGGAGAGGCGCCTGTCAAAACCCTCTCCCCCGCGTCGGGGGAGAGGGCAGGCTGAGGGGTCAACACACGGGACGCTGGGAGGCGGGCCGTACTCACGCGTAGCAGTAAGAATCGGAGGATGCGTCGCCGCCTTCGAGCCGGACCTGGTGCCCGCGGAATGCCGGCTCGAATTCGAGGAAGAATTTGGGATCCATGGTGATGCCGCCGTTTGCGCCGACATCGAGCTTCGTCATCCAACTCCGCACGCCGTCCGGATAGAACTGCTCGTCCCAAGACCGGTAGAGCGAGTTGGTGAAATAGACCCGCTTGCCGTCCCGGCTCACTTCCACCATCTGCGGCCCCCCGTTCAGCGGCCCCGAGGCCATCGGGTGGCGCGCTTGCCGCACGATCCCGCCGAGGTGCACCGAGCCGACCAGCTTCGGGCTGAACGGATCCGAAACGTCGTACTGGCGCATCTCGCCGGTCCCCCAGCAGGACACGTACAGGAATCGATCGTCGAGCGAGAGGTCGATGTCGGTCACCAGCGGCGGCACCGCCTTGAAGCCCTGCAGCAGCGGCGGGAGTTTGTCGGCATCGGCCGGCTCGGCCGGGATCTCGATCACCTTGCGCACGGCCCAGGTGCCGCTGCTGCCATTGGCCTCGCGGTGCCAGACCCAGATCGACGAGGACAGATCCTTCAGGCTCACCACCACGCCGACGAACCCGTACGCCTTGGTGGGATCATGCGCGGGGCGCAACTCGAGCACCATCTGCTGCTCGGCACCGAGATCGATCGCCTGCTTGTGGCGGCGCTGCTTGAGATCCCAGACATGCAGGCTATGGCCATACTTGCCGCCCAGCAGCAGCTCGGGGTTGACGCCGTTCTCGATCATATTCGGCGTGCCCCACTCGCTGGTGATCAGCGTGTCGTAGCCGAGATGCCAAAACGCATCGTAGGCTAGGTGCTGCGGCCCGCGCTCGACTTCCCACTGGCCGAGCACGTCGAAGCTTTCGCAATCCATCAGGAAGATGCCGCCGGGACCGTCGCCGTTCGGCGCGCCGAGCGCAGTGATGTAGATCCCTTCCGGCCCGCAATGGATCGTATGCGGGCGCGAATAGCCGGTGCGCTCCATCACCTCCTCAGGCTCGATCACGCGCACGATCTTCGGGTTCTTCGGGTCCGGCTTCGTGTCGATCACGTGAAGCCGCGAGGAGCGCAAGCCAGGTACGATGAGGTAGCGCCGCTCGACATGCGGATGCGGCGCGTACGGGCAGAGCGCGGAGCTGCAGGCATTCCAGCCGAAATGGTGCAATTCGTCGCCGACCTTCGGCATTCCAACTTGGCCCACCAGCTTGCCGTAGCTGGACGATGCCGGATCGACATCGACCACACCCAGCGCGTCGGGGCGCTGCTGCGGCTCGACGTTCAGCATCGCAACATACGCAAGCTTCTCCGGCGGTGCGTGCGCGGCCATGCGGGCTGAGGGATAAAAGCTCGGATCGGGTCGCCAGGTCGCCATGACATTCTCCTGCCTGTCCGCGGACGCCGGTCAGGCGGCCGCCTGAGTGCGAGATCTTGTTGCTATCCCGGCCGCAGCGTCAACGAAAGCCCAACTGTAGCAGGGATACTCCGTGCTCAGCGTGTGTACGCCAATGGCAATCCCGGTTCCGGCCAATCCATCGCAACCAGTTCGCCGGGTCCGGCCAGGGTGATGTAGGCGGTGCGCAGATGCGGCCCGCCGAAGCAGATGTTGGTGGTGTAAATATCGCTGGTGGGCACGCTGCGGACGACCCGCCCGTCCGGCGCAATCACCGTAATCTGGCCGCTGATGAGCGTGGCCACGGCGATGTTGCCCGACGCCTCCAGCGCCATGCTGTCGAACCGCTGGAAGCCGCCCAGCCCGCACACGAAACGTCCGCCGTGCGGCGACGGGAATGGGCGCTTCTTCGCCACACCCGGCTCGATCAGGTCGAATGCCCAAAGCCGGGCCGTTTCGGTTCGGCCACGTAAAGCACCTTGCCGTCCGGCGACAGCGCGATCCCGTTCGGCGTGAGTATCGGATGCGCCACCTCGACGATCTTCGAACCGTCGGCGAGGGCGTAGTAGACGCCGCCCCAATCGCGGTCGCGGTCGCGGACCTTGCCGAGATCGGTGAAATAGAAGCCGCCATGCTCGTCGAACACGATGTCGTTCGGGCCGCGTAGTTTGTGCTCGCCGCAACGGTCGTACACCACCGTGACCTGGCCGGTTTCGGGATCCACGCGCTCGATGCGGCCGCCTGTGTAATCGGGCGCTTGCAGCACCGGGCGGGTGAAGCCGGCCTCGGTGCGCCAGAGAAAGCCGCCGTTGTTGCAGACGTAGAATGCTCCGTCGGGGCCCACGGCCATACCGTTCGGCCCGCCGCCGGTTTCGGCGACGATGTCGACACTGCCATCGGGCGAGACGCGGGTGACGGTGCCGCGGGCGATTTCGACCAGCGCGACCGAGCCGTCTGCAAGCGCCACCGGCCCTTCCGGAAAGCGCAATCCGGCTGCGATCACCCTCGCGTCCTGCATGACTCGCCCTTCCAGCCCCTACTGGTCGGGCAAGTGTAGCGGATCAGGCGGCTTGCGAAAGGCTGGGCTGTTCCGTTGGAGCTATCTCGTCAACGGAATCCAGGTCGCCGGCCGACCGTAGCTCCGGAGGATCAGAGCGGCTCATTTGCTCGGCGCGGAACAGGCTTATGAAGCGGTCGAGACAGGCCGCATCTGCGAGCGCCGCCGCCAGTTCCTGCGGGTCGAGTGCGGTGACGGCCTCTTCCAGCGTCTCCGCCTCCTCGAGCTTTACCCGGGCCAGCACCTGGCGTTCGTTCAGCGGGTCAACGCGCCGACGCCGCGGCGGGGGAAGCATCGCGCGATGCGCCGCCAGCAGAACCTGGTCGCTGCAAAGCCGCCGCACCGCCGCAGTTGGCGACCAGGTCTCATCCGGACGCTCGCCGCGACACCGGGTGAAGCGGGCAACGATTTCCGGCGGTTCAACCTCCTCGGGGGTACGAAGCAGGCCGAGGCGGGCGAGCGCCGAACCAAGTCCGGGCTTCGCCGTGGCGGCGGCCAGCGGGATCGACAGCGCCATCCCGACGATCACCGGCAGCATCCAGAGCGCGAGGGATTGCGAGATCAGGCAAGCAGCGAGGCCGAGCCCCAGGCCGAGCACGGTGTGCGGCCAGTAATGGCCGGCAATCGCGCGAGCGGCTATCACCGAATCCCCGCGGTGTTGCGCGCTCCAACCGGCGTCATGGCCGAGCAGGATCGAAATGACGTGGCGCGATTGCGTGAGCATGATGACGGGAGCCAGCAACCCCGAAATCAGCGTTTCGAGAAGGACGCTGCAGCCGGTCCGCAGCATTCCGCCAGTGGCACCCCGGTCGCGCACGCTGAAGAGGAACGCAACCCAGGCAAGCAGCCTCGGTGCGACCAACATGCCCATCGTGCCGGCAAACATCCAGGCGGCCCGCTGAGGGTCGATCACCGGCCAGACGGGAAACAGCGTAAGCCCGTTGGGAAAATACTTCGGGACCACGAATCCGGCCTGCAACGCGATCAGCATGCCGACCAGCAGAAATAACAGCCATAATGGCGCGGTGATGTAGCAGCCAATACCGGTCAGCAAATGCAAGCGACTGATCGGATGCAGCCCACGGGCGCGCAAAACCGCACTGTGCTGCAGGTTGCCTTGGCACCAGCGCCGGTCGCGTACCGCCAACTCGATCAGCGATGGCGGGCTTTCCTCGTAGCTGCCGGGGAAATTTGGAACCATGTGCACGGCCCAGCCGCCGCGCCGAAGCAGCGCCGCCTCGACAAAGTCGTGGCTCAGTATGTGCCCGCCGAACGGCTTGCGCCCCTCGAGCTTCGGCAAGCCGGCCTGCTCGGCGAAAGCACGGGTCCGGATCAGCGCATTGTGGCCCCAGTAATTGCCTTCCGCGCCATGCCACCACGCCACTCCATAGCCGATCAGGGGGCCGTAGATGCGGCTGGCGAATTGCTGCGCCCGGGCGAACAACGTTCGGCTATTTACGATCGCCGGCAGCGTTTGCAGCAAACCGACATCCGGATGCCGTTCCATCGCCCCCGCGAGCCGGACAATTGCTTCGCCGCTCATGAGGCTGTCGGCGTCGAGGATCAGCATGTGCTCGTACCCGGCCCCGAAGCGGCGCACCCAGTCGGCGATGTTGCCGGCCTTGCGGGCACTGTTGACCGGCCGCCGCCGATAGAAAATGTGTCCATGCCCGCCGGTGCGCGTTCGCAGGTCCAGGAATGCGGCTTCTTCCGCGATCCAGATCGTCGGATCGGTGCTGTCGCTCAGGATGAAGAAATCGAAGTGCGCGAGCGCGCCGAGCGCATCCAGCGATTCATGGATTGCTTGCAAGGCCGACATCACGCGTGCCGGCGACTCATTGTGCGTCGGCATCAGCAGCGCCGTGCGCGTCGCCAGGTTCGGCAGCGCTGTATCGCCGCCGATCCCGAGCACGTTGCCGCCGGCTGCAAGCATGGAAAAGAAGCCCGCAACCGCACTCGTGAACGCAAGCGCGATCCAGGCGAACAAAGCCACGAACAAGGCCAGAAAGGTGATGCCGAGCGGGGTGAGGCCGTGGACCGCCACGACCCGATGCATTTCGCTCGCCGCGGCGATCGTCAGCAGCACCGCGGAACCGATCACGAGGACCCGTCGACCGACAATCGCCGGCGGCGAGGACGCCGGCCGCGGCGGCGGCCCTGGCGCGGTCGCGAATGACTGCACCGGCATGTCGAGCCGCGCTTCGTCCGGCAAAGCGCGAAAATCGCTCGGCTCGGCTCCGACGCCAGCGTCGATGTGCCGGTCGGCGCCGCCGGTCAGGGCGTCCATCGGTAAAGCCATACCTCGGAGACAGGCGCCGTATCGTCCAACAACTGCGCGCGCAGTTCGACCAGTTCGCTGCCCTTGGGATCCAACTCGAAGCTCATGCGCCAACCGCCAGTCTCGGGGTTCGGCTGGGCGACAGGGTTTTTCACCTTGGCTTGTCCGGCGCTGACTTGGGGATCGAAGCTGCCGTCACCCGGAACGCCCTTCAGGGCATCCCCGACCAGATCGATCACAAACAGCCGCGTATCTTGGCTCCAACTGAGCCCGCTGCGCGAATCGACAATGCGCGCGAGCGACGTCTTGGCCGGCACGTCCCAGCACCAGTGCAGCCGATACGTAAAATTGTACTCCCGCTTGGCTTGCAGCGGTGCCTTGGGTCGCCAGAACGCCACGACATTGTCATGAATTTCGTGATTGGTGGGGATTTCCACCAGATCGACGCTGCCTTCGCCCCAGTCACCGATCGGCTCAACCCACAGACTCGGGCGCTTTTCGTAGCGCGCTTCGAGATCGTCGTAATGGGCAAAGGCGCGCTCCCGCTGCATCAATCCGAACCCACGCGGATTGTTGTCGGAGAACGCGCTGAACTGCAGCTTATGGGGATTGGCGAGCGGTCGCCAGATCTGTTCGCCGTGGCCGGTCCACATCTGCAAGCCGTGCGAATCGTGCACCGCCGGGCGAAAGTCGTCCGCTCGCGTGCGCTGGACGGTGCCGACGTAAAACATGCTGGTCATCGGCGCGATGCCGCTTTCGGCGATGTCGGTGCGCGGATAGAGCGCCATTTCGGTATCGAGCAACGTGTCGTCGCCAGGGCGGATCGTGAACCGGAAAGCCCCGCTGGTTGAGACACTGTCGAGCAGCGCGTGCACCACGATCGATTCCGCGCCGGGTGCGGGTTTTTCGATCCAAAAGGATTTGAAGACGGGAAATTCCTCCCCCGCAGGATCCGCCGTTTTGATGGCGAGGCCGCGCGCGGAAAGCCCGTAGCGTTGGCCTTTGCCGATCGCGCGGAAGTAGCTCGCGCCGACGAAGGCGCACACCTCGTCGAAATAGTCGGCGCGATTGAATGGTGCATGGATGCGGAACCCGGCAAAGCCGATGTCCTCGACGGCCGGCCGCGGCACGTCGGCAAACTCGAACAGATCGGGGCTGTAGGCAATTGGTTCGGCCCTTCCGCCCACGACCTGGAACATGTCCACGCGATCCTGGTAGTAGAAACCGCGGTGGAAGAACTGTAATTGAAAAAACAGGTTATCCCCGCGCCAGAGGGCGCGCTGCGGGGCGAAGCGAATTTTCCGATACTGGTCGTAATTCAGCTTAGCGAGGGTGTCGGGTAGTTTCGTGGACGGTGGTTGATAGGGCTTGTCCGCCAGCTCGCGTGCAATCCGCCGTACGGTTTCGGCTCCGAACGGAGTATTGCCCGAAGGTTCGACGCGCACTTGGCTGTTGCCGCCCGAAATCGCCGCAAGCGGCATTGTGGCGGCCGCGCGGAGTAGCACCCGACGCCCGACGCGGCTGCCCGGTGCCACAGAGGCGTCATCTTTGATCACGAGATCGGCCTTGATCGCACTGCGAGATTGACCCCCGGGAACGCGTCGGTGCGCCGCACCGACCACGGCAGTAATGCGCTCGAGCCTGATCGGTTGCACGGCGTAGCCGCTGGTCGCGCGACGCCCGCTCGAGCATTTCCTGCTTCATGAACACCCGGGTTGCGGCAGCAATCGGGCGAACTTGCGGTCCTGATGCGACGCCCGGCGGTGGACCGCGCCTGCGCTCAAGCCGAAGCGCTACGCATCACATTCGGGTGCTGGAGGCGGGTGTACTGAGAAGCTGCTTTAATCGGGCGAACACTCGTCCGCATGAGCCCGGGGCCGTCCATTAGACGACGGCCAGCGCGGCCGCGAAAACCGCCAGCCCGACCATGATCCAGGCGACGTAGTCGCCGACCAATCCGCTGTGCAGCCGGTCGAGTATCAGGAATACCGGATCGGTGCCGATCCCGACCGCGCGCTGCAGCGGCTTCGGGAGATGCCGGCGGCCGAGATTATACCCCGCTGTGAGCAAGGCCAGTCCGACGCCGAGCCACGGAATGAGGGCCTCCGCGAGCTCCTCGCTGCTGTGCGTTGGACTTGGGTTCGCCGGAGATGGAACCGCACCCAATCCGGCAATTGGCGGCGGATGCATGAATTGGCTGGCGGCGTGTTCCGCCATCGGCTTGGTCCAGTGGGCGGTTAGCAGCACGACCGCCAGCAGCACGCAGGCCGGCCCGAGCATAAGCCATAACGGCCGGTCGGCTTTTTCGTGTTCGTGTTCGCTCGCGCCTTGGGCTTCCTCGCCCGGAACGGCACCCCAACCGAGGAAGATCCGCCCCGTGGCGCGCAGCACCGCCCCTCCAGTCAGGCCTGCGCCGATCACCATCGCTGCGAGGGCCCACCTGTGTCCGGACGTGCCAAGTCCGGCTTCGATCAGCGCGGCACCTTGGTCCATCACTCCGACCGGGAGGCCAGCCAGCAGTAAGCCGGCGAGCGCAAAGGCGATGCCGGCCGGCCAAATGCTGCGACCGCGGCCGCGCAGTTCGATCTCGTCGATGCCGCCTGCCAGCGCCAGCAATATGCCGGCGCCCATGAACAGCGACCCTTTGACCAGCCCATGCCCCACCATGTAGGCGAACATGCCGGCGGTGCCGTGCTCGTCGAGCGAAGCGAAGCCGATCAGCAGCACGCCCAGATGCGAAATGGTGGAGAACGCCAGCAGCCGTTTGACATGGCGCTGGGCAAGGCACGCGGCGCCGCCGATCACCGCTGTCGCCATGCCGAGCCACAGGAGCAATGTGTGGATCACGGCTCCGAGCGCCGGTGCCGGCGCGAACACGGTCCAATACAGTTTGGCGACGCCGAAGATTCCGATCGCCACCATCACGCCGGAAAAGATCACCGACACCGGGCTGGGCGCCACCGCGTGCGCATCCGCGAGCCAGAACTGGAACGGCACGATCGCGGCCTTGATCAGCAGCGCCACCGCCAGCATCGCGAAGGCCGCTGGAACAACGGACCCCGGGCGGGCGGCGGCGACCGCGCGGGCGAGGGCGGAAAAGTCGAGTTGGCCGGCCTCGGAGTAGATCAGCCCGATGCCGCCCAGCATCAAAAAGCTGGCGATCGCGTTGGTGACGGTGAAATTCAGCGCGCCCTCGAGCTGCGAGGCTTCCAGCGCATAGCCCGTCAACGCGAACGCGGCCACGCTCATCACCTCGAACCAGACGAACATGTTGAACAGGTCGTGGGTCAGGCAGAATCCGGTCAGCGCCGCCAGGAACAGCAGCATCAGCGCGTGAAAATGCGCATGAATCTCGTCGAAATAGCCCCACGCGAACACGAATGTCGCGGCGAACAGCAGCCCGATCAGCGCTCCCACGATCGCGCCCGCTTCGTCCACGACGAAGCCGATGCCGATCGCCAGCCCGTCACGCGGCTGCCAGTTGCCGAACCAGTAAACGAGCGGCTCGTCCTGCACCTTCCTGGCCAGGATCACGCAGATGATGCCGGCGAACAGCGCTGTTGCGAGTGAAACGACGTCCGCGGTTCGCTCGGGCACCAGGCGCTCGATCAGCAGCAGCAGTGCGGCCACCGCGAGCGGCACCGCGACCGGCAACGGCACCCAAACCGAGCTCATCGCCGGTGCATGGGCCGCAGTTCTTCGGGATCGAGCGTGCCCTGGCGCTTATGAACCTGCAGCGCGAGTGCAAGCAGCAGCGCGGTCACCGTGGTGCCTACGACGATATCTGTGAGCACCAGCGCCTGCACCACGGGATCGACCGCCGGTGTGCCGGGCGGGTGGTCGTAGAAGATCGGCGCGCCGGCACCCCAGCGATAGCCGACTGCTAGCAGCAGTACGTACGTCGAGGATTGCACGACCGAAAGACAGCCGATCAGGTGAACGAAATGACGGCTGGTGACGATGCCGTACACGCCGATCCCGAACAGCCAGGCGGCCACGAACCACGGCAGGAGATTCATTTCTCGCCGCCCTCTTCGGCGCGGGTCTCCTCCATGAATTCGATGAACAACAGACCAAACCCGCCGGCGACCGCGAACGCGACCGCGCCGTTGACCACCAGGATCAGCCCGCCCGAGAGCAGCGCCTTCATCTGCCCCAGCGGCAGCACGTTTTCAAGGAATTTGCCGCCGACCAGCATGGGGCCGAACCCAGCCAGCGCGAACGCCGCGGCGCCGCCAGCTTCGGCCGCGAGCAGGATGCGTGAGCGCACCAGACGTCGCCACCCGCCATAGCCCTCGCCGAGATAGTACAACAGCAGCCCCGACCCGATGATCGCGCCGCCCTGGAACCCGCCGCCCGGGGTGAGCTGCGCGTGCACCACCACGTAGGTGCCGAACAGCATGAGCAATGGGCCAAGCCAGCGCCCGATCAGGGCGATCGCCTCCGTCCGCGCCGGGATTGGCCGCCCCGGGGCCCAGCCAGCCCGGGCGCTCACGTTTTCGCCGCGGCTGCCGCGCAACAGCATCACCGCGCCGGTCACGGCGCAGAACAGCATGAACTCTTCGCCAAGCGTATCGAGGCCGCGGTAATCGAAGTTGACCGCGGTCACCATGTTGGTGACGTGCCGCTCCTGCGGGGCGTCGCGGTTGATGGCATCGCCGTATGGCAAAGGATGGTTGCCGAACTGCGGCATCTGCAACGACACGCGCACCACGGCGGGCAACAATGCCAGCACGGCCAGCGCGAACAGCACGATCCGGGCGTTGCGGCTCATTCCTGATCGCCGTTCTGCCGCCGGTCCACCCGCACACTCGCGAGGGCGGAACAACAGCGGCACCGCGGCCGTGCCGACCGCGAGCTCTGAGAAGGCGACGTCCGGCGCCTGCAGCGCCATGAACAACAGCGACAGCACGAGGCCGTTGACGCCCAGGGCAAGCGCCTGCCGCCGGGGCTGGCGCGTCAGCACGACGCCGGTTCCGGCTGCGGCGGTCAACAGGAACAGGACCGCCAGCAGCACGCTCATCCGGTCCGATCCTTCACTGGCTCACGCAGGAACACCGCTCGCCCGGTCGCGTGCCCGAGCGCGGCACCGACGATCAGCTGGATGGTTGCGAGCATTAGTATTTTGAGCGCGCGGTCGGAAAATCCGTCCGCCACGAACGCTGCGACTACGATAGCGAGTCCGGCGCCGGCGTTGACGAAGGTCGCGCAGTGCAGCCGGTCAAGCGCGCTGCGCAGCCGTGCGAAGCCGAGGCAGCCGAGCCAGACATCGATGAGCGCGAGCGCGAGCAGGGCGTCGATGACGACCGCCTTCACAGCCAGCGCTCCAGGAACAGCGCGAACAGCAGTGTCCCCGGCAGGGACAGGAACGCCAGGCTCAACGGCAGGTCGATGAATGATGGCTGGTCGAACGCGAAACTCATCAGCACCAGCGCGAGCGCCGCGACCGCGCTGGCCAGTTGCGCGGCAATCAGCCGGTCGGCGGTGCGCCCCCTCAGCGCGACCCAGAGCGGCAGCGCGAGCGGCGGCAGCATGGCAATCAATGCCGCGAGCCAGTTCATAGCGGCCATTCGCGATCGGCCGCGATCGGCTGCGGCGCCAGCCGGTGCACCAGCAGGGTGCCGGGCGCGATCCCGAGCGCGAGGCCGTTCGGCGCGAACGATACCCCCAACTCGACCAGCCCGCGGCGGGCGGCGTGGACCGGCGTCGGGTCGCCGGGCTCGAACGGCTGCCGCACGATCCCGGCGGACTGAGGCCGGCCGGCCAGCGCTGCGACCAATACGCGGCCGACCCGGAACAGGTCGGTGGCAAGCTGGCCGGCTACTTGCGGCACCAACCGAATCCAGCCCAGGCGGAACCGAAAGGCAAACCGCCCGCCGAACCGGCTTACCAACACGCCCGAGCTAGCGGCGACCGCGGCGATCAGGATGCCAGCCACGACCTCCTCGCCGCTCACCTGTCCGGCCAGGAGCAGGTACAGCGGGAATAGGAGAAGCCAGCTTACCGACCACTGCGCCATCGCTTCTCCTCCGAAATTGTCCCGCGTTCTAACTGTCCAGCCGCGGTTCGGTTCGCCTCCGCGGAGCAGCTTTGACGGCCGGCCCGGCTTTGCGCATGCTCCGGCCCCGTGGCGCGGGTCAGTCCGGGGCTTTCGATGCGGCGCGTGCTCGACGAAATTTTGCGGCGAATGGTCGTCCACGGCCGGCTGGCGGTGCGCTGGCCGGATGGCGGAACATCCACCTACGCGGGCGAGGCCGGCCCGAGCGCCGGACTCGCCATCACCGATCGGGCGACGGTACGCCGGTTGGTGCTCGACCCGTCGCTCGCGCTTGGCGAGGCCTACATGAGCGGCGGGGCGCGGCCGCTCGACTGCTCGATCTACGACGTGCTCGACGTGCTGACGGCCAACATGGATCGCAGCGCCGCCCACCCCGGGCTTCAACTGCACGACTGGCTCGGGCTGATGATGCGGCGAGCGGCGCAGTTCAACCCGGCCCCGCGCGCGCAGCGCAACGTCGCGCACCACTATGATCTGAACAAGCGGTTGTACAGCCTGTTCCTGGACCGCGACCGGCAATATTCCTGCGCCTATTTCCCGACCGGCAACGAAACGCTCGAGGCGGCGCAGGAGGCGAAGAAGCGGCACATAGCCGCAAAGCTGCTCCTTAACCGGCCGAACCTGCGCGTGCTCGACATCGGCAGCGGCTGGGGCGGGCTCGCATTGACGCTCGCGCGCGACTACGGCGCCCGGGTGCTCGGCATCACGTTGTCGGCGGAGCAGTTGGCCGAGTCACGCGCTCGCGCCGAGGCGGAGGGCCTGGCGGACCGGGTTTCGTTCGAGCTGCTGGACTATCGTTCGGTCGACAACCAGTTCGACCGTATCGTTTCCGTCGGCATGTTCGAGCATGTCGGGGTCTGGCATTATCCGCAGTTTTTCGCCGTCGTGAAACGCTGCCTGGTGCCTGATGGGGTAGCGCTGCTGCATACGATCGGCCGCAGCCACGGGCCGGCGGCGACCAATCGCTGGTTGACCAAATACATTTTCCCGGGCGGCTATTCGCCGGCCCTGAGCGAAGTGGTGCCGCGGATCGAACGGGCCGGCCTGATCGTCACCGATATCGAGATTTTGCGGCTGCATTACGCCGAGACGCTGCGACATTGGCGCCGCCGCTTCGCCGCCAATCGCGATGCGATCGCGGCGCTCTACGACGAGCGGTTCTGCCGGATGTTCGAGTTTTATCTGGCCGGCTCGGAGCTCGCCTTCCGCCGCATGGGCCACGTAAATTTCCAGATCCAGCTCGCCCGCGAGCAGACGGCGGTGCCGCTCAGCCGAGATTATATCACCGCTCACGATCACGCCGTTTCCCCGGTTCGGCAGCCGGCCTGAATCGCACCACTGCGCGCCCGCCGTGTGAGCTGTTAGCGCAACAGTGCCGACGCACAGCGGAGCATTGCTCCGGCTGATTCGCTCATCCCCGCTATCCACCGTTGTCCACAGTGCGCGGCCGCGGACGCCGGCCTATGCTGGCGCGAGCCGTCCCCATGAACAAAGTCGATTCACCCCTCCTAGGCCTGTCGCAGCGCCTGCCGCCGGCCAACCTGGAGGCCGAGCAGGCGCTGCTCGGCGCACTGCTGGCCAACAACAAGGCCTATGAGCGGGTCAGCGATTTTCTTGCTCCCGACCATTTCGCCCATCCGGCGCACGGCCGCATCTTCCAGTCGATCGCCCGGCGGATCGATACCGGGCAGCTGGCGGACGCCGTCACGTTGCGGGCCGAATTCGAGCACTCGGGCATCCTCGATGAGGTCGGCGGCGCCGCGTATCTGGCGCAGCTTTTGTCGGCCATGGTCGGCATCATCAACGCCGGCGAATACGGCCGCGCAATTCACGATGCCTGGATCCGCCGCCAGCTGATCGACTTGGGCGAGGTGATGGTGAACCGGGCGTTCGGCTCCGATCCGGAGCTGGATGGCACGGGCCAGATCGAGGCAAGCGAGCAGGCGCTCTACGACCTTGCCACGCGCGGCGCCGCCGACGGCGGGTTCATTGCGTTTGCCGAGGCGCTCACCGAGGCAGTGCGCGGCGCCGAGCGCGCGGTGAAAAGCGCCGGGCGCGTAATGGGCCAGACCACCGGCCTCACCGATCTCGACAAGAAGATGGGCGGATTGCATCCCTCCGACCTGGTGATCCTGGCCGGCCGGCCCGGCATGGGAAAGACGGCGCTCGCAACCAGGATCGCGTTCGGCGCTGCGAAGGCGCTGCGCGAGGATGCAGCGCGCGAACAAAGCCCGGATCGCAGTCAGGCAACGCGGCTTCCGGCCATAGCCGTTTTTTCGCTGGAAATGAGCGCCGAGCAGTTGGCGACGCGGTTGCTCGCCGAACGCTCGCGAATCAGCAGCGACCGTATCCGCCGCGGCGATATCGGCCAGAAGGACGTCGACAAGTTCGTCGAGGTCAGCCGCGAGATTGCGGGCCTTCCGATCCAGATCGACGACACGCCGGCAATCACCCTGTCGGCCATGCGCACGCGCGCGCGCCGGATGAAGCGCACGCAGGGGCTGGCGATGATCGTGGTTGATTACCTGCAACTGATCCGGCCGGCCGCCGGGACGCGGCCGGAAAACCGGGTGCTGGAAATCAGCCAGATCACCCAGGGGCTGAAGGCGCTGGCCAAGGAACTCAGCGTGCCCGTGCTGGCCTTGTCGCAGCTCTCGCGCGCGGTCGAGGGGCGCGAGGACAAACGCCCGCAGCTTTCCGATTTGCGGGAATCCGGCACCATCGAGCAGGACGCCGATGCGGTACTGTTCCTGTATCGCGACGAATACTATCTGGAGCAGCGCGAACCGAAGAAAAACAAATTCGAGAACGAGGCGAAATTCCTTGAGGCGCACGCCAAATGGCAGGCCGACATGACCGAGGTCCACAACAAGGCCGACCTGATCATCGCCAAGCAGCGGCACGGTCCGACCGGCTCGATCGAGCTGTTCTTCGATCCCGCGCTGACCCGGTTCGACGATATCGACCTGCTGCACTCGGGCGATGAGAGCCACTGACGCCGGGTCCGCGCGCCGCGGCGGCGCGCTGCTCGAAATCGACGCGGACGCAGTGGTTGCCAACTGGCGGACGCTGTGCGACCGCCATTCGGTCGGCGCGGTCGGCGCCGTGGTCAAAGCCGATGCGTACGGTCTCGGCGCGCAATCGATCGTGCCGGCGCTTTACCACGCCGGCTGCCGGCATTTCTTCGTCGCCAGCCTCGACGAGGCGCTAGCGATCCGCGAGCTCGCCCCCGCGGCGCTGGTCGCGGTGTTCAACGGCGCCGCACCCGGCAGCGAGCCGGAATTCGCCGCCCGCGGCATCGCGCCGGTGCTGAACGGGCTCGCCAACGTTGCTGCCTGGGCCCGCCTCGCGCGCCGGCTCGGCCGAGCGTTGCCGGCGCTGCTGCACATCGACACCGGTATGGCGCGCCTGGGTCTTGACCGGCGGGAACTCGCTGCACTGGCCGAAGCGCCCAGCCAACTGGACGGCATCACGGTCGCCTATTTGATGACGCATCTGGTATCGGCCGAACTGGCCGATGACCCGCTGAACCAGACCCAGCTCAACGAATTCGCCGCCGCCTGCGCACGGTTGCCAAAGGCGCCGCGCTGCATCGCGAACTCAGCCGGCATCTTCCTTGGCCCGGCGTTCGGCTCCGATCTGGCCCGTCCCGGCGCCGCCCTGTACGGCATCAACCCGACGCCGGCGCGGCCCAATCCGATGCGCGTACCGGTGCGGCTGACCGCGCCGGTGCTGCAGGTTCGCGAAATCCTGGCCGGCGCGACCGTCGGTTACAACGCGACCTGGCGTGCCGCCCGGCCGAGCCGCATTGGAACGGTCGGGATCGGCTACGCCGACGGCTGGCTGCGCAGCCTTTCGGGGCGCGGTCAGGCCTGCTTTGACGGCAGGCCGGTGCCGCTGGTAGGCCGGGTCTCCATGGACCTTACCACCTATGACCTGACCGATCGGCCAGAGATCGGCCCCGGCGACCGGCTGGAGCTGATCGGCCCGGCGATGCCGCCCGATGCCGTGGCTGAAGCTGCCGGCACGAACGGCTACGAAGTCCTGACCTCGATCGGCTCCCGGTGCGCGCGCGTTCTGAAGCGCGCCTGAGCCCGATCGGCGACGGCATCGCCGCGGTCGGGCGGGGCGCGATCGCGGCCTGCCGGGTCTCAGGTCGGCTGGCGCTGTTCGGGCTGTCGGGTCTGTCGCACCTGGTGCGGCCGCCATTCTACTGGCGGATGTTCCTGCGCGCGATGCTGCAGATCGGCTATTTCAGCCTCCCGGTGGTGGCGTTGACCGCGATCTTCACCGGCATGGTGCTGGCACTGCAATCCTACACAGGCTTTGCCCGCTTCTCAGCCGAGAGCGCGATCGCCAGTCTGGTTGTCCTCTCAGTGACGCGCGAGCTCGGCCCGGTGCTGGCCGGGCTTATGGTCGCCGGGCGGGTCGGTGCGGCGATGGCGGCCGAGATCGGCACCATGCGCGTCACCGACCAGATCGACGCGCTCTCCACCCTCTCGACCAACCCGATGAAGTACCTGGTCGCGCCGCGCCTGCTCGCCGGCGCGATCGCGCTGCCGCTCCTGGTGGTGGTGGCCGACATTCTCGGCGTGCTGGGCGGATTCATCATCGCGACCATCAAGCTCGGCTTCAACGTTTCGACCTATCTGCACAACACGCTGGACTTCGTGCGGGCGGACGACGTGATCTCGGGGCTGGTGAAAGCGGCGGTGTTCGGGTTCGTAATCGCGCTGATGGGCTGCTACCAGGGTTACCACAGCCGCGGCGGAGCGGAGGGTGTGGGCTCCGCGACCACGGCCGCGGTGGTCGCCGCCTCGGTGCTGATCCTGGCGCTCGATTACGTGCTGACGGAAATGTTCTTCTCGCGCTGACACGCGGAACGCCGATGACCGCCACCCCAAAAATCCGCATCCGCAACCTGTGGAAGGCGTTCGGGGAAAAGCAGGTGCTGGCCGGCGTCGATCTGGAGGTGCCGGCGGGCACCTCGCTCGTGGTGATCGGCGGGTCGGGGTCGGGCAAATCGGTGCTGCTGAAATGCGTGCTCGGCCTGCTCGAGCCGGACGACGGCGTGATCGAGATCGACGGCCAGGACGTGCTGCGCATGGACCCGCGTGCGCGCGAGGCGGTGCGGGCGGGGATCGGCATGCTGTTCCAGAACAGCGCGTTATTCGACAGCCTCGCGGTGTGGGAGAACGTCGCGTTCGGGCTGATGGCGCGCGGCAGGATTTCGCGCCCCGAGGCACGGGCGCGGGCGGATGCAGTGCTGGCGCAAGTGGGACTCGCCGCCAGCGTCGGCGACCTTTCGCCCGCGGAACTGTCGGGCGGAATGCAGAAGCGCGTCGGTTTGGCGCGCGCCATCGCCGCCCAGCCCGATATGATGTTTTTCGATGAACCGACTACCGGGCTCGATCCGATCATGGGCGCGATCATCGACGGGCTGATCGTCCTTTCCAGCACAGTGGGATCCGAAGCTTGGAATTCACGTGACTTGAAGTCGC
>JADMIO010703245.1_pt1 | contig 42337 bp, 52 predicted proteins | sample 8958161 | NCBI WGS metagenome assembly JADMIO01 (sample SAMN16585339, study PRJNA669376) | soil metagenome | isolation source: Crop rotation soil | place: USA: Cullars Rotation, Alabama | collected 2011 | reverse complement strand
GCCGGAGCCGCCGCAATCTTCCGGCACCCAAGCGAGCGGCAATCCGGCTTCACTCAGCGCCTGCCAGAGCGGGGCTTTCCACGCGCCCATCTTGTCGTGGTTGATGGTCTGGGCATCGGCGAGATCGGCAAAAATCTTTTCTGCCGTCTCGACGACAATGTTCTCACTCTCCGCCACGGCGCTCCCCGATATTGATTGGCGACCTCGGGCCTGCGGTTCCGCTTGCCCGGACGCGTCTCTGTTCTTGCGCTTTATGATGCGGAAAAGCCATAGGTCTGACAAGCGCCGGGAGCAGGGCCGCTTGCACGCGCGGAATGCGGCGCATGGCCGGTATTCCACGGAACGGAGTATCGGATTTTGCCGGGACTCTGCCGCGCGATATGGTATGCCAGCGCGGCAAAATCAGGCTCAAAAGCAACACGAGGAAACGATGTCGAAGGATGGGTTGTGCGCGATTGTGACGGGGTCTGCCTCCGGGCTTGGGGCCGCGACCGCCGCCATTCTGGCCGGGCGCGAGGTGAAGAAGCTCGTCGTCAATTATTCCAACAGCAAGAAAGAGGCCGAAGAGACCGCCGACGTCTGTCGCAAGGCCGGCGCCGAGGTTTTGGTGGTGCAGGGTGACGTGTCGCGCGATGAGGACTGCAAGAAGATCGCGGCGGCAGCCAACGCCTGGGGCAGGCTCGACATCCTCGTCAACAATGCCGGCACGACAAAGCATGTGCCGCATCACGATCTCGACGGCCTCTCGGCGGATGACTTTCAGCGCATCTATGCCGTCAACACCATCGGTCCGTTCCAGATGATCCGCGCCGCGCGCGGGCTGCTGGAAGCTGCCGCCAAGGCATCGAGCCGCGCGTCCTCGGTGGTGAATATCTCCTCGGTCGCCGGCATCGGCGGCGGCGGTTCGTCGGTGGCCTATGCGGCGAGCAAGGGCGCACTCAACACCATGACGCAATCGCTGGGGCGCGCGCTGGCGCCGTTGATCCGCGTCAACACCGTCTGCCCCGGCTACATCGATACGCCCTGGTTCACCAAGGGCCGCGGCGTCGAGGGCGCCAAGCAGGTGCGCGACATGGTCATTGCGAAGGTGCCGCTGAAATCGGCGTCGACGGCCGACGACATCGCGCAGCTCGTCTGCTTCCTTGCGCTGCCGGGCTCAGGCCAGATGACCGGTGAGTTCGTCCGCATGGACGCGGGACTGCATTTGATTCAGTGAGAGCGATGCCCTCTCCACGTCATTGCGAGGAGCGTAAGCTACGAAGCAATCCATCTTTCCCTGCGGGGATAGATGGATTGCTTCGCTTCGCTCGCAATGACGGTGCAGGTGTCGCTATTTATTCCAGTCTGGAATCGCGCCGCGCGCAACCAGGCGATTCCAGATGAACAGCACGATCAGCGCGCCGATGGTGGCGGTGATGAAGCCGGCTCCCTGACCGGGGCTGTAGTGCCCGATGGCCTGTCCAATCCAGGTCGCCAGGAATGCACCGGCAATGCCGAGCAGCGTGGTCAGGATGAAGCCGGATGGATTGTTCGGCCCCGGCGACAGCATGCGCGCGATGATCCCGGCGATGAAGCCGACGATGATGATCCAGAGAATGCCGCTCATAATGTGGTCCTTTCACAGGCGCGCGTCAGAGGCGTCCTGACAGTTCGTTCGGATTCGGCAGCCGCCCGTCCGGCGTGAGGTGATCGATCACGTCGGGCAGATATTGGCTGAGGCCCTGCAGCAGATCGTTGCGCGACATGCCGGATTGCGAAGCGATCGCATCGATCTGGTCGGCGCCGAGCGCGTTGGCGAGATCGCCGGGTGCGATGGCCTTGTTCTGGCCCTTGCCGACCCAGGAATTGGCCGCATCACCCTGGCCGCCCTCCTGCAACTGCTTCATGAGATCGCCAAGACCGCCGGACAAGATGCTGCCCGCCGCGCCGCCCGCGAGCAAACCACCGAGGCCGCCCTTCAAGAGGTCACTCAATCCGCCAGCGCCGCCACCGCCGCCGGGCATGCCCGCGTTGATGGTTTTTGGCGAGGGGGCAGGCGCCGGCGCCGGTGCAGGCGAGGCGCCGGGCTGGCTACCGCCGAAATGTTTCAGGGCTTTCCAGGCCAGCAGCGCCATGATCGCCATCGTCATCGGTGACATGCCGCCTTCGGACGGGGCACCCGGCTTGGAGGGGCCGCGCGGGCCGTTCTGCATGCCGTTCAATACATCGAGCAAACCCATGGTTGTCTCCTGCAAGCTTCCTTTGGCCCCCGCGGCAAAAAGATAGCGGTGGCGCATGACGGTTACAAGGCGTGAACCGGTACATCGGTAGGCAGCGCGTCCAGCGTCTGCTATCGAAATGCCCAGCACGGAGGCGGCTGAATGAATTCTGAACGGCGTATCGCCATCGCTGGTGCGGGCAGCATCGGCTGCTTCGTTGGCGGCATGCTGGCAGCCGGCGGCCGCCGCGTTGCGCTCCTGGCCCGACCGCGCGTCATTGCGGAGATCAAGGCGCACGGGCTGCGGGTCACGAGTTTTGACGGCACCGATCACCGCTGCGCCGCAGAGCAACTCACGCTGTCCGAAAATCCGGCCATGTTCTCCGGTGCGTCAGTCGTACTGGTGACGGTGAAGAGCGCCGACACGGCAGGGATGGCCGAGATCATCGCGCAGCATGCGCCAAAGGATGCCGTCATCGTCTCCTTGCAGAACGGCATCGGCAATGTCGCGCTGCTGCGGGAGAAGTTGCCGGGCTGGCGCGTGCTCGGCGGCATGGTGCCGTACAATGTGATCTCCCTCGGCGAGGGGCGCTTCCATCGCGCGACGTCGGGCGACATCGTCATCGAACATGATGACGCGAACACCGCAGCTGCTCTGTCGGTGCCGAGCCTGCAGATCCGGCAAACCCGCAATATCGAGGGCGTGCAGTGGGGCAAACTCCTGCTCAATCTGAACAACGCGCTCAATGCGCTGGCGAACCTGCCGTTGCGTCAGCAACTCGCGCAGCGTGCCTGGCGGCGGCTTTTTGCCGACCAGATCGTCGAGGGCCTGTCCCTGATCAAGGCCGAGGGCATCACGCCGGTATCGCCGACGCCGGTGCCGCTCGGATTGGCGGCGGCGCTGCTGCGGATGCCGGATCTCCTGTTCGAGATGGTGCTTGGGCGTACCATGAAGATCGATCCCGAAGCGCGCTCCTCGATGTGGGAGGACTTGCAGCGCGGTCGCCGCACCGAGATCGATTATCTGCAGGGCGTCATCACCGACATCGCTGCGAAACGTGGACTTGCCGCGCCGCTGTCGCGCCGCATCGTTGAGCTGATCCGCAAGGCCGAGGCCGATGGCAAAGGGTCCCCTGGCCTGACGCCGGAGCAGGTCAGGGGATGAGACGGCTGACGTCCTATTTGGCTTTACCGGGATCCTTGACCGCTTCAAAGGTCTGGAACTCGATGTTGTAAAGCTCGCCGTCGCGCTTCTCGACCTTGCGGATGTAGATGTTCTGCACGATGTCGCGCGTGTCAGGATCGATCGAGATCGGGCCGCGCGGGCTTTCCCATTTCATGCCCTTCATGGCCGCGACCAGCGCATCGCCATCGCTCTTGCCGCCCGTCTTCTTCAGCGCCTCATAGATCAGGTGAATGCCGTCATAGCCGCCGACGGCGACAAAGCCGGGCCGCGACGAGAATGCGGCCTTGTAGGCGGCAACGAAGCTCTTGTTGAGCGCGGAGTCGTGCGCTGCCGAATACATGTGTGCGGTGACGGTGCCGAGCGCCGTATCGCTCATGCTGCCCATGAGGTCGTCGTCCATGACGTCGCCGGGGCCGATCACCTTGATGCCGGCCTTGTCGAGCGCGCGCTCGGAGAATTGCCGCATGAAATTGCCGCCCTGGCCACCCGGCACGAACACGAAGATGGCGTCCGGCTTGGCGTCCTTGACCCGCTGCAGGAACGGCGCGAAGTCGGGATTGTGCAAGGGCACCTTGATCTCGTCGAGCACTTCGCCGCCGCCCGCCGTGAAACGCGCCTTGAAGAACTGTAGCGCCTCGTGGCCCGGCGCGTAATCGGTGGTCAGCGTCGCGATCTTCTTGATGCCGTTCTTGGCCGCCCAATCGCCGATAATGGTCGACGACTGCGCCAGCGTAAAACTGGTGCGGACGATGTAGGGCGAGCGCTCGGTGATCACAGAGGTGCCCGCCAGCATCACGACTTCGGGGATTTTCGCCTGGGTCGCCAAAGGTGCTGCGGCCAGCGCCGTCGGCGTGATGCCAAAGCCTGCGATCAGCTGCACCTTGTCGTTGACGATCAGCTCTTGCGCAATACGCTTGGTGTTGTCGGGGTTCGCAGCGTCATCCTTGACCAGGACCTCAATCTTTCTCCCGGCAACGGTGTCGCCGTTCTGGCGCATATAGAGCTTCACCGCATTGTCGAGCTGCTTGCCGGTCGAGGCCTGTCCGCCGGTCAGGGGAATGATGAGCCCGATGCGGAACGGCTCTTGCGCCGATGCGGTGGTCGCCAGCAGTGCCGCGGCGAGGGCGAGCGAGGCGCCCGCGAGCGCACGAATGGTGTTTCCAGGCTTCGCGCGCATCGGGGTCATCCTTCTCTTTACGATGTAGCGGGCTCAGTCGAACGCAGCGAGATGGCGGCAGAATCGTAGTTGCCCGGACCCATCGCGTCGGCCTCGAAGATGCCGTGCTGGGCGATCCATTCGAACGACTGCTCGTAGACGTCGCGCGAATACGGCTCGAACACGATGCGCTCGCCGGGTCCCCAGCGCCGCGTATCCATGATCTTGTGGAAGCGGTCGGGGAATTCGTTCTTGTAATAGTGGGTGTAGAGTTCCGGCCGCAGGTCAATGTCGCGCTGCGCGTTCTTTAGCGCGCGGAAGTAGCGCTTGACGTCCTCCGGATCGGGCTCGCCGTTGATCATCGCGGCGATCATGAAGGTGGTGTCGATGATTTTGCGATAGCCGAGTTGCTCGGCGAGATAATACGGGCCGTTGAACAATGCGGCCGCCTGGCTCTTGCCCTCGAACAGCAGCTCCATGCGACGGAACAGCATGCCGTCCTCAAAGGTCAGGTTGATGTCGCGCGCCGGCATGTACTGCTCCAGCGCCTGGATCACCGAATAATGGCTGCCGGACTGGAAGCCCACCGATATGGGAACGCCGGCGAGATCGGCCGGGCCGTTGATGGAGGAGCCGGGCGCGACAAAGATGCCCGAGGGGGCGACCGAATACAGGTCGGCATAGAGTTTGGCGTGGCCGCGGGACGCTGCGACATTGACCGTCCAGTGGCAGGCGCAGCTCACGTCGGCGGTGCGGCCTTTCTCGATGCTCTGGAAGGCGCCTTCATTGACCTTGTTATGGTGCTGCCCTTCGGTGGAACGGATCAGCTCGCGGAACTCATAGTCGAGGCCCTCGGCGCGAAAATAGCCCTTTTCCTCGGCAACCCATTCCTGCAGCCGGAAATGCGGTTCGATCACGAACTTGGCCATGGCAATCCTCCCCTGGCATTGGGCAGCGGCGCGCGCCGGCGTTTTTCTGGTTGACTTCAGCATAGCGCAACGCCCTGATTGAGCTATCACGAATAGGTTATGATCGACATGACCAAGCGGGTATTTTCTGAAATCGACCTCGGCGAGCTGCGTGTGCTCGACACGCTGTTGCGCGAGGGCAGCATCACCCGCGCGGCGCAAGCGCTGGAAACCAGCCAGCCGGCGGTGAGCCGCATCCTCAAGCGCCTGCGCGCGCGGTTTGCCGACCCGCTTGTCGTGCGCGACGGCCGCGGCGTGCAGCCGACGGCGCGGGCAACCGGCATGGCGGCGCAGATCCGCGCGCTGCTGGAGACCGCCGACAGTCTGCATCGCGAGCGGGTGCCGTTCGATCCCAAAACATCAGACCGGCAGTTCAGCCTGTTGCTGACCGACGTCGGCATGGTTCGCTTCCTGCCGCCGCTGATTGCGGTCGTCACGGCGACAGCGCCGCGGGCGCGGATCCGTGCCGTGCCGCTCGATTCCCGGCATTTCGAGCTCAAGCTGGAAACCGGCGAGGCAGACCTTGCCGTCGGCGCCTTTCCGCAAGCCGCGAGTTCGCTGCGGCGGCAACGGCTGTTTTCCGATGGCTATGTCAGCGTGGTGCGCAAGGGCCATCCGCGCGCCTCGCGGCTGCGTTCGCGCACGAGCTTTCTCGCCGAGCGTCACATCCTGATCACCGCGTCCGAAACCGGCCATGCGGCGCATGTCGAGGCGCAGCGTGTGCTGGCCTCGCTGATCGCGCCGGCCAATATCGTGCTGCGCGTGCCGAGCTTCGTGGCCGGCGCCATCGTGGCCTCACAGACCGAGGGCGTCGTTACCTTGCCAAAAAATCTCGCCGATATCATCGCGGGTCCGCTGGGACTCGCGGCGTTCAGGACGCCGCTGCAGCTTCCCCGGATCGACATCGCGCAATACTGGCACGAACGCTATCACCGCGACGGCGCGCATCAGTGGATCAGGTCCGTGATTTTCGACACGTTCGCAAGCGGCCGGTAGCTAACTCAGCTCTTCTTGCCCTTGCTGCTGCTGCTGCTGTTGCTGGCGGAAGAACCGGTAAAGATCCGCTTCAGATCGCTGATGCCTTCGGACAGACGCGGCCAGTCGCAGGAGAAGGTGCCCTTGGCGCAATTGGCGTTGCGCAGGCGCGAGCGGTGATCGGTCGACAGCGCGGCCTGCTGCTTGACGGGGCTCGCCACCGGCACGGGCACGCGCGCGGCCTTTGCCTCGCTTTTGAGCGATGCCGGCTGCACCTGCGGGCGCTGCTGTTCGAGGTGCTTGGCGGTGAGTGCGGCATTGGCGCTCCTGCGCCGCTCGTCCTCAAGATAGGCGATATAGGCCTCATCGATCTTCTTCTGCTCGTCGGCCGTCGGGTTCGGCCCCGCAATATCGAAATTGCGGTTTTGCATGAAGTCGAAATAGGTGTAGCCGCCGCCGGGCTTGCGGCGACCGGCGAACTTGGCGTTGCACTCGGCGAGCTTGGCCGCCTTCTCGTCCTTGCTCGCGGCCTTTTCGGCGAGATCCGCGCAGGACTCGAAATCCGCCGGGCCGCTGCGCCACCATTGCGCATGCGCCATCGCCGGCTCGAGCACCAGAAGGCCCGCAGTCGCAGCCACAAATAACACCACGCGTGACGCGCCGTTCACCGTACGAATCTCATCACAATTTCCAAGGGAATTGTCCCCATTCCCACCCGGCTTGTCACCCCGGAACCCGGCAATTTTCCGGCAGGGCCCACAATTTGCCTGAAAGGCGTCCGGCAATTGCGCGGAACGCCACAGCGCCGAATGCGAATTTTCGCTGCTATTTCAATCCACTCGCGGCTAGATTGGGTACTTGGGAGGCGTCGGTCAGAGCGCCAGTGAAATGAAGGGGAGGGCCAAATGTGTGTCCATTTCGGCGGCCGTGTGCTGCTTGCGCTGGCGCTTGTTCTGCCGTGTGGCGAATCAGTGGCCCAGGCGATCACGCGGCAGATCACGCTCGTGGTTCCCTATTCGGCCGGAGGCGGCACCGATACGGTGGCCCGCCTGATCGGCAACCAGATGTCGCGCAGCCTCGGACAGCCCGTGGTGATCGAGAACGTGGTCGGCGCCGGCGGCACACGCGCCAATGAGCGCGTCGCCCGCTCTGACCCCGATGGCGCGACGGTCCTGATCAACCATGTCGGGCTGCTCGCGGCGCCCAGCCTCTTCACCAACCTGCGCTACGACACGACGGCGGCTTTCGATGCCGTCGGCCTCGTCAACAACGCGCCGATGCTGCTGGTCGGGCGCAAGACCATTCCCGGAGCGAGCCCGAAGCAATATGTCGACTGGATCAAGTCGAAGGGGAGCGATGCCAATTTCGCCCATGGCGGCGTCGGCACCAACAGCCATCTCTGCGCGGTCATGATGGGGAACGTGCTCGGCTTCAAGCCGACCTTCGTGGCCTATCGCGGCTCGGCGCCGGCGATCACCGACCTGCTTGCCAATCAGATTGATCTGCTCTGGGACCAGGTGACCAACGCGATCCAGCAGGTGCAGCAGGGCATGCTGCACGGCATCGCCATCACCTCGACCGAGCGGCTGGACGAACTGAAGGACGTGCCCACCACGGCCGAGCTCGGCATGCCCGAGATCAACTACACCATGTGGCACGGGCTCTATGTCGTGAAGGGCACGCCGAAGGACAAGGTCGCCGCCCTTAACGAGGCGCTACGCAAGGCGCTCGCCGACCCCGACGTGGCGGCCAAGTTCAAGGCGCTCGGCACGCTGCCGTTCCCGGCCGCCGAACAGACGCCGGAGGCGCATGCCCGCCTTTTTGCCGCGGACTTGCCCCGCGTTGCAAAGCTCGTCGAAAGCTCGGGGGCCAAGCCGAGCGAGGCGCAGTAGGGCGGCGGCCCCATCCGGACTACTACGTACCGACGCCGCTGTTGGGGCTGATGCCGAATCAGCACTACACTCGGCCCTGCGCCACAATCTCTTTGGCCGGGCTGGATGACCGAACCGGAAATCCTCAAGCACATTGGCACCCTGCAAGGGTGGCTTGAAGCCGCCTGGCGCAGGCTCGGCGACCCCGCGCTCACCGCCTTCGAACGGCGCGAACTGCGCAACAACATGAAGCAGGCGGACGTTGCCTTGCGGCGCTACCTCGTCCTGGCGTCGGAGCTTAAATTGAAGCGGCAGACTCAGGCGAGGCCTGATGCCCGCGCCTTCACAAAGCCCGAGCTCAAGTTCCTGGCCTGATACGCCGGTACGCCGATTTGACCTGTCGCCGACTGGCGACGGATGGGCTGCTCTGCTATGCAGCGGGCTTAGCGGTCCCGTAGCTCAGCTGGATAGAGCGGCGGTTTCCTAAACCGAAAACGGCCTTTCACCACTGTTCTCCGTGGTGCTTCATGGCTCCCGTTTCGTGTTTGTTTTCAATGAGATAGCTTGTGCATCGTTGTTCGTGTGGCCCCACCACACTGCACGAATGAGGATGCCACGCAGATGCCAAAGATCGCATTTTCGGATGTAGGCCTTCGGGCCATTCAGTCACCGCACAAAGGTACGGCCGATTATTGGGATGAGCGCTTTCCCGGCTTCGGATTGCGCGTCTCACAAGGCGGCACAAAAACTTTCATTCTCAATCTCGATAAGTCGCGGCGAACGATTGGGCGCTTCGGCATCATCACGCTTGCCGATGCGCGCACTGAAGCGCGTCGACTACTCGCAGAACGAACGCTCGGCCGCTTTCGGCCGCAGACGATCAGCTTCGAGACTGCATTCAATGCCTTCATCGCTGAAAAGGAAAAGTCTCGCCGTGCACGCACGATCAAGGACTACAAGCGGCTCATCAATCTGCACTTCAGGTTCAAGGGGCAGCTTGCGGACGTGAAGCACGCCGACATCGAGCGACGGCTTGTGAAGATCAAGAGCAAGTCGGAGCACAATCACGCGCTGCAGAACATCAAAACGTTTTTCACCTGGGCGCAGAAGCGGCGCTACATCACCGACAATCCGACCGTTGGGTTCTCGCCCCACAAGCTACCGAACCGGTCCCGCGTGCTCACGGATGCAGAACTTGCTAAAATATGGAAGGCGACTGAGGAGCCGACGATACACAACACCATCGTCCGCCTTCTCATGCTCACCGGTCAGCGTAAGGGTGAGATCGCCAAGCTCCGGCCGGAATACCATTCACATAATCAACAGACGATATGCTTCCCGTGCGAAGTGACGAAGAACGGACGAGAGCACACACTTCCGATTGGCTCCCTATCATCCTGCCTTTTGGCCACGCAGTTGACGGCCCGCTCGGGCTTGCTCTTTCCAGCTCGGGTTTCGAAGTCGTCACCAGCCTCAAGCTCCCCCTTCAACGGCTGGAGCAAGAGCAAGGCTGCGCTCGATAAAGCCTGCGGCGTTAAGAACTGGCGGCTGCACGATCTTCGCCGGACATTCCGTACCCTGCACGGCAAGCTGAAAACGCCGCCTCATATTGCTGAGCGTTTGGTGAACCACGTCAGTGCCCAGACCGACGTCGAGATCATCTACGACCAATACAAATACCTGCCGGAAATGCGCGAGGCGATGGACAACTACGAGGCCTATCTGCGTCGCGTCTTCTCTGAGTAAGGGTGCGACAAGCTGCCTCAGGGAAACCATGGAGAACTGAGGCGACTTGAGATCGCGATAGATTCGATTCTACTATCCCGGTGCTTTCGGGAATTTGGGAAGATTCCCGTGAGTGGCCGCTTGGAACCGGTCTCGACTAACGAGCTGCCGTCGATGCGTACCGTGGGCGTCGCCGGGGCTATCTTTAACTGCGGGTAATCAAGGAGGTACTCCGCATAACATCGGAGCCCACAGATGACGCACGTCATCAAGCTGCCACTCTATCTTTCGTTCAAAGCTCTACAGGAAAAGCTCGGCTGGCCCTACGGACGCACTCATACCGATAGGCTCATAAACGATCCGGCCTACTCAAATCGTCGCTTCCCTGCACCGGGGAAGATCGGCAAGAACATTCGCAACGCGCACCCAATGTTCTTCACGCCGGACGTGCTCGCCTACTTCAAGGACCACGGCCTCAGAGTGCCCGACGAGGTCGAGTACTTCTGATGAAGATGCACATGAAGCTCGGCGCGTGTGCCCACTGCGGCACGCGCCTACCGCCGTATGTTCACGAAGACCCACTGCAAAAAGCACTGGATGCGTACTCGGCATCAGACAAGCCTAGTGTTTTTGACGATGATTTCAAAGGCAACGGAAGCCGTCCGTACTTCTGTTACGATTGCACCAGAGGTGTAGTCGGTGAAGAACTTGACCGCGAGTACGACAAAGAGCTCGCGCGTCTCGACCGTGAGTCAGACGAGGCCGTGCATCCTGGCCCTTACCAAGACCTCATCACGAAACGGTGGCGTGATTTTAGAGACCTCGGGCGCGACGGTTATTTCAAACTAAAGAGCCCGCCGAAGTATCGTTCGTATTTCCACGAGTACTACATGCAACGAGGCTACATCCGCGACGACGCGATGAAGGAGTGGGACAGGCAAGAAGCTGCGAGGCGAGAAAAAGAAAATGCTGAGTGGCAGAAGCGAATGGCGGCCGAAGAAAAAGAGTTTCAGAAAGCTGCGGAGAAACGGCGACTAGAGCTGTTGGAGCAGGAGGCGAAGCATCAAGAACCCATTGAGAGCATCCCCTATCGAATCCGCTACGAGCATACGCATATCTTGGCCCCGTCGGGGTCCGGCAAGACTACTCTGTTGCAGCAGATCATCCTGGACGACTTGGACGGCATCGGACTAGAAGAAGTCGATACCCCCGCAACTATCGTCATCGACCCGAAGGGTGAGATGGTCCGCCGCCTTCAGCGCGTCGCGTCGATCGCGTTTTCAGATCGGCTCATCATCCTCGACGCCACTGATGTTCGTCCGCCCGCCCTCAACTTGTTCTCTATCGCGACCACCAATCCGAGCGTGCGGCGAAGGATACAGAACCAGACCATCGACCTACTCGAATACATCTTCAGCTCGTCGGAATTTAGTCTCACTCCAAAACAGTCAATCGGCTTTGCGTTCCTTGCTCGCCTTATGTTTGAGATACCCCGGGCCAACATATTTACATTCTTGGATGTCGTGGAAGAAGAACCGAAGGGCACTGAAAGCGCCTTCGCGCCCTACATCCAAAAGCTCGACGAGGGTGCGCGGCGGTTCTTCCAGAAAGACTTTTATACAGAATTTAAGGAGACGAAGGCGCAGATCAAAGCGCGTCTCTACATGATATTGAAGAGCCCCGAGTTGAGCCGAATCTTCAATGCCCCGACATGCCGCGTCGACTGGTACGACGCTATCCAAAAGGAAAAAGTCATCCTGGTGAACACAGGGATGAACCAGTTAGGCGAAGCAGCGAGTCAGATGTTCGGTCGGTACGTGATTGCCTCGGTCGTGGCGGCCGCAGCCGGTCGCGAGGGGGATAAGCGCAGATGGAGTCCCACCTTCCTCCACATTGACGAGGCACAACTGTTTGTCGACGAGACCAAGACGCAGCGCATGTTGAACCTTTCGCGGGAATACAAACTTGGTATCACTCTCGCACACCAACAAATGACCGGACATCCCTTCAACGACAATATCCGCAATTCTATTTCTACCAACACCTCCATCAAGTACGCCGCATCGGTGGAAGCCGCCGACTTGAACCAGGCGGCGAAGGATTTACGCTGCGACCCCGACTTCATCCGCAAGCAGCAGCGGCGCGATGGGCAGGTCAACTTCGCGTGCTACATCCGCAATATGAATCTCAAGTACCCGTTCACTGTGAGCGTACCGATTGGGAACACGGAGCTTCACGATCAACTGACACCCCACGAACTATCCGACCTACTCGACGAGAACCGCCACCTGTACGGGGTGAGCCCGAAGAAAGCTCTGTCGGCGTCACGATCGACAGCACCACCACCTACGGCATCACCGGCACCGAAACGTCCGCCAGCACGGCCGACTGACAGTGATGATTTTGCGTGAACATTTTGTCGCACCAAAGCCACCGCCGTGCTCCACTGCGTCCGCTGTTCACCATGGGTGCCTTAGACAGCCGATGAACCGTGTCATACTTCCATTGTATGGACGGTCATACACAACGATCACGCAGCCGGGCATCAACGGAGCCATATTTCAGCCCGCGCACGGGTGAGTTTGTCGAGCGCCACATCCGGGACAGCGACATCGAGCTATTGAAGCTTTTTGCACAACACCGGTATCTCAGCGCACCGTATGCGGCAGCGCTCTTGCAGCGCTCGGAGCAGGGCGTGAGCCGCCGTCTCCGATCGCTCAAGGAGAAGGGAGTCGGCCTGGTCAAACTGTGTGAGACACAGCGCGAAGACAGGAACCTCCGCACCGTCGGCTTTCTCTACTACGACATCGACGCCGCCGGCATCACTTTGCTTGCCGAAGAGGGCCTCCACATCGCACCCCCGAAGGCGCCGAAGAATTTCGTCCACGCTTTGTTGGTCCACCAGATTATCGCGTCGTTCGCTATCGGGGCTATCAGTCACCCTTTGGTCCGCATTGAGTGGCAGCCAGGACAGCGCTTGCTACTCGGAAAGCGGAACGGCAAGGACCACTACATGATCTCCGATTATCCACATTTTGACATTGTGCGGAAAGCGGATGGCAAGATGCGGAGCATTCCAAGCATCGAAGGTGATACTGCTTCGGAGCCGATCATGGCGTACGACCGCGAACGCTCTGCCATTTGCAACAAATTCGAGGACTACATCTACGCCATCGAGCACGAGCTATTTCAGAAGCAGTATGGCGTTCGAAGAGTCTTCATTCCGTTCATCACTCGGAATGAGAGGCGAATGCGATCAATGATGGATGCGCTCGCCGCCATGACTGAGAAGAAGCCCAGCCTTCGGAGCCATTTCCTCTTCAAGACGCACCCCACACTGAAATCCCGCGAGAACCCGCGCGCTACCGGACACATGCTCACGGAGCCGTGGTCTCGCGTTGGATACCCGGCCCTGCAACTCGATCAATAGGAGGCATCATTGCTGGATAAGAAGCTCGCCCGGATACGGGAGCTGCTTGAAGTGAAGGAGCGTACAGACACCGAGCTCGCTCAGTTGCTCGGAGAACAGGAGAAGCCGCGGCGTGGTCGCCCGCGCACGGAAAAGACCGAGCCCGACCACATGCTACAATCAGAGTAGACAATGGTTCGGTGTGGAGCTCTGGGGAGTGCTTCAGGAGGCTGGTGGTCATACCCCTTCATCCGAAAAGAGAACCCAGAGCCCCGCACCGGACATCGCAACACAGCGGGAAAGGAGTATCACATGGCTAAGAACCAACCCGCAGCCAAGTTTCGGCTCGGTTACGTGACGGCGACCGTTTGGAAAAACGGCGACTTCTATTCAACCGTGCTCAGCAAGTCCTACAAGGACGGCGACGAGTACAAGGACACCGATCAGCTCGGCAGCGGCGATCTGCTCAACGCAGCGAAGTGCCTGGAACGAGCGGAATCTTTCATTGCTTCGCAGTAGCCTCCCGACTGCGATCACTGGCCCGGCGCGAATGCCGGGCTCTCTTTTTGGTATGATTCATTGAGGCTCATTCACAGGAGAGTCTCATGTCGAGCAACATCTTCCAGGAGGTCCGCGAGAACGTCTCAATCGCGCAGGCAATCGAATTTCTACGCATCAAGCCCACCGAGACCAAAGGCGAACAGCTCCGCTTTCCGTGTAGCCGGTGCGGTGGTGATAGTCGGGTGCTTTCGGTTAACCTCACCAAAGGCTTCAGATGCTTCGCAGGCGACAAGAAAGGTGACGATGCTACCGCGCTCGTTGCCCACGTGCTCGGAATACGGAACGGTGAAGCCGCTCAAAAGCTCAAGGAGCATTTCATCCGTCCCGGCAGTGCCACCAAGCCCGAGGCTCAAAAAGCCGAAGGTAAGGGGCGGTCGGACTCATCTCACGGTGATGTCCGGCCGCTTGAAATTCTAGGCATCAGTGAGGCGCATGCAGATCGCCTGGGTATCCGAGAAGAAAACGGCCGTGTGTTGTTCATTCAGCGTGACTCAAACGGCGCAGAAGTCGGCACCTTAGCGCTCGGTACCCGCGAGGATCTTCCGCTTGTAGAGTGGATTGAGCATGCCGAGGAACACGCCGAAGCGCCCTCCACTCTTCAAGGTCTGTGGCGCATCGTGAAGGGCGGGGCTTGACCGGTGAGTCGTCGACTCCTAGATTCTAGGTGCTGAGAGTGTTCTCGGCATTGGCAGCCAACCTAGCTAGGAAGTAGTGGCCCCGTTGCGCATTACGCAGCGGGGTTTTTCTTTTGCGTCACATCGCCTCACGGTGACAGTGCACAACCACGCACAATGCGCCTTGCTTGCGTAATTCCATCCATGTGCAGAATAGGCGTCCTCTCTAAACAGGAGGACCAAATGCCAGTGCATTGCATGAACATAGAGCAGCGGCGAAAGCTCTATGACACCTTCCGCCAAACACTCAGCGGCGGCCGCATCGAGCTCAATAAGGAAGTTGAAGACCTCGACGCCCGCATTCGCGGCCGACTCATCTACCGCATCACCATCTCCGATCACTTCCATCCCGAGAGCGATCACAGCAATGGATCGTTCGTCTTTGCGGGATGGCGTGTGAATTGGGAAATCCACGACGAGCGGAACGGTCTAGTCATGCTTGTTGGCATGTCGGAGTACGCGTCATGAACAACAGGACTGGCGCCGGCATGATCTACACCGAGTACAGGTGCAAGGAAGGACACAAGTGGCACAAGTATTGGCGCAAGCCGCCGTGGTTCGGTGACTACAGCCTCAACTGTCCGCGCTGCAATCGGCTCACCTGGTACTGCTACAAATTCGATGATCGGCCGAGGTGATACAATTTCAAAAGAACATAGGAGGAGGGGATGCACAGCAATCGATGTGATTGCGGGTGTGGCCGGAGGTTTGGCCTCATTCGTCAAAGGTGGTTCGCCTATCAGTTCGCCACACGTAACTGCAAACGGAATTTCCTTCGAGTGAAAGCGCAACGCCGAAGGGTTCGCCGGGGAGCAGCGGTTGTCTATACGCTGCAAACCTATTCACGGGCTACGTGACAACAAAAGCAACAACGCGCCACTAAATCATCAAAGCCCTCGTAGCACTCACAACCCAAGCCGTCCCACGTGGCGGCTTTTTGGTAGAGGTGTACAATGGACCTATTCGCGGGGGTCAGCTTGTCACTGGCGTTCGCTCGGGGCCGAACGGTGCGCGTCTGCAGCGGAACCCTTAAATAAACGCGACGCTCCCGCTATCAGCGCAACGACTAGCGACGCGGGAGCGAGAATAAAACTCATCTGCCAAGCGTAGAAGGAGCTCTGGGACCGCCCACAAGGGGCGGTTCTTGCTTTTGATATAATGGAGCTGTGAAATTCAACTGGCAGGAGCTGATCGAACAAAGGTTTGCCGACTTAGATAAGCGAGTGCGAGATCGCATCGCGAATTTTGCAAGAGAGATCGTCGCGAAGGATGAACAAGATCGGTTCTGGTCTAAAGTCGACCGCAGCGGCAAATGTTGGATATGGATCGCGGGCGTCGGCAATCAGGGGTACGGCGCATTTACTACCACGCGCACGCGCGGCACGACCAAAGTTATTTCAGCGCACCGATATTCATACGAGCTCGCAAAAGGACCAATCCCGCCAGGTCTCGTCATCGACCATCTTTGTCGTAACAGGCGCTGTGTAAATCCAGAGCACCTGGAGGCGGTAACGGTTGCGGAGAACACTCTGAGAGGACACCGATCGAGGAGAGCCGAGAGGTAGACAAACGTATGAGATAATGGGCGGCGGACTGCTCACTGACAAAACAGGAGGTTCGCGATGTCTCTGATGCTCCACAGCGGGGCAAACCCCGTTTCATACGACGAGCTGCGCGCCGTTCAACTGCCGGCCGCAACCGACACTCACGTTCCTGTAGCGCACCACGAGATCGTGGAGCTCATGCGCTACACGCTCGGCTTCCATCAGCACGAGATCGCCGAGGAGCACCACGCCATCACGCCCGACGGCGCCCGCTACTTCGGGGTGCTCTGCCTGCGGAGCCCGTACGGCGACTACACCGATATGCTCGGGCTGCGCAACAGCCACGACAAGTCCTTGCCGATCGGCATAGCGTTCGGCTCGCGCGTGTTCGTCTGCGACAATCTGGCGTTCTCGGCCGATCACGTGATCAAGCGCAAACACACCGTGCGAGCGAAGCGTGAGCTGCCGGGGCTGCTGTCGGAGATCATCATCCCGCTCAAGGATCAGCGGCTCGCGCAGAACACACGGCTGCTCGCCTATCGGGAGCAACCGCTACGCGACGACATCGTCGACCGGGCGATCATGTCGATGTACCGCAAGGACATCATCGGCGTTCAGGCGATAGCACACGTCCTCAAGGCCTACGAAGAACCACCGCACGATTGGGGCGACAAGACGGCGTGGCGCTTGTTCAACGCCGCGACGTTCGCGCTCGCCGGCAAGGTGGCGGAGAAGCCGGATCTGACGAAGCAACTGCACACCGTCATCGACGGCACATGCCAGAGGCTGCAATGATGGCAAAACAGATCCCGGTATGCACGAAGTGCGGCTCGGATGACGTTCTGTCCGACGCCTATGCCGCCTGGGATTTCAGCACTCAGGAATGGGTGTTGGCCCAGACGTTCGATAAGGGCGCCTACTGCAACAAGTGCGATGGCGAGGCTCGGCTTGAGTTCAAGACGGTCCCGCCGGCACAGCAGGTGCTGTTCGAGCTCAAGGACGACGACCGGCCGGTATCGGAGCGGAACGTCGCATCGCCGCTATGAAAGAGGCTGTCGAGTACGAGTTCATCTTGCCCGATGGCTCGAAGCGGTACGAGTTCGTGGACCGCTACTCTGAGGGGTACAGCGAGATCACTCAGATCAACATGTTTATGAAGATGTGGAAGGCAGTTTCGGCGAGGCGCGTCTCCCCGCCTACAGACGACTGGACTGACTGCTGAGCGAATAGACAGCCGGGCATGAACAGTGCCCGGCTTTTTCTTTGTTAAAATTCCATATGTATGGCCACGCCTGAAGGGGAGATAGTCAGAGCGATCTGCGATTACCTGAGCCTCCGGGGCCACCTGTTCTACCGTAACAACAACGTCCCAATATTTGATCCGACTCGGCAAGCGTTCCGTGCGATGCCGAAGTACACCATGAAGGGATTGCCGGATATCGTCCTCATCAAGGACGGGCGCTACATTGGCATTGAAGCGAAGGCGGGCAATGCAACACTCTCGCCGCACCAGGAAGAGTTCAGGAAGCAGAGTGAGAAACACGGGGCGAGGTACATAGTCGCCCGCTCCATCGATGACGTGATTGCCGCGGGGCTGTAGCAGTCACTTGCGCGTCATCATGTTCATGATGAGCCAGACCAAGATGATCAGGCACACCAAGCCGACCGTGAATGTGCCGCTCGCGCTCAGTTCAAGCCAGGCGAGCTTGAGGTGAAGGATGTCAGTCGGTGGAGATTCGGTCGGCATAGGCGCACACCTCTCAGCAATAAAGAGAATCGGTGTGCGGACCCGACCGGGGTTATAGGGGGCAAATGGTGGGATTCCGTCAAGGGGCCTTTCCCAAACGGCTTTTCGGGAAAAAATCGCATTGAGATTGTTGAGGAATTTTCCGTCCCATCCCCCACGACAGCGAATTACACGCTTTATGCAAAGGCAGAAGCCTATACCTGCTAAGCCGTTGATCTGAATAGGGAAGTTTTGAGCGGGCGCTCGATTCGTATCGGGCTGAGCAATATCAATGGCTTAGCCGTGGTACAATCAAGTTATTCAAGCTGTATGGCCAACGGACACGGCGGCAAGCGAGCAGGGGCAGGGCGACGAGTAGGCAGCGGCGACAAACCGCATATTCGCGATTACTGGACGCCCGAGCAGATCGCCAACTTTTACAGATCGCTTTACGAGCGAGCATTGAAGAGCGATCGGCTCGCCGTATTCGTTGGTGAGCAACTGTCTGGCAAGGCTGCTCAGCCGCTCACCGGCGACAAGGACAATCCTGTTTGGCTGGCGGGCGTGGAGATAACCGTCCGCAAAAAGTGAGTATGCCGGTCAAAGTCGGCTTCGAGGTAGACGAGACACACCTCCCGCTGTGGGAAGACAAGAACTGGCGCTACGCCTTTTTGATGGGCGGGCGAGGTAATGGCCGCTCAGGCACCGCTTCCCGCTATGTGACATCGCGTTTGCTCGGGAAGGAATACACCCGCGGCGCCATCATGCGCGCAGTGAAGGAGGACATTCGCACTTCCTGTTGGCAGGAGATCATGGATCGTGTCGACGAGCAGGGCATTCGCGACGCGCTTCAGATCACCGACAACACCATGCACATCGCCTACGGGCAGAACAGCTTGCAGGCGCACGGCTACAAGGCTGGGTCAGGAAGTCAGACCGCCAAGCTCAAATCGCTCGCAAACTACAACCTCGTTTGGAATGAAGAAGGCGAGGAAACGAGCGAGCCGGAGTTTATGAAGCTCGACGACTCGCTTCGTACGACGAAGGGCTCAATCCGCCAGGTCTTCACACTCAACACACCGCCCAAGAACCACTGGATCATTAAACGCTTCTTCGATCTCGAGCCCGCACCGCAGGCGCCGGGCTTTTTCATTCCGAGGCTGAAGAAGGGCAGCAACGCGATCTACATCCCCGGCACGTATCGCGACAACCTGCCGAACATCGATCCTGCGACCGCAGCCAGGTACGAGAAGTACCGGGAGACCAACCCCGCCTACTACTGGCAGATGATCGAAGGGCTGTGCCCTGAGGTCGTCATGGGCCGCATCTATTCGGGCTGGAAGATCGTTGAGACCGTCCCGCACGAAGCGCGCCTCATGGGCTACGCGCTGGACTTTGGTTTCGATCCCGACCCCGCCTGCATCCTTGCAATCTACTGGTACAACGGTGGCTTCATCCTGCATGAGATCTTGTACCAGACCGAACTACTCAACAGTCACCTCATCTCCACCTTCAAAGCGCTCCCGAAGGCGCCGATCATTGCCGACAGCGCCGAGCCAAAGAGCATCGCAGAGCTGCAGGCGGCTGGCCTCAACGTCATTCCCTGCGAGAAGGGTGCCGACAGCGTTCACGCCGGCATCAAGCACGTCCAGGGCCTGCCGATCAGCTACACGCGCAGCTCGGTCAACATCGACAACGAGGTGAATAACTATTCGTGGAAGGTGACGAAGGACGGCGACCAGGTCGGCATCGAAGACCCAAAGAAGCCGAACCACGCCATGTCAGCGGCCCGGTACGGCCTCACCATGTTGGCCGGAGCCGGAACAAACTACGACCCGCACCAGAAGGAGCGCGAGATGGTGCAAGTCACAATCACCCGCCGGAAGCAGCAGAAGAACGGGGCGCGGTAGTGTATAATTCAGGCATATGAAAATATCACGTTGGGTCCGGTTCAAACTGTTCGTCGCCTACATCTTCTGCCACATCGTCGGCCACAAGAAGCAGCGGGCATCAGTCCGTAACATTGGTGTGCTGCATTGTGCGCGCTGCCGACACATTACCGATCAGCTCACGGTCCGCCGCTCGAAGACGAAAGGAGACATCGAACGGATGATGGAGCGCGTTGCGTTCATGACCGGCAACACATTCACCGGCATCAATTGGAAAAAGCGTATAGCTCATTTCAGGAAGCCGAACGGCCAGTTACACACTGTCCCAGTAGGAGCGGCTTGACGCCGTGATAGCATTGGCTTGTGGAAACCATCTTCACGTTCGTAGCCAAGCAGCGGGATGAATACCGCTCGAACACCATCACTATCACTGAGGGCTACGACTTTTCGCAGTACGAGACGCTGCGCACCATCGAGTTGTACGACAACGACCGCTTCGTAACGGGCAACAAGGACAGCCTTGATCGGGAGAAGCCCTTTTTCAATATTGTCTCATTCCGTAAGAACGTCGCCATCCGCGCCACCGACCTCGACACCAAGGACGTGCACATCGAGAGCGAGCGCAACACCAAAACAAGCTACGCCGAGTCATTTCTGCTCAACCTAAAGAGCCGCAACTGGATGAAGCTTGCAGGCTTCGCTCAGTTTCTCAACCGCATGGGAGCGACCCGAGCGAAATATGGCGGCGTCCTGGTCAAGAAGACGGAGCGGGATGGGGAGCTCGGCATCCATGTGGTCGCGTGGCTGAATGCAATCACCGACCAAGTGGACATCAAAAACGGAACGAAGATCGAGCGCCACCCGTATACGCCGGCGCAGCTCAAGACCGAGGCGCCGAAGAACTGGAAGAACATCGACGACGCTATCGAAACAGCCAAGAAGGAACGCGCGGCACAGGCGACCGATACGTTCAAACAGAACAAGACGCCCACCTCGACCATCGAAGTGTTTGAGATTCACGGCGTCTTGCCTTCCTCATTCCTAAGAGGTGCTGAGGGTTACGGTGACGACTACGGCTCAGATGATGAATATGAGCGCCAGATGCACGTTGTCGTGCTCGATACGAAGGACTGCGGCACCGGCGAGAACAAGGACTACACCAAGGCCAAAGGTGTCACGCTGTACGCCGGTATCGAGGATGAAGACCCCTACAAGTACCTCCCGTACGAGGAAGTCGACGGCCGCGGCCTCGGCAAGGGAGTGATCGAGAGCCTGTTAGAGGCCCAAGTATGGACCAACTACAGCGAGAAGCAGAAGAAAGACATGCTCGACCTTGCTGCCAAGATCATTTTCCAGACGACCGACGGCAACATTGCTGCGCAGAACGTATTGACGGACGTGGAACTTGGCCAGGTCATCAAGCTCGCGGACCAGAAAACACTGACACGCGTCGACAACTCCGCTCATTCATTCGCCCAGTTCCAGGCGCTCGCAGCAGATTGGGACAAGCAAGCAGAGCGCGTCTCATCCACTTTCAATGCAATCACCGGCGAGACCATGCCGTCCGGCACGCCGTACCGACAGACCGCCATCCTCAATCAGGAGGCAGGCTCGCTGTTTGAGTACCGCCGTGAAGAGGCGGGCATATTTGTCCGAGAGATCTTCTTGGATTGGGTACTGCCGTTCCTCATAAAGCAGCTGAAATCGGACAAAGAACTCACTGCAACCCTCGACCCCGAGGAGCTGGAGATCATCTCAGAGGCCGTCGCCAATCAGGAGTCCGATAAGTTCGCCAAGGACCGCATTCTGAAGGGCGAGGACGTAACGCCGGAGGACAAGCAGGCAGTCCATGACGCCGTGAAGGATGCGTCGATGCAGCTTCGCCGCCGATCGTTCAAAGGCTTCGAGAAGCTCTTCACGGACTTCATGGCCACAGTCGATGTCGTCACCACCGGCGAGCAGAAGAACAAGGCCGCCATGCTCGAAACCATCAGCAACATCATCGGCTTTGTGACCAAGATGCAGCTCCCGGATGGCCGCAACCTTGCCCTGGAGGATGGGCCGATGCGCACGCTGTTCCTGCAGCTCATGGAAACCGCGGGCGTGTCGCCGCTTTTCTTGACCAAGATGCAGACAGCGCCAGCGCCCCAGCCCTTGCCGCAGCCTGTGCAGGAGGATGCTACAATTGCTGCATGACCATCCTTCCAATCATTCTGTTTGTCATCGGCGGCGCGTGCTTCGGCGCTGCAATCTATTTGTCTTGCACCAACCGGATTGACCGTGAAATATGACTCAGCAGGATCGCGCACTCATCAAGGGGTTCGTCGATAACAAACCGCTATTCGAGGCTGTAAAGGCCGTGATCCTCGCGAGCGCGACCGGCTCAACGCTGGAGCAGCAAGTCATCGCCGACGCTGATCTTCAGCTCACCGATGCTCAGTATGGTTCGATTACTCGCGCCAGAGCGAAGGCTGTGGGCTATCTCAATCGAGGTTTTACACAGCTGGAAACCATTGCAAACGACAAGGGCGCGGTACAATCGAAGGAGAAGGATAGCACTCGTTGATCCGAGCACGCCTCTGCGCCTACTTCCAACGGTAGGATCACGGTCGAGGGAGGCGTACTCGGGTTCGCAAGACCCCGCTTTAGATACTTGGAGGTGGAGACACCGCCGTAAAACAAATCTCTATGTCGCAAGACGACGAACAGGACGTGGTTCCGGCCGAACAGGAACCCGAGGAGCCGGAAACTCCCGAGGAGCCTGAAACTCCTGAACAACCGGAGGACGAGCCGGAACAGCCCGCCGATGGCTTTGAGCAGCAGTTCAAAGACCAGCAGAAGCGAGCCAATCGAGCCGAAGGCTTTCTGAAAGCCGCTGGCCTCGATCCGAAGACCGGCAAACCTAAGGTGAAGCCCAACGCACCGAAACAGGAGGGCAATGCTCTTTCGGAGGAGGATAGCAACCGCATCACCAACGCAGAAAAGCGGGCCGAGCGCGCAGAAGCTCGATCCCTCGGGTACACACACTCAGAGGACATCGACTTTCTCATCAAGCAGGCCCACCGCAACTTCGATGGTGACGTGATGGCGGCAGCCGAGGACGAGTTTGTGAAGAACAAGCTCACCCGCATGAAGGCGGCTCGCGACACAAAGGATGCGACCCCTCAACCGAATAAAGGCGGCGGCTCGAAGCCCAATAAGAAACTGCCGGACTTCTCGAAGATGACCAATGAAGAGTTCGACAAATGGGAACGAGAAAACCGCGCCTAATTTATACGCCTAGTTTCTCAAATGTATGTCTCAACAGACAGACACCAGCGTCATCGATCCCGGAGTAGCAAACTTCTACGATCGACGACTGCTTCGTAAGGCATTCCCTCGTCTCATTCACTCGCTCTACGCGCAGACGCGCGATGTGCCGGCGAATGGCACGGATGTTATCAAGTTCCGCCGCTACAGCCTGCTCTCAGCGGCGACCACGCCCCTCACGGAAGGCGTGACACCTTCGGGCAGCACGCTCGCCAAGTCAGATATCTCGGCGACGGTGAAGCAGTACGGTGATTACCTCACCATGACTGACAAGCTGTTGTTCACGACGACCGACCCGGTTCTGACTGAAGCAAATAGCATCCTCGCCCAACAGGCGGGCAATACGCTCGACCAGCTGACGCGCGACGTGATCATTGCCGGTACGACTGTCCAGTACGCCTCAACGGCTACACAGCGCACCGACATCACGGCTGCGATGAAGCTCAATCTGGCGGAAATTCAGGAGGCAGTACGCACCCTGAAGAACAACAATGCGGACAAGATCACTGAGATGATCGACCCGTCCAGCGGCGTTGGCACGTCACCGGTCGATGCTGCGTACATCGGCTTCGTTCATCCGAACGCCTCTTACGACCTTAAGAACGCCACCGGCTTCATTCGCGTGGAGCAGTACGGACAGCGCAAAGCGCTTCCGGGCGAAATCGGCGCACTCGACGAGGTTCGCTTCATCGAGAGCACCAATGCCAAGGTCTTCACGGGCGGCGGCAACGGCGGCGCTGATGTGTACGCCACGCTCATTATTGGTGCAGACTTCTACGCTCAGTCCCGCATCGGCGGCGAGGCGATGAAGAACATCATCAAGCCGCTTGGCTCAGGTGGTTCTTCGGACCCGCTCGACCAGCGCCAGACTTCGGGCTGGAAAGCTACGTTCGTGGCTACCCGCCTCAACGAAGCATTCGCTGTCCGCATCGAGCACGGTGTAACCGCTTAATAACTCACCACTGAATCTATGACTGCAAAGAAGACAGCACAGAAGAAGGCTACCAAGGTCACAAAGCCCCCAGTAGCCGGCGGTGAAGCGGCTCACATCGGCAAGGCAGAGCGCATGCGCCAGTTCCTTGAGACGCAGCCCAAAGTCAACATCATCATTCCGCTCCTTCCGGGTGAAGCCGAAGGGTCGACGGAATCGGTGATCCTCAACGGCTACGACTGAACATCCGCAAGGGTACCTACGTCGCCGTGCCGGAACAGGTGGCCCGCGTCATCATGGAAAGCCAGGCGCAGACCGCCGAGGCGATCAACAACTACTTCCTCATGAACGCCGAGGGTAAATCCAAGGCGATGAAAGCGAAGGAGAATAGCAACTAATCAAATCGTCTATGGCAATCACCGCAACGCAGACCACCCATCATGTCCATAACATCGCCGTCGGGCGATATAAGGACACGGGCACGGCTGCAGCATTCACAATTACGCTCGGTTTCACGCCGCGCTACGTGAAGGTCGTCAACGTGGACGGCCTCTGCTACGAGGAATGGTTTGAAGGCATGGCAGCAGCCAGCGCCGTCAAGACCGTCGATTCCGGCAGCAACGCCACCGACATTGTGAAGATCACCTCCAACGGCATCACCGTTTCAGGTAACACCTTCATTGTCGGCCTCGACACGGACATCAATGTATCCAGCGAGCAAATCAGCTGGATGGCAATGGGCTAACCATTGCCGGTTCGCAGGAGGGCCGTGAGCGAACGGCCCTCCTATCGAGCCCACAGCTCGCACTATGAAGCTCAGCAACACGACAACGAAGGACGGATTGCTTCAAGACTGCGAACATTGGTGCAATCTCCCGGTCGGGACCCTCACAAGCGATGAGACGCTGTTCTATCGTTTTATAAGCCTCCTCAACCTCGCTTCCGACGAGGTGCTTGCACTTATCTTGAACGCCGATCAGAAGGCGCAGTGGGACGATACGAACCACGAAGACCTCCCGATTGCCACCTTCGACCTGGTGGAAGGACAGCAAGACTACAGTTTCACTAAAGATGAGAACGACAACGACGTGCTCGAGATCGCTGCCGTTTACGCGAAGGGGCCAGACGGCGTGTACCGCAAGATGGATCCGGTCGACGCCTCAACAGGGAGCGCCCAGATACTCGCTCAGGCCGCAGACAACGTCGGCACGCCGGTCCGATACGACAAGATGGCAAACTCGATTTTGCTCGATCCGACACCGGATTACGACGCTGAGGATGGGGTGCGCGTCGTCTTTGCACGCTCTCAGGTGAAGTTCGACCCGACAGGCGGCACAGAGGACTTTGACCCAGACCAGACGCCTGGGATCCCGTCACCGTTTCACCGTCTCTATTCGCTCAAAGCGTCTCACGATTGGCTGTCAGTAAACAAGAGCGAGAACGGCGTGCTGCTCAGTAAGATCGAAGCGAAAGCCGCAGCAATGGGCTTCAACCTGACCACTCATATACAAAAGCGATCCCGCGACGAAAAGACCGTGATGCGTGTCAGCAGCCAGTCCTCTCGATGATATGGAGAACCGACCGAAACATTCAGCAGCGCTCGGCAATAGGACACAGACCGGAGCGTCTCTCTCGAATAGGGTCAAATCCCCCGTCACGTTGACCGGGCGCTCAAAGAATACCGCCTCCCTAACAAACCGGCACAACCACGCCGGTACCGATTACCTACTCGCGACCGAAGCACTCGACTTCCTTGTTTGTGAGAATGGAGACTACATTCTCATTTCGTCCACAGGGTCAGCGATTAATAACCGCGATAAGCATGTTGCTATATGAGCAACGCGAAGGTTCCGGTCACTACATTACAGGCGCTTCTTGCAGCGAGTGTCGCCACAGGTGACTTGATGGTCGTTGTGGACGTATCGGATACGACCCAGGCCCCGAGTGGCAGCACCAAGAAGATCACGATGCAGGAACTGGCAGACTACCTGACCGGCGTCATTGGCGGAGGTGCCATGAGCTGGGTTGAGCTGTCCGGAGACGTTGATGGCGTGAATGCTGTTTTCACTCTCCCGTATCAGCCTACAAACGGTGTGCTTAACGCCTCACTCGCGCGTCAGATTCAATTCGCCGGGCTCGACTTTTCTTACGACGACAACCTGACGATCACATACAGCACGCCGCCCGACGCTTCGTTATCAGCAGAGCCGCATAAGGCACTGATATACTGACCCTGTATGCGAAAACTTGCGTACCTCTTCGCCCTCCAACTCGTAACCTTCCTTGCGCTCTTTCAGATCGCCAGCGCAGCAGCATATGCGACCGGAGTAGGAGGAACAGGAACGACGAGCCCGCAAGGCATCTTGTACGGTTCTGGATCGGCAAACCCGCTCAAGACACTCAGCATTGGCTCTGGGTTGACGTTCTCAAGCGGGATACTTTCAGCGACGACGCAGTCGTTCAGCACGAGCTCTGCGGACTACTGGAAGTCGACGAACAATTTTTACAGCACTACTTCTGCAAACTTCTGGAGCACCGTCGGTTTAGGGTTCTCAACGACTTCCACGGCCTACTACCTGACGCAGTTTCCGCCCGCTTCGTTCTCGACTACATCGGCCGCATATTTCGCCTCGCTCGGGCTCGCTCACAGCACCACATCGGTGGCGTACCAGCTCTCACAGGTCGACAAGGGGTACTTCTTTTCAACGACGTCCGCCGATGCTTGGAAAGCGCAACGTAACTTCTTCTCGACGACATCCGCCGACTATTGGGAAACACAACAGACCGCACGCACGGCCGATGATCTGACCAACAACAGCATCGAGGACTTGAGCGATGTAGCGGCAATGACCGAAAACCTTGGTGACTTGCTCTACTGGAACGGAAGCTCTTGGGCGGACACTGCCACGTCATCGCTCTTCAATATCGCCGCATCAGGCGTCACGGGACTGCTGTCTGGAACCGACTGGACTACCTTCAATAGCAAGGAAAGCGCGCTCACGTTCAGCGGTCCTTTTACTCGATCAGGCAATACGATCACGTGGACCGGCCTTTCGACCACATCACAACCCGCATCAAGCAATATCCTGGTATCGAATGGCGCAGCGGGTGTGTATGGCGTTTCAACAACCTCCGGCACGGTATCCTCGCCTCTCACAGGCTCGCTCACGTGTCTTGGCTCATGTTCGCTCGGAATACAGCAAGCAACTGCGTCACAGAACGGATACCTCAGCTCATCAGATTGGGGGTCATTCAACAGCCGCCTCTCGACTACAACCTTGGGACTGTTCGACAAAGGCTATTTCTTCTCCACTTCGTCCGCGACCGTGTTCTCCGGGGTGGGGCTCGCCTTCTCGACAACCTCATCTAATTATTGGGCAACGCAGGGACTTGGATTCAGCAGCACATCGGCAAGCTACTTCCTCTCCCAGAATATCGGCAATGCGTTCAGCACAACGTCCGCGAATTATTGGGCCGCACGTGGTCTCGCGTTCAGCACGACGTCAGACAACTATTGGGCTGCACAAGGTCTCGCCTTCTCAACTACATCGCAGAACTATTACTTCCAGGCGTCAACGACTGTCCCGACTACATACAAGGACAACACCTTCACCGGGACCAACGCGTTCCAGAACGTAACCGCGGCCGGCGCCACCACGACGAGCCTCGCCGTTACCGGAAACTCATCGAGCACCGGGCTCACCGTCTCCGGCATCCGATCGGCAGCGATCATCACCTCAGCCGCCGGGATAGCTTCTGCTTATGCCGGGGCGACCTGTACGAACCAATTCGTTCGGTCCCTTTCGGCACTGATCGCCGCTACATGCGCGTCCGTAGACCTCGCAAATGACGTCACCGGTATCCTGGGCGCGGCGAGGGGAGGCACCGGTATCGACACGTCCGGCTCTACAGGGGTTATGGTCGTAAATTCGGGCACATGGAGCGCTTCGAGCACTCTTGCGGTTCTGAGAGGTGGTACGGGCTCAACAACCCTCAGCGGCGTTCTAAAGGGCAACGGGACGGGGGGTGTACAGACCGCCGTAGCCGGCACGGACTACCTCGCACCCGCATCGCTATCGGCCGTGACCCCGATCTCATATAGCTCAGGGACGGGCGTATTCTCATGGCTTGGCCTTGCCACCACGTCTCAGCCCTCATCGAGCAACCTTCTCGTCTCAAACGGCGCTGCGGGGGTCTACGGGGCCGCAACCACGTCCGCGTCATGTTCGGGCACGGTGTCCTGCACAGCCTTCACGATTCTCGGTTCGTCTCCAATCACGATCACCGGCGCTGCCGGCACGAGCGCATCAACAACGTTGCTAACCGATACAAACACATTCACCGGCACGAACAACTTCGGAAATATCACTGCGACAGGGGCGACGACGACCTCCCTCTCCGTATCGGGCAATGCATCGACCACAGGTCTCTGGGTTTCGAGCGTCCGAAACGGGTTGCTCAATACGTCCGCAACCGGGCAGGTGCAGTCCACATCGTTCTCAGGACCGATCTCGTTCACCGGCGGCACACTCACACTCTCTCAGTCAAACGCCACCACGAACGGTTATCTTTCGTCCTCTGATTGGGGTAGTTTCAACGGCCGACTCTCGACCACGACGTTCAACATACTCACTGCGCAGGGTCTCGGATTCTCAACTACGTCTGCGAACTTCTGGTCTACAGCCGGTCTCGGCTTTAGCACGACCTCGGGCAATTACTTCGCTCTGCAGGGTCTCGGTTTCTCTACGACATCGGAGAACTACTATCAGCACGCATCCGGCACCGTCGTTACGACATACAAGAGCAACACATTTACGGGTACGAACACCTTTGCCAATATCACCGCCACCGGCGCAACGACAACGTCACTCTCGAATAGTGGCAACGCCTCAACTACTGGCCTGACGATCTCTGGCCTCGTTTCCTGTACTGGATCAAGTGCATTGCAGACGAGCGCAGTCGGTCAAGTACAGTGCGGAACGGTCACAGCATCATTCGCAACCACATCTGCGAACTTCTGGGCTTCAACGGGACTGTCATTCTCTACTACATCGTCGAACTTCTGGGCTTCGGCCGGACTCGCCTTCAGCACCACATCCGCAGTTGCCTGGGCGAACTCGACGACAACGACAGGTTTCAGCACTACGTCCGCGAACAACTGGCGCTCGGTAGGTCTGTCCTTCTCGACCACATCGTCAAACTTTTGGTCGACCGCTGGTCTCGGCTTTTCAACGACCTCGTCGACCTATTGGGCTACGTGGGGACTCGGCTTCTCTACCACATCCGCGAACTATTGGGCCGCACAGGGTCTCGGGTTCTCGACCACATCCTTGACGGCGTGGTTCACCTCACTCGGTAGCTCGTTTCCCGCTCTCAACAGGTTCGCTTTCGCATCGTCGACACCGTCCGCAAGTTTGGGCGGTGGCATCATCGGAACGACAACCGTACTCATGAACGGCTTGTGGGCGACGTCATTCGCTTCCTCGACCGCAAATCTCCCGACCGTCCTCGTTCAATGGGGCGTTGCAAGTTCGACGGGCATGGCAGGAAACCGCCAATTCTTCCTACTTCAACAGAACACGACCTTCATACTAAACTCGACTTCGTCACAGCCGGGACTCGTTCCTGCATACTTCGAAATGATCTTGTGCCAGGACAACACCGGGGGCCGAACCGTTACATGGGGAAATCCGGGATCTATCGGGTGGGCCTTCCCGGACGGTTCCGCAACACCGACTTTGAAGACGACGGCGAATACCGGCGTCAAGATTTTGTTCGACTATCAACCGCGCACAGGCAGGTACTTCGGCATCGCTACCACCTCCGTCAGCGACACCCGCTATTGCGTTCCGTGATGTATGAGACGTCTCCTTGCCTTCATCACGTCAGTCGTTCTCTTGATCCCGTCCCTTGCGGGTGCTGTGACTACATCACCGTTCACCCTCGACGGGAACACCGTCGCCCTTTGGTACATGGACGGCGCGGACGGAAGCGCAGCGAAACAGGACAACGCAGAAGGGACAGCCGCGCGTGACCTCACGGAAGGCGCGGGTAATCCGACTTCATCCACCGGCGTCACGACTCCCACTACAAACGGCGCCTACGCATTTACCAATACCGCAAACAAGTACCTCGCCGTCCCGACCGCGAGCGGATTCGTTCCCACCGGCAACTCGACCTTCGAGTGTTGGATCAGCATCACAGCCGACACGCCGGCAGACACCGAGGGCATCATGGACACGTACGCAGGCGCAGGAAATCGTGGCTTACTTATCTATCAGTTGACCGATCACAAGATCACATTCGGCGTGTCTTCTGACGGAACCGCATTCACCGAGATCACGACCGGCTCAGCTCTCAGCACGGGCGCATGGCATTACCTCGCCGCCGTTTTCACCGCAGGGAGCCGAATGGAAATCTTTGTCGATGGCATCAGCGTAGCGAGCCAGACGACCAGTATTCCGGCATCCATGTTCGCTTCGACCGGCGACCTCACGATCGGGGAGTACACATCCCATTTCGGCGCGAACAACAACTTTGACGGCCTTATCGATTCGTGTCGTATTTCAAACGTCGCGCGCACGTCTACAGAGATCAGTAACTACTACAACGGTGGCGCGGCGTTCATGCACTCCGGATGGTTCTTCGCGGCCCTATCTTTCTTTTGATACACTTGAGGCATGCAAAAACTACCCCTCATCATTCTTAGCATTCTCTCACTCCCAACCATCGGCTTCATTCTATTGGAGATCATGCAGAGAATCTGGCCATACAAATACGTTGAGCACTGTGCGCGGACATTCAGCAGCCCCCTTTGTCACTGCGGCATGCTCGCAACCGACAAAATGGCGGGACGTGACTACTGCGACAAGCACATGCCGTTCGAGTAACTACGATGTATGAAGAAAATCTTTGAGCTCGGTCCCGAACAGTTCATGAGCGGCATCGCGTCCGGCTCACAGCTTCAAGACTCAGGATTATTCGTTCGCGCTGAAGGTATCACCACCGTCCGCAATCCGTTCGTTGAGAGCGACGAGCTCGGCATTCTCCAGGCGTCACCGGAACCAACGGATCTCACCGGTAGCGTCATTGAAGACACATGCACCGCCTGGGTAGTTGACCCCGCCGACCCAGTCTCGGGGACACCGGTGCTCTACGTTTGGGGGTTAGATGGACAGCTTTATTCAATCGACCTGGTAGAGGACAACTACCCCATCAGTATCAATGATGGGCTCCCCGGTATGGGACCGGCGGCTAACGGACTTTTCATCGTAAATCACAGCACCGGAGAAAAGAACATCTACTTCTTCCGCGTTGCCGACATCGGCTATTACGGAGACCTGAATAACTTCCCGACCTTCAACGGTGCGATCTACAGCTCAGATATTGTATCGACACAGCATCACCCCGTGCATCGCCTGTTCGACCGATGCTACTTCGGAAACGGACGCTACATCGGAACGATTGAGGACGATGGGGCAGGGGCACTCACAATCGTGGGCCACGCGCTCGACCTTGAGGAAGGGTTCACCGTCACTACTGTCTCGGACGACGGTCACTACCTCGTCGCCGGCGCCTCCACGAACCCGCCGGTCGCAGGTGGTGGAGGCGGACCGCTCCCCCACGGTACAAACAAGATCATCTTCTGGGACACGAACAGCAACTCATGGGAGCGCGAGTGGCCTGTTGAAGGTAAAATATTCGCGATCCGTCGAGTGGGTACGACTATGCGCGTACTCACGAGTACCGGCCTTTATGCCTTCACGATCGACAGTCCCCCGACACTCCTGCTCCCGCTCTTGAATACTTCGGATGCACCGACGTCTCAGTTTCCCTCACACTTCACTGCTGACGTACTTGGTGAAGCTCTGGTCTGGGGTAACGCAGGCGGCTCGGTTTCAGCGTTCGGGAAGTTTACTCCTGCAATGCGCAACGCATACGGCAAGCCCTTTTCAGGTTTCGGCAGTAGTGTCGAACTGACGATGGTCATTGCGAGTGCTAAGACCAATGACCTCTATGTAGGAAATTTCAGCGACCAATTGTTTCGCGTGCATTGGGGCGGTGATGGAAACGCACTCACCGGCGTCTCTGCGGAGACAATCTTCATCGACTTGAAGCGGTGGTATCAGGTCGGTCGGATCGTAGTCGAATTTGAGAGCCCGCTTGAATCCGGTGACGCACTCAATCTATGGGTCCGTCAGGACAGCGCAGCAGACCCCTACTTGTTCGGTGCAATCACGTATACCGGTAACGGGGCGGCCCAAACAGTTGAGATGTTCAACTCAATCGAAGCACGCAAGCTTGCCATCGTGCCTGCATTCGGAGGAGGTAACGTCAGGATCAGAAATATCCAGGTCTGGGGAGACCCTATCGAGCGTCCTGTGCTCGCACGCCTTACATGAGCGACCCTGAAATCAAGCTGAACTTTCCTGAGCAGAACATTCCCGGTCCGGGACCGTCTGTACCGCTCCCGCAGATCACGCGGCTCATTAAGACAGTCACCACCGAGCCGACCGGCACACCGCGATCGTTCTTCGAGCAGTTTCGTATCTATAGCGGTGCGCTGTGGTTTTACGACACAGTGACAAACCTGTGGCAGAGCGCATCGGGGGCCGTCACGTCCACGTTTCTTGCGCTTACCGATACACCGGACAGCTATTCGGGGGAGGCAAATAAACTTGTAGCCGTCAAAGCCGATGAAAGCGGCTTGGAATTTATTGATGCTCCAATGCCGACCGCGGGGGGGTCTGATAAAGAGATTCAGTTCAACAATGGGGGTAGTCTCGATGGTGTCGAGTTTATTACCTACTATAAGTCTGGTGACGGAGAGCCAACTCTTCAGTTTACAACGGACGATGATACTCCGAGGATTTACTTTGTGGGCGCGGGTCAGATGGACGCGACCGACTTCTTGTCTCTCAGTGGTGAGACGGGGGCACTACTGGGGGGAGGTCCGAACTCTGCTGAAGGAGGAGGGGCGTATATCGGTGTTGCGAAAGACGGCGACGCAAACACAGACGATGGATTCAACATCTACGTCAAGACTGTAGGGCCGGTAAATCCCGGTGGAGCAACTGGACGATTTGTACTCACCGACCCTACCAATAACCCAGCCTACGCATACCGAATGGTTCAAGCGGTAAGTGTAAGTAGCGCAAGCTTCACACCAGTAGATAGCCTCTTCATCCACACCAAAACAGACACAGGTGGGCTGCTTCGCCTCCGAGTCTCGGGTTTTCACGCCCCATCGGGGGATACTTTTGCATGTGAGTACGTTCAAGCGTTCAAGAACGACTCGGGCACCGTCAGTCTTCTCGGCTCGCTCACGCCAGTGTTTTTCTACGGCGACAACGCGTCGGTCGATGCTCGTTTCGCCGTCAGTGGGACTGATGTTCAAGTGCAGGTGAAGAGCGACGGCTCAGATACCTATAACTTCCAGTGTGAATTGTTTTTTCAGGAGGCATCATAGGATGATAGACTTTACAATGTATGCCCGCCACAACCACACAGAAAGGAACGCTCACACCCGAAGCCACGAAGGGCCTTGAGTATTTGAAGACGATCAATCCGCAACTGGCCGCGAGTATTCAGCAGAACTTCTCACCCGCCTCAGCCGCCCCGATTGATGCCTCGACCATCGGAGCAACGTCAAACATATCGGTCCCGTTTCAGCCGGACATCCCAGTGCCGACCATCGTGATGCCGCCCATCGTCAACACCGATCGGCAGAACGCATTGGACCAGGAAGCCGGCATCCTTGAGAACGACATCGCAACCGACACCGAGAAACTAGGCACCAAGAGCGCTCGGCAGGCAGAGCTCGAGCGGCAGCAGGGTATTCCGCAGCTCAATGCCGACATCCAAGAGCTGTACGATCAAGCCACCCAACTCGACGCTGACGTCCTCTCGGCTACGAACAAATCAGAGGATCGGCGGGCTCCCATGTTCGCTATCCGTGGCGAACAGGCGCAGATACAGCGTGAAGCGTCGGTTCGAAAAGCGGGCATCGCTGCGCTGGCGTCCGCAAAGCAGGGTAAGCTGGCACTCGCGCAGGACTATGTAACCAAGGCTCTTGCCGCGGAATTTGACCCGCTTATTGCGGCGATCGATGCCAAGAAGTTCCGCCTCGAAGTCAATCGAGACAAGTTCAAAGGCGAGGAGGCGCGAGCTCAAGAGGAGCGCGCACGATTGCTCGACCAGCAAAAGGAGGCCTTGGCCCAGGCGAGAGAGGATCGAAAGAACAAGTACGACATCATGCTCACGGCCGCGCAGTACGGGGCCGATAATCAGACCCTCCAGCGCATCCAATTGGCGAGCTCAGCAGAGGAGGCGGCTCGCATCGCCAGCCCGATCCTCGGCACCAAGTTTGCAGACGACAAGGCCCAGCAACAGTTTGAGAACAACATTAAGCTTGCTCAGCTAGCAATTGACCAAGCGAAGCTCAAAAACGACGCGGGAGCCGCAAGCGCGGATCCCGCTACCCTTCTCGCCTACGCTCAGCAGTACGCTGCCACGGGTCAAATACCGACTGGTATTCCAAAGGGATCGTTCGGCATCATTTCTCAAATCGGAAAAGAGCTACCAAAGGCGGACGGCACGCTCGTCAGCTCGGTTACCGGTATAGCCCCGAATACGCTCAGCGCCACTCAAACAGACGGCATCGTTGCATTGCGCGATCTTCAGAAGAAGCTGGATGACGCGAAGGTGCTGTTCAACAGCTACAACCACGGCATCTTGGCGGGTATTAAGAACGCTGTCCTACCGTCTGTCACATCACAGCAGTACAACAATCTCAGAGGTGAAATTGTCGACCTTCTTGCGCGCGCCCGTTCAGGCGCTGCGCTCACAGCGAACGAAGAAGCAACCTACCTCAAGAAGCTCCCGGGCAATTTTAGCAATTCGCTGTTCCTCGGATCAAGCGGCAACACGCAGATCGATAGCCTGCAGTCGTCGATCACCGGCAAGCTCAACACGGCACTTCAGACCAACAACCTTGCGATCTACGGCTATTCAACGGTCAACATCGGCGGCCAGCAGTTTGTCGTGGGCCAGACCGTCACTAACAGTAACGGCCAAACCGGTCGTGTGAACGCCGACGGCACAATCACGCTCACTCAATAGTTATGACTACCGTCTCAGCATCAGAGTTTTTCGGAGGGAAGCAGCAACCCGCAAGCAAATCCTCGAAACTGAAAAAGGAAGCCGAAGCGGCCGCACAGGAGGCAACGCGAGCGAACTCGGCAACGGGTCTCGTCACTGAGACAGGCAGAAATCTCCGTGAAAGAGTTTTGCCGACTCCAACAGGAAGACAAGACGCTTTGAGCAAGGGCTTAGTGCCGATTAAGGGGCCATTCTCCGGCAAAGAAATGTACATCGATCCTGCTGGCACAGCCGCGGCTTCTCGCGTAGTGGCGCCGGTGGTCGATGCCGCCCGGACTGGAGCTAAAACTGCCGTTAAAGGCGCTGTATCGACTGTAGGGAAGGGTATGGAAGCGACCGGCCAGAAGATACAGCAGTCGGTCATTCGCCCATCCATTGCTGACATCAAGGACGGTTTCAAGATCGAGAACATTGCCAAGTATGACCTTGGCGGCTCGCTTCCCGAAACGATCGCCAAGACCCAGGTGAAGCTCAACGAACTCGGGCAGCAGCTCGCTGCGAAGCTGAAGGCAACGGACGCAAAGATCAATTTGGAGGAAACACTTCATGAGACTGCTAAGCGTCTGGCAGACGACAAGGCAGGGTCATTTGGCGATAGCATCGCGCTCGACCGTGTTCTTGAACAGATCGGCGCTGAGATTGGGAAGGTGGGTGGTACTCACGACCTTGCATCAGCAAACACGGTAAAACGGGCCGCAGGCACAAAAGGCGCATGGGCGTACAATCGGCCGGAAGCCGACGCATCGGCCATTGAACGGGCGTATACGACGTTTTACGGGGTGCTGAAGGAGCAGATTGAGAAAGCTGCCCCCGAGGGCGTCAAAGAGATCAATAGGCAGCTCTCAGACCTCATCACGGTACAAAATGCAGCCCTGCGCCGATTGCCGGTAGAACAGCGCAACAACGTGTTTAGCCTCACCGATAGTATCGGTTTCCTAGCCTCCGCATTTGATCCCAAAGCGCTGTTGCTTGTCGGCGCGACCAAAGCCGCAAAGAGCGGCAAGGTCGGCAATGTCCTAGTCAAGGCTGGCCGCCGGTTGCAGGGCAAGTAGCTATATGACGTCCCACCAAACGATGGCGAAGAACATGATCACGGCCAAGGCCAGTATCCACATGCGATAATTCTATCACCTTATGGCTAGCGACCCAGTCCAGGAATATCAAACTGACCATGACCTGCTTATCCGGGTCGACCAGCGACTGACCGACCTAGTCGCCCGCCTCGAAAAGCGAGACGCGGACTTTGTTACGCAGGCAGAGTTCTGGCCCGTGAAGATGCTGGTTTATGGCTGCACCGGGCTAATGCTCACAGCCGTCATCGGCGCCCTCATCACTTTAGTGATAAAATTATAGGGTATGAACGACCCGCTCTCCGGTTGTGAGATCGCACAGTTCTTCGGCCAGAACGCCAACCCGCTGTACGCCGGCTCCGGTCTCAACGGCCATCCAGGTATCGACGAGTCCTGCGCTCCCGGATACGGCTCGCCCTACAGCTCGCTCGTAGAAGGCGTTGTCTATTCAATGTGGACGCCGCAGCACCCAGCGTCGGACGGCTACACAGCGGTCTACGTTCTCGTCACGACGCCACTCGAGACATTCGAGTTCACCGTGGGGCACGTCTCGGAGATCCTCGTAAAGCTCGGCGACTACGTGAAGCGAGGCCAAATCATTGCGAAGGAGGGGAATAAAGGTGAGGTCTGGTCAAAGGGCGTGCATATCACGCTCGCGATGCAGGACGCCGGCGACCACCGTGGATCACACCGTCATTTGCAGAAGCGCCCCGTCATTCGCAAGAAATTCGCTCACTCCCCCTTCCTGCAAAACGCATACGGCCCGTATTACGACTCCGAGGGCTACTACTACGAAGTAGCCATGCCGAACAACGGGTACAGGGGCTGTGTCGACTGGAACGCTCCTTTGTTCAATATCGACCTGCAGACCGGCGACGAGAACTACTGCGTCCTGCTTCTGCAGCGCGCGCTGGTGCGCGAGGGGTTCGCGGACTGGGAGCCGACAGGATATTTCGGGAGCAAGACCAAAGCAGCTCTCCGGCTGTACCAGAAGGCTCACGGAATTGAGCCTATAGGCCGCTGTGGACCTATGACCCGCACTTCCCTCAACGAGACTTATAAACAGCTCGTATAGGGTCGATTAATAGCTAATTTCGCGAATTTATGTACACACGACAGTATTCGCTCTCGAAAGGTATTGCTAAGGGCATAACCAGCGCTCTCACGATCGCAGCGTCCCTCGCGGTCTTTGCAGGCCTTTCAGATGTCACCCTCTGGGATCTTGTCGTCACCTACGTGAAGCCGGTCCTCGGATCTCTCACAGTGGGCGGCCTCATCACAGTCGCGCTCAACTGGGTGAAGTTTCATACGTCCGAGTAGAGCGTGAAGGACAACAAAAGGCGGCGAGTTTTAGCGCGGCTTTTTGCTATGCCTCTTTTCGTCTGAAGCCCGACAGCGCCCAGGCGATAGCCCAGCCGAACAGCAGCACGACAAGCGGCACGATCAGCGCCATCGCTACTGCTTGCAAAAGGAACCACCACGGCTCAGGCTTGCCGCTCAAGGGCCGATTGGCTTCCCGGTAAAGTCGGTCCACCAGGTCATTGTCCGTCAGGTCCTTATATTCGGGGTATAGGCGCCTGAAGTCGGCCATTTTGTACATGCACTGGCCTTCGTGCGAATAGTCGCTCCACGGCCCTTCACGGCCCGTATAATCGACGCCGCTCTTACCCCGCGCTTGCTTGCAATGCACCGGCAGCAATATCAGGCTCACCTCGTCCCATTTGACGTCCTGTGAGGCTTGCCACAATGATGCGCGCTTAAATTCCGAGGCTACCTCTGCGTAAGAATTGACGGCAACGCCCACCACCCACAGGATCGATGCGAGCACCCATAACCGGAAAAAGCCGCGCCGGAAATTCATATCCACAGCCCCCGCCGTTTCCCATCTCCGATGGTCTGATACCATGAAGCCATGGTGAATGATAAGATAGTGGTAGTGTGCGAGTGCGCGTCTCAGGACGTACCTTCACACGCTATCTTGTATAGCACCATCGCTTAGACCGCCCTTACCGGCGGTTTTTGCGTTCCCGGCTAGCTGCCGGCGCAGTGACGGGCGAACATTGGGTACTGCGTTATCAAATCCATCCCAGTGATGGCGTACGTCGGCTCCGCAGGGCACGAAGACGTCAAAACCGGAGCCTTGCTTTGGTCATTTGGCTCCGACGACAAAAACAGGCGTGACGAACGCTAGGACCAAGGTTCTTTGAAAATTGGGCGGGGTAAAACAAACACCCTATGAACAACGAAATGCCGACAACATTGGGCAGTGGCCTCGCCGCTGCCCCGATCAAGAATCGCAAGTCAGTCCGAATCGAAGAGGTCACAAACGGCTTTGTGGTCACTCTTATGAATGTGCGCGACTATAACGATCGACAACACATCGCGTCTGATCAGTCGCAGGTCATGGAAATTATCCAGAACTACCTCAACTCAGAGGAGTAGCAATTTCAAACCCGCCCATTTTTCAGAGAGCCTTCGGTTGCAAGAAATGACGACGGCCGCCGAATAATTCCGGCACCTATTGCCTTCATAGCTCCATCACGGGCTATGGCCCCGTCTCACCACGGGCACAAGATTAACAGCGAACCATCACCGCTATGCAGTATTACGACCAGAGCAGTGAGCCTCAGCTCGCTCCCGCCTACTTCAGTGAGGTCCCGGTAGATCCCCTCGGCCTCGCTCCCAAGACCGGCACCATCACAGAGGAATTGTGAGCAGTTCCCTGACCGGCTATTCTCCGTTCCGGAGGATAGGGTCATGGTCTGGGGCAGTAAAAAATCGGGCGCCGCGCCGCCGCCGATACCGGTGTCATCGAAGCCTGACCGCTCCGCGGACGAGGTCATGTCCGAAATGCTGGCCGCCTATCAGCAGCATTTCTACGAGGGCGCCAAACCTGGGCCGAACCCGACGGTGGAAGCGGCCAAAGAAAAGGTCGCCCGTGCCAATAAGATCATTTCCGAGAGCCGTGTCGGGTATTCGGCCTGCACCTTATTCGACCACATCCGGCACTGGCACGCTTGGTCAAAGCGGGATGATTTCCAAAGATGGGTCGGCTTCCCTGCGACTGACGTGACCGGCACGCAAGACAAGGTGGAACGCAACAACGATCGCATCGTTACCGACTTCCGCTATCGCGGGGTCCCGTACTCTGTCATTTTCATTGATAAGGGCACCTCCGCCTGGAATAGCGACGACTTCAATACCTACGCGACGCTCGAGATCATTGCGTCGTACAAGACGGTGCTCGGGGTCGACATTTCCTCCGACCTTTCCAAGGATTTGGATCGCTGGCATTTCAACAACGTATTCGCCTTCGCCCCCGGCGAATGGATGAAGCACATCGTGGAAATGGCGGCATATATCGACGCAAGCCAATCGCAGCGTATGAACAACTATGTCGACGAAGACGCGCTCCGCCGCGCTTCTAGGATTCAGCTCTAGCCATACAACGACCTATCCATCGCTCGTTACTCTCTCCTTCTATTCTTCCCTTCTATATCGGCTGCCGCTCCGCGTCCTGATATTGCTTGCTTTTCCGCCCTGTTTCGCCACGGCTTCCAGCCGCGACTTCCTTATTCTGGTTATCTTCTCTTCCCTTGCTGCCCTTCATCTTCCTTCTCGTCGATGAGGGACACCCCCGTCACCCAAGACTATCGAACACCTCCCTCCGGTCGGCGTCGCGATAGCTTGTGCGCCGTGTGTGTCCCTGACGTGTCCATTACTCCGTAATGGGACGGGCTCCGTTCCAGAATAAGGAAGTCGCGGCTGTGCTCCACTGGGCGGTCAGTTCACAGTACCGATCACGGGCAGTGCAGTTGTCCCCAATGCCACCAAGCCCGCAAGCGCGATTGCGGACGCTCGCATGGTATGATGGACAGACCAACATCACCTACACGGTGACGGGGTGGCTCTTTGACAACGGGGCGGGATAACCCAACCAGATATGGAGAAGAACACAGCGTCCGAAGGGCGCAAATTAAACATGGAGGAGAAGCGCAAATTGGAGAAGTTGCTTCTGGAGGATATTGACCGCGCAGCAACCACCTACCGCGAAGTAAGGCAGTCGAAGCGCAAGGCGTTGGAATCAGACGCCGTTCGGAAACCGCCGAAAGAGGTGCGCGAATTATTCGATACCAACGAACGTGCTCGCGGCGACATGGAGCGGACCGAGCGGTCGCTTACTGCACTCGGGTTCAGAATTGAAGGTTACGGTTCGGGGCGTCACTTAGGGGTCGGCTACGGAAGCGCGATACCAAAATTCCTTCGCTCATTCGACGAAGAGACAGAAAAGACGAAAGGCGCACTTCAGGGATTGAAGCGCACCTATACGCTGAAGCTCTTTGCAGGTGGTGAGGAAGCTCAGGGGCTTTTCGCATCACTGGTCAAGGAGCTTGTATCCATTGTGAGCTAGTCGTCGTTAATAGACAAACCCGCCCCGTTGCGAGATGTCCGTGACCTATCGGACACGGCAAAACGGAGCTCGCTCCGCTCGCTCAATTTACCGCCTCACGAACACCGACGTCGATATTGGAACGGCAGAGCCGTCCAATATGCCGCCGGCGTCACGTGAGCCGCCCTTCCCGGGCGTTTCCCGATCGTTCACGATTCAGGGGTAACTTAACTTCGTGTTTACCTTGTCAGGCTATGTTTGAGCCTGCCGAGTCCCCTCAAATAGTGCGAATTGAGAGCGCCAAATGACCAGCAAACAGCAAAATGTCCAAAAAACCGACGTCCATAAGTTGGACATCCGGGCCGCTCTGGCGACCGGTTTGCACCGGCTCGTTGTCCGGTCCCGGAAAGTCCGGCTGAATTGGTGGAGCGGCAACGTTGCCGTTGAGGAAACCGTCACAACTGTGGAGCCGACCGATGCTCGGCACTGATCTCCCCGGCTGGCGTGCACGCCATGGATTTACCCAGGACACGCTGCGGATGGCCTTGGGGGTGAAGTCTCGCCAGACCATCATCACCTGGGAAAAATCGACCGACCCGCTGCCACGGCTTGTCGAGCTGGCGCTGTTGGCCCTGGAAAACTTTCCGCAAGAACGGCACGTGACGGCGCGCCAGACGGTTCACCGGACGCCTATCCCGGCGACGTTTTAGCCTTCTCGTTTGCGGCCACTTTTGCGTCAATGGCTCGCATGATGAACATGTCGCAATAGAAGATGGCGCTCATAACGACTTGGGTGTGGGTCATTTCACGAACAGCTTGCTTCTCTCGCTCGGTTTCATTGAGCGGGATGTAGGCCTCTCGGACATCCTCACTCAATTTGGCGATCTTGTCGTTGTCGAGGGAATGAGCGAGTTCATTGCGCACGTAAGAGCATTTAGACAGAAGGTCCCAAACGGGTTGTGCAACTTCGGGAGGATCGATTTTCTTACATTCTTTGATTTTGTCCTTTGTGAAGAAGAAGTGCTGGGGGTCTCTACCGTTAGCTTCGAGCAAGGCAATCATCGACCGCTCTGTGACGATCTGTGCCTTCAGGACCGTCAGGATCATGTCGTCGACCCGCTTGAGGTCCTCTTCAAATTTCTTGCGGTGTTCAAAAAGGAATAGCTCCCGCTCAGTCGGCTCGCGCTCCTCCAGCTCCCATATCTCAGGCATCAGCTCCCTCCCTGGTTGAGGGGAACCATGACATAATTTGTGGGGTTGTTCACCGTCTTTGCGGTCGGCGCGTCCCGTGCGCACATCCTGACACAGCGCGGGGTCTATACGCATAGTGTCGGGCCGACCATGAAGAAGGTATACGTAGGCTCAGCTACAGTTTCCCTGCCGAAGGGCGGTTGCCTATTCCTGACGAGCGAGTTTCGGGACATTCCCGAGTGGCGCCACCCTCGTCGGTTTGACCCGCTGACCGATTCGTTCAATCCGTTGGCGGACCTCGACTATCGCAAGGCGTGCATGATCGTAGAAATCTACGACGCTCTCTTCCCCTTTCCAGCACATTGGGATCCTAAGCTTAGAATTCCACGTGGACAAGTTGTCGCG
>JADMIO011011119.1_pt1 | contig 42353 bp, 36 predicted proteins | sample 8958161 | NCBI WGS metagenome assembly JADMIO01 (sample SAMN16585339, study PRJNA669376) | soil metagenome | isolation source: Crop rotation soil | place: USA: Cullars Rotation, Alabama | collected 2011 | reverse complement strand
GCGACAACTTGTCCACGTGGAATTCTAAGCTTAGGATCCCAATGTGCTGGAAAGGATCAAATGTCTTCAGCGGCTCGCCCCCTTCCGGCGCGAAGATGGCCGCCTGCCATTTGGGCTTCGCGGGATCTTCGCTATACCAGGCAGCGATGCGGCCGTCTTTCAGTGACACCGCGGGATGGGTGGTCAACGCCGTAGTCAATTGGACGGGCGTTCCGCCTCTGAGCGGGACTTTCCAAAGGTTCCATTTCCCGTCGCCGGCCGTGTGATGATAGATGACCCACTTCCCGTCGGGCGTCACCTGCGGCCAGTTACTGTCGCGGGGACCGGACGTGAGGGCGTCCATCGCTCCTCCGTCGACGCGCAGCCGCCAGAGATTCCAGTTCCCGCTGCGGTTGGAGTGAAATACGATCTCCTCCCCCGAGGGCGCGTAACTGGGGGCATAGCTCCGGCCGATGCCGGATGTCACCTGACGCTGACCAGAGCCGTTGGCGTTCATCACCCACAGGTCCGCGGAGCCGCTGGCATCCGATGCATAAGCAATGCGACCGTTGGGTCCCCAACTCAGGTCGAAGTAACGGCCGACCCCGGGCGTGATCTGCAATCCGTTGCCCGTGTCGTTCGGCTCCCGCACATAGATGTTCGCCAGCGTTTGTTTCTGGACTGAGACGAGCGCTTTTTCATCGGCCGAGATACTCACACCGGCATAGTCGCTGAGGTCGGCGCCGATGCGGCGCGGCTCGCCGCCCGATAACGGGACATACCAGATCTGCGCGAACGAGGATTCGGCTTCCTGGCCGATGACCATGATGCCGCGGCCATCCGCGAGCCATGCCATCTGCTCGACGTATTGCCACCGCAGCGAGTCGATCACCCGCTTAGCGCCATCCGCGACATCGATCACCTCGAGCTTTACGTAGAATCCACGATTGTCGGTCCCCTCAATAGCTACGGCGAGCCGTTTACCATCGACTGACCAGGCGGGCGGCGCGGTCCAGGTGAAACGCTCCGGGTGGGCGCGGAAGGCGAGCATACGATACGACGACCCATCGGCGGCGCGCAATTGCAGTTCGTCGCGATTATGCTCGGGACTCCAGCGGAGCAACGCAATCCAGTTGTTATCGGGCGACAGCGCGGTTGCGGCTGGAACCCCGTCGACGATCCGGCGCGGCGGACCGCCCAGCACCGGGTATTGATACAACTCGCCTTGCGAGGGACTGTTCTTGCGGAACGCGACGAAGCTCACGTATGCGCCATCGGCGGAGATGGTCAAGCTACCGATATCGGCATCCAGCGGCGGCGCGACGCGGACGCGGCCGGGCGCTCCGGTCTGCGCCAACCACAGCGCCTGGCGACCATCTTCATCCATCGAATAGACCACCATGCGTCCGTCGGAGGAGACTGCCGCGTGCGTTGCCGTTCCATTCGTGGTCAGCTTGGTGGTGCGAACGCGATCGAACGGGCTGGGATGCTGGCGCAGTATAGTCGCGAGCCAAATGCCCGCCATGACCGCGATCACGACGACGGCCGCGATTGTTGCGATTTTCCAGAACTGCGAACGCGGCCGCGCGGGGGCGGCGACCACGGGAATTTCGCCGGTCCTCGAAACCTGTTCGACTCGCGGGAAGCGCGCATCCTCACGAACCGGATCGAGAACCGGCTCGACGGGCGCCCAACTGGTCCACCAGTCGCGCTCGCGCATTCCGCGCTCCAGAGCCTCGAGGCATTCTTTCCGCTTGCCGACAGCCAGAGATGCGAGCGCCAGGAAGTACGGCGGTACATAGCTCTCGGCCGCCCTCCGGTTTAACTCATCCAGGATCAACTGCGCGCCGGTCTTATCACCATTGGCTGCCAGAGCGTGGGCCAGCACCGCGAGTGAGCCATGGCTCCTTTCGGATGCCTCAGTGGCCCTGCGAGCGGTGATCAGTGCGACGTTGGGCTGTTTGGAGGCCAACTCGGCCCACGCCATCCTCTCGTAGAGCAGCGCGCTCTCGCCCTGGCCGGTGTCGCTGGAGCGAGCCACATCGAGCGCCAGGTCGTATTCGCGGGCATTGTAGTGGCAGAACGAAAGGCTGGCGATGACTCCGGCCGAGAAGGGATCCGTGCCCCGCGCGCGCTCGATGCTGGCGATCGCCGGGCTGCGCCGTCCCATCGAGGAGTACAGCAGTCCCAGGAAATGATGGGCATTGGTGCACTCCGGGTTCAAGGCGATGGCAAGCTGGAATTCACGCTCGGCGCGGGCGATATCACCGTCGGCGGCCCATAGCGCGAACCCGAGTGCAGCGTGCGCTTCCGCAAGCGAGGGATCGATTTCGAGAGCCTTCGTAGCTTCCGCCTTGGCGGCGGCGAACGACTCGGATGCCGGCAGTCCGCCCCAAGCTCCCAACCAGATGTAATAATCGGCGACGCCTGCGTGAGCGCTGGCGTAGTTTGGATCCTCGGCGATGGCCTCCATGAAGGACACCAGGGCCTTGGCCATGCCGCTCTGCGTATGCGAACTCCAGTACCATCGCCCCTTCAGATAGGCCTGATACGCCTTGGGACTGGCGGTGCGGCGTTTCTCGAGCTGACGCTGTTCATCGCTGCTGAGGTGCGGCACTAACGCCCGTGCGACCTGCCCGGAGAGCGAATCTTCGAGCTTGAACATGTCCTCGAAGCGCTCGTCGAACTGGCCGGCCCAGACGGGCGCGTGATCCCGGACATTCAGCAGTTGTACGGTGATGCGCAGCCGGTCGCGCGATTTGTGCAGCCGGCCGTCGAGGATAAAGTCGACGCCGAGTTCCAGACCGGCGGCGATCGGATCCGATGCCTGCGCGCACTTCATGACGCTGCGAGTGGATCGCACCGAAATGCGGCGTATGTTGCTTAGCTTAGTGATGAGCGCATCCGCAAGCGCAAGGCCGAGATATTCGTCCGTCTCGCCGCCAACCGCGAGCATCTGGAAGGGCAGCACCGCGATGGAGGCCCGGCTCTGTGGGGCCGCCACTTCGGCGCGGCGAGTGGAAGCGGCGCTCGGGAGCCGGGCGTCGACGGGTTCGCCTTGAAGATAACGCCGTAGATCGGATATTAGCTCCGCCACCGAAGCGTAGCGCTGGTCGGGTTCGGGTCGAACGGCCTTCAGCGTGATGGCGTCGAGACTGCCTGAAAGTTCTGCAACCAGGGATTCGGGCGCCGAGCCACGCTCTTCGCTGACGCGTTCGAGGGTCAGCTGTGACTCTTTGCCGGAGCGCTCGACAGTGATGGTGCGGCGAACGGCTTCGCTCGGCTTCTCGGCGGCGGAGGTGGTTCGGCCGTCCGTGGTTACTGCCGCTCCCGCACGCTCAGGACGCCGGCTGCAGAGCAACTCGTACAGCATGATGCCGAGTGAGTAGACGTCACTGGCCTTGGTCGCCGGCTCGCCTCGTAGTTGTTCCGGGCTGGCATAGGCGGGCGTCATGAGGCGCAGGCCCATCAAGGTGGTTTCGACCGTCTCCTCGGCAGTTTCAGGGTCGAGCAACTTGGCGATTCCGAAATCGAGCAGCTTGGGAGTTCCGTCGTCCTTCACGAGTATGTTGCGCGGTTTCAGATCGCGATGGATGATGCCACGCTCGTGCGCGTATTGCACAGCCGTACAGGCTTTCAACAGGATTTCGACTCGTTCAGGAACGGTGAGCCGTTTCGTGTTGGCATACTCGGTGATTGGTATACCTTCCACGTACTCCATCACGAAATACGGCATACCGTCGTCCGTTTTGCCGCCGTCCAGCAGGCGCGCAATGTTGGCGTGTTCGAGGCGGGCGAGGATCTGGCGCTCGTGCCGGAAGCGGCGTATGACGAAATCGCTGGCCATGCCTCCGCGAATCAGCTTGATGGCAACCCGTTTCTGAAACTCCTGGTCGGCCCGAACGGCGAGGTAGACGGATCCCATTCCGCCGCGACCGAGTTCGCGGACGAGTTCATAAGCGCCGATGCGGGCTCCCAGATTCGCGGTGGGAGTCTGGAGGTCCTCACCGAGCCAGGATTCGATGGGAGCGGGGGGCTTTTCGAGAAAGTCGGGGGCGCTTTCGTGTGAGTCGAGCAGCGAAAGAACTTCCCGGAGGAGTTCGGTGTCCTCGCCGCACTGCTCACGAAGAAACTGGTCGCGGCGAGCCGGGTCGCAGGCCACGGCGGCGGCGAACACATCTTTCACTTTGGCCCAGCGCGCCGGCGTCACGACATTTTTCCCTGATCTCGATTGGAATACAGCGGTAACGTACGTCGGAGTTCCCGCAACAGGCTGAACTTCGGCATGAGTAGCGTCAGGCGCAAGAATTCGTTTCGATTTGGACCGACGCCGCCAGTTTATCAAAAGCGGAAGGTTGGATTCCGCATTTCGAGGCTAAGGTATCAAAAGGTTAGTTGATCGCCCCGTGCGTACCGGAGGAACTCGCTTACCACGGGATCGGAAGAGGGTCCACGGATCAGGGGTCCTTTGTAGCCAACGGCGGCGGCCAGGGAGGTAAGTTCCTTTTCGAAGTGGTTCGAGATGGATTCCCGGTCGCATTGGAAACCGGGAAAGTCCAACAGGATCTCGTTTTCACCAGTACGCCGCGGAACCAAGGAGACGCCGCTGAGGTTCACGAACCGGTCGGCCTGGCAGATCACCTCGCTCAAACAAACTGCCCGGTTGTCGTTGCTTGGGTCCGCTTGCGGTCGATGGGAATACTCGATCGCGTTGACGACCGCTTCCGGGACCCTCCACGGGTCCAGGGCAGCGCAAGTCAGCTCGACGTGATCCAATCCGAAAACCTCCCGCTCACATTCCAGTGGCGAGCGGTCGCTGATCGCCGCCAGGCCCATCGCGATGTCGTACTCGCGGGGAGCCGTGACGGCCAGCAACAGCCGTCCGAAGTCATGCAGCAACCCGGCGGCAAAGGCGGAGTCCCGGTCGCGCACGGGTAACTCGCGAGCCAGGATCTCCGACAACGCCGCCACGGCCGTGCAGTGCAAATTGAACAACATCAGGGGAAAGCTGGAAGCAGGCTTCAGCCGTCCAAAAAGTCGCGAGACCGTATGGGTGATCGCGTATCTACGAACCGCTCCCATTCCGAGCATGGCGATCGCATGCCGGACGGAGGTGATGGTACGGAGCCGGGCGTACATACCTGAATTCGCCAAATGGATGAATTCGGCTGACAACGCCGGGTCGCGCTCGACGAGTTCCCCGATTTCGCTGTACTCGCAATCGGAGGAACTGGTGTGAAACACCAATTTACCGATCGTTGGAGAAAGAGCCGGTAGACGCGAGGCCGTCTTCAGCGCCTTCTCTCTTAGTACGGACGGCGTGAATCGCATGGCTTCTGGCAATCATTGATCGTCAAAAGCTGTATGCCATAAGAGAGTACAGTGGTACTACAAGAAACCTAGCTATGCGATCAGTGGCTCGCGCCCGCCATGAATTCCGACATCCGGCGCTGGATCTCTTCGGGTGTGAGCCGTTCCTTGACGGTGGCCAACGCCCAGATATGTCCCCAGGGATCGGCGACCCAACTATAGCGATCTCCGAAGAACATATCCGCGGGGGGCATCCTGGCAGTGCCGCCGGCTTCGACTGCACGGGCATAGGATGCGTCGACGTCGTCGACGTACATTTCCAGCACGACAGTGGTCGCGCCGAGACGTTCCGGGGACCGGAACGGCGAATCCGGCGGTCCGTTGCCTTCCTCGAGCAACTGTATACAGGATTCGCCAATTTTGAGTTGCGCGAAGACGCCGCGACCGCCGGGCATCTCACCGGCATACAGTAACTGGGCGCCGAACGCGCGTTCGTAGAAGCGAATCGCCTCGCGCGAGTCGCCGACTACCAGGTATGGAACAATCTGCCGGTTCTCCGGCCGCCCGCCTTGAATCGCCATCTTGAATCCCTCCTCATTTGTCCTTCTGAGTGAGGCGCCAGACGTGTCCAAACGGATCCTTCACGTCGACAAATTTCGCACTCCACTGATGCACTTCCTCAAGCGGTTTGACGTCGAGCCGGTAGAGCACGCCCTTCCCTGCCCGTTTGGATCGAACCAAGCCGCATCGTCGAAGCACGCCCAGGTGCTGTGAGATCGCCGGCTGCGTCATCCGGAACGGTTGTCTGAGTTCATTTACGGATCGTTCGCGGTCGAGCAGCAGGCTGAGGATCGCGCGTCGCGTTGGATCTGCGATCGCCCGGAATACATCCGTCGCCATGGATGGGATTGTAATAAGCGATTACTTATAAGTCAAGAACTATTCGTACCGCAGTGCGATGGTCGGTTCGAGCTTCATCGCGCGCCGTGCGGGAGCGATGCAGGCGAATACGGCCGCCAGTGACAGGACCACCGACGCCACGATGAACACGACCGGATCCGACGGGCCGATGCCGTACAGCAGGCCCGAGATTACGCGGCTCGCGACGAGGGATCCGGCGAGTCCGATTGCGACTCCGATGAACGTGAGCTTTAAGCCATCGGCCAGGACCAGGGCCGCGACGTCTCTAGCGGTGGCGCCGACTGAGATCCGAATTCCGAGTTCGCGGGTCCGCTGCGCGACGGACCACGACATGACGCCATAGATTCCGGTGGACGCGAGCAGGAGCGCGGCCAGCGCAAAGGCGCTGATGATTCCGGTGACGACCCTTCGCGCCGAAGAGGAATCCTCCAGAACGCGGTCCATGGTGCGTGCGTCCGTGATGGGCAGATCGGGATCCGCAGCCCGGATCTCGCGCTGGACAGCGGCCGCGAGACTGGCGGGATCGGCTTTTGTGCGGATCAGCCAGTAGTTCGGCTGATACGAGGGAAAGTACACGTCCATCGAGGCTTCCGCCTCGAGTCCGAACTGCTTCACGTTTCCAGCAACGCCGACGATCGTCGACCAGACGGGTTTTGCTCCCCAGGGTCCGGTGATGAAGCGTTTGCCGACCGCATCCTCGCCTGGCCAGAAGCGGCGCGCGAGGTCGGCGCTGACAATCACCGAGTCTTTCGTCACATCCGATTCGTTCAAGGCGCGGCCTGAAAGAATCGGAATTCCGGTGGCGGTGAAATATTCCGGTGTAGCGGTACGGAATTGCGCGAATGGCAGCGTCTCGCGTGGCATGCCGGGTGAGTTGGGCACCGAAAACCGGGATGTGCCGCCGCGGTCGTTCGACACCGGCATGAGATTTGTTACCGCCACGGACGTGACTCCTGGGAGCGCTTGCAGTCGCGCGACCACGCGATCGAACAGTTGCTTTCGCGTTGGCTCATCTGGGTACGCCGTCTGCGACGGTGCGGTCCGGACGCAGAGCAGGCCGTGGGCATCGATCCCCGGATTGGTGTGGATGATGTTCAGAAAGCTTCGCGCAAGGAGTCCCGCGCCTGCCAGAAGCGCGAGGGTGATCGCGATCTGGCCGGCTAGAAGGCTGCTACGCATCGGGCCGAAACGCGTGATTTTCACTGCCGGACGGATCGCCTGCCAGGCGGGCGCAAGTCCGAACAGGATACCGGTAGCGACGGACAGTCCGAAACCGAAGAGAATCACGGATGAATCCAGTTCGACAGGCGCTCCGAAGAGGGTGGCCAGCCGCGCCACAGCCAAGCCGAGGATCCCTCCGGGGAGAGCAATCGCCAGGCTCTCGATGAGCAACTGGCGTATGAGGCGGCCGGAGGTCGCGCCGAGGGCCAGCCGCGTCGCGATCTCATTTTTGCGGGAGGCCCCGCGCGCAAGCAGCAGATTCGCTACATTCGCGCACCCAATCAGCAGAACCAGCAGCACGGCGCCTCCGAGGAGCAGTAAAGCGGGCCGGCGGTCTGCCGTGAGATCGGCCTGAAGACACGTTGCATACGATTCGAAGCCTTTGCTGGTCTGTGGATGTTCGCGCTCCAGCCGGGTAGAGATCGTCTGGAGTCTTGCGTTCACCTGCCGTAGTGAGGCGCCCTGCCGGAGGCGGCCGATCACACCGAAGGCATGACGTACCGGATTCGTGACCTCGTCGCCTGCCTCCGCGGCCGGCATCCACAATGCCGCCCAAGCGGGGAACCGGAAGTCCGGCCCCATGACGCCTACGACGGTAAAGCTGCCCTGGTCGAGACGAACCGCGCGTCCAACAATTCCCCGGTCGGAGCCGAAGTACTCACGCCACAGTTGGTCGCTGAGGACGACGACTCCGCGCTCGCCGGGAGCAAAAGCTCGACCAATCGCCGGTGTTGCGCCCAGGAAGGCGAACAGGTTCGACTCCGCCGGCGAGGTTTCCACCTCGATGGGCGCGCCGCCGCCGGTCAGATTGAATCGCTGCGGAACGTGGCGATAGCGGGTGACCGCGTCGAACAGGTCGGTCTGTCGCGCACATTCTTCAAACTCGACCGGCGAAAGGCCCAGTTTTGGAAAGTTCGTATAGGAATCCCAGATCGCCACCATGTCGTTCGAATGGGGGTACGGCAGAGGCCGTATGAGGACCTCGTTGACAACCGAGAATGTCGCCGAAGTGGCGGCGATACCGAGCGCGATGATCAGGATCGCGGCGATAGCGAATCCCGGGCTTTTGCGCAACTGGCGGAGTGCGAAGCGGAGGTCGCCCATGTTGTGGTTGGACGTCCGCGGCGTAGAGTGGTTACGCCGTCAGGCCTGCAAGGTAAAATGGGAGGTTCATGTCCAAAACAGCGTTTGTATTTCCGGGACAGGGCTCACAGTTCGCAGGCATGGGGAAGGCCTTAGCCGAGCAATTTCCCGCGGCTCGACGCGTTTTCGATGAGGCGGACAAAGCGCTCGATTGGCCGCTGCGCCAGTTATGCTTCGAAGGTCCCGAAGATGATCTGAAACTGACAACCAATACGCAACCGGCGCTGCTCACGGTATCGACGGCAGCGCACGCGGTGCTGGTGGAGAAGGGATACAAGCCGGATTTCGTCGCAGGCCATAGCCTGGGCGAGTACTCGGCGCTGGTTGCTGCGGGTTCGCTGGCATTTTCCGACGCGGTCCGACTGGTTCGAAATCGCGGACGCTACATGCAGGAGGCGGTGGCGCCCGGCGTCGGCGCGATGGCTGCGCTGCTGAAGATGCCCGCAGGGAAGCTCGACGAGATTCTGCTCGAAGCGGGCCAGGGGGAAGTGGTCTCGGCCGCGAATCTAAACTCGCCGGACCAGGTGGTGATTGCCGGTCATGCGGATGCCGTTCTGCGCGCCATCGACATGGCGAAAGCGGCTGGAGTAAAGCGGGCGGTGATGCTCCCCGTGAGCGCGCCATTTCATTGCGGCCTGATGAAACCGGCCCAGGAGCGCCTATCCAACGATCTCAATGCGACGGAGTTTCACGATCTCACAGTTCCCTTAGTGAATAACTGGCGAGCGCAAGTGATTCGCACCGGTGATGAAGCCCGGCGAGGACTGTTCGAGCAGGTACCGAATCCGGTTCGTTGGGCAGAAACGATCCGCGTTCTGGCCGACCAGGGCGTTACCCGTTTCATTGAAGTCGGCGCCGGGGGCGTGCTTACCGGACTCTTGCGCAACATCGATCCAAAGCTTCAAGGATTCAGGTTCGGCGAGCCCGCCGAGTTGGAAAAATTGCCGCCGGTGGAGTGAGGTTCGTCGCCGGTTTTTCACAGTTCATCGGCGGTATGCCGCGTTGATCGGAAACCGCGGGCTCTTTGTCGTCCGCGTCCGCATACTGATTGCGAGGAACCACCGATGCGATCCATCATACTTACTTCCACTATTCTCCTGGGGGGCCTCGCCTATGGAGAAGATCCCGCCGCCGCTTTCCGGGGCTGGACATTACCCGCTTCGCTCGAACTGAAAGTCGATGCGCCGCGTAGCTGGCGTTTCATCTGCGATTACTATCACCTCGATACAAAAGGCAAGATCATAGGCCGGGAACGGGTCTCCGGCCTGTTCACGCGCGGCCTCCCCGGCAACAAGTCGCGATGGAATGATGTTTCCGTCGCTGCCGCAACCGGCGATTCGGACGCATTCAGCGCACCCAAGAAACGGGAGTTTATGGAAGGGTTCACCTATAGCGGCAGTGTAGGAAACGAGATGCTGGAACCCGGTTTCTTCCCGAACTTCCCGCCCATGGCGATGCAGGAACGCAACCTGGTTTGGGATACCGCCATGTTCGAAGGCTTCGCGTACCTGCCCTTCGACAAGTTGAAGCTGAACGAACCTTATCACGTACCCGACATCTCGAACCTATCGCTGGGCGGGGCCGGCTCGTTCCGGCACAAGGACGTTCAACTCATCTGGACCGGATTTTCCAAGCGTAACGGCGTGGAATGCGCGGTAATCGACTATCGGGCTTATTTCAATACGCTCGAGTTAAAGATCGCCGGGCTCAACATCGTAGGCCGATCGCACTATTGGGGCCAGATCTGGGTGTCTCTCACGAACAAACAGATCGAATACGGCACCCTATTCGAAGATGTGCTCATGGACATGACGCAGCCTGGCGCGGAGAAGCCGCAACTGATGAGCGTCTTCCGCATCGGAACTCTCGAACCCGTCAAGAAATGATCTGTGTTCGCAAGATTCCCTGGATGCTGCGGGTCGTGGCGCTGTGCGTCGGCTCAGCGCTCCTCGCCCCCCTCATCCTGACGCTCTTCGGCGTGGAATGGCGGCAGTCTATGATCCAACGCGGGCTTGTGTACGCGTTCACCTACTCACTCTCCATCGGAGTGCCGTCAGGACTCGTTCTACCGGTGGTGGCCAGGCGAATCGGCGGACCGGGCTCCCGGCTCGCGCTGGTGATGGCCGCGTCGATTCTTCTTTTAGCCGCCGCCGGTGGATTCCTGGCCGGCGGCGTGCTGGTTCTGACCGGCTACAACCAGCTGACGCATTTCTGGCATGACTATTGGGCGAATTTGCGGATTACGGCGATCATGGCTCTGGTTTTTGGCATGGGCTCCTATTTCTATGAGGCGCTGGCCTCGAACCTGCGCGAAACGCGGCTCAAGCTGCAGGAGAAGGAACTCGAGCAGGAGCGAATCGTAAAGTCCGCACTGGAGGCGAAGCTCGCGTCCCTGGAATCGCGCATTCATCCGCATTTCCTTTTCAATACGCTCAATTCCATCAGTTCCTTGATCCCGACGGATCCCGCTCGCGCCGAGCAGATGGTGGGGCGACTGGCGGCCCTGTTGCGGAGTTCGCTCGACACAACGCGCCACCGTTTCATTCCGCTGGATGCGGAGCTGAGCATCGTGAAAGACTATCTGGACATTGAGAAAGCCCGGTTCGGCGAGCGGTTGCAGTACCGGCTCACGACCAGGACGCGGAACATATCGGTGCCGCCGATGTCGATCCAATCGCTAGTGGAGAACGCCATCAAACATGGGATCGCGACACAGCCCGGCCGGGGCGAGGTTGTGGTGGAAGCTCGCCAGGCGGGGTCCGAGGTTCGCATCGAGGTTCGTGACAGCGGACCTGGATTTAATCTCGCCGGGGTGCCGTCCGGTCATGGTCTGGACAATCTGGTGTCGCGGCTCGATACGCTTTACGGGGCAGCGGCGCGCCTGGAAGTGGGGCGCGAAGACGGGCATTGCGTCGTGACAATGGTGGTGCCGGCATGACCCTGCGGGCGTACATCGTCGATGATGAACCGCTGGCGGTGGATCGCTTGACCAGGATGCTTTCCGACACAGGTCGCGTTGATCTGATCGGGTCGAACACGGATCCATCCGAGGCGCTCGATTTTCTGGAGAACAACGCCGTCGACGTGTTGTTTCTCGACATTCAGATGCCCGGCCTAAGCGGCTTTGAATTGCTGGCCGAGTTACCGTCGCAGCCGTTTGTCGTCTTCACGACGGCGTTCGATCAGTATGCGCTCCAGGCCTTCGAAGTGAACTCGATCGATTACCTGCTGAAACCAATCGATCCGCAACATTTGGATCGAGCGCTGACGAAGGCTGAGCGTCTATGCGACGGCGCCTCGGCTGGCCCGAACCTTCGGAAAATGATGGAGGATTTGGCGTCATCGTTGAAAGCTCGATCAGCGGAGTATCCCAGGCGGATCGCCGCTCGCGTCGGTGAACGCGTCTGTTTCATCGACCTGAATCGGGTGACGCACTTCTTCGCGGAAGATAAGCTCACCTACGCGATGGCGGACGGCAAAGCTCATTGCGTCGACCACACCATCACCGAACTGGAGCAGCGGTTGGATCCTCGGCGGTTCATCCGGATTCATCGCGCCACTCTGATGAATGCCGACTGGGTGAAGGAAATCGCTCCGATGTTCGCGGGCAATCTCGTCGTGCGGCTGAAGGATACGCAGCAGACCGAACTGACAGTAGCCAGAAATCGCGCGCGGGAAGTACGGGAGCGGCTAGGCTTTTAGCGAGCCAGCAGGCCGGCGATCACCTTGCCGACCTCGAGGAATCCTTCCAGATCCAGCGGCTTGTGAATGAACGCCTGAACTCCGAGAGATGTGGCGCGCTCGCGCTCTGCACGCGATTCTGAGGTCGTCAACACCATCACTGGAATCGAATCGAATGCGTGGTTGTTGCGAATCCCCGCAACGACGTCGAATCCGTCGATTCGCGGCAGGTTCAGGTCGACGATGACCAGCTCGGGAAGCGACTCACTCGCGCCGTTTGCGATGTAATCCGCCGCGGACGCGCCGTCGTCGAGAACATGTAGAACATAGGGGATGCCGTGCTGCTCCAGCGCCAGTTTCAAGAGGATGACATCGGGCTGGTTGTCCTCAATGACGAGCAGCCGACGGGGAGTTTCAGACATGAACGCTCCTTCCGCGATTTGCCGGCAATGTAATGAAAAAAGCACTTCCGGCGCCTTGAACAGACTCTGCCCAGATGCGGCCACCGTGGCGCTCGACAATCGTTTTGCAGATCGCGAGTCCGATGCCGGAGCCCGGAACGTCCGCCCCATGTAATCTCTTAAACATTCCGAAGATGCGGTCGGCGTATTCCGGCTTGAAGCCTTGCCCGTTGTCTCGGAAGGTGAGAAGCCATGTATCGTTTCTCAGTTCGGCGGCGACCTCAATTTTCGGCGCGACGTCTGTTCTGCGGTACTTCAGGGAGTTCGACAAAAGGTTTTGGACCACCTGTTGGATGCGCGACCGGTCCCCTTCGATAACCGGCAGTGATTGCCGTACAATCTGCGCGCCGGTCTGGCGGATTCTGGCGTTCAGATCCCGCTCGGCCTCATCCAGAACATCGTTCAGATCGATACTTTCCCGCGGGTTTTCCTGATCGGAACTGGCGTGTGAATAGCGCAGCAGGTCGGAGATCAACTGGCTCATCCGCTGGCCGGCGGCGACTACGTATCCTAGAAATGAGGCTCCGTCCGAATCGAGCGAGTGCTGGTACCGGTTGTTCAGCAATTGGGAAAAGCTGACCACCGTTCGCAACGGTTCCTGCAGGTCATGAGCGGCGACATAGGCAAACTGTCCGAGATCCTGGTTGGCGCGGCTCAAGGCAGTGTTGGAACGCTGGAGCGCTCTTTCGATCTCCATCCGTTCCGTGATATCCGTGTTGGTACCGAACCAGCGGAGGACCGTGCCGTTTTCGTCCTTAAGCGGGACCGCGCGGGTCAGGAATTGCCGGAATTCGCCATCGCGTCCGCGGAGGGGGAATGTCATCTCGAAACGCACTGCCTGACCGATGGCGCTCTTCCAATTCGCCATGACTTCGGGTAAAACGGTGGGATCGTGGACGGATTGCCATCCCCACCCGACCATCTGCTCCGGGGATGTGCCGGTGTACTCATACCAGCGATCGTTGTACCAGAAGATGCCGCCATCGGCGTGCGCGATCCAGCAAAGCTGGGAGATGGCGTTGGCAAGCGTGCGAAACTGCTCTTCGCTGCGCTTCAAGGCCACGTTAGCTTCCTCGAGCGCGGCGGTTTTCTCACGAACGCGGCGTTCCAGCTCGACGTTCATATCGAGCAGGATTTTTTCGATGCGATGGCGTGTCGCCGCGGTCCGGCTGACCATCAGCGAGACGGCCAGCACCACGACCAGCATTGGTAGATTCGTTTTGCGAATCGTGAAGGCGGGATTCACCAGATACTGGACGGGCACGGCAAGCGTCAGGACGACCGCGATGCCGGGCAGATAGCCGCACCAACTCGCGATCAGGACAGCAGCCAGGTAGAGGAAGAAGATCACCGCCCCGGACGCAGGTCCGAGGAATGCCCGGGCCGGGAAGACCAGCGCTACCGCGATCGCCAGTGCGGTAAACGCCGGGCCGAATCCACCCAACCAGAGGATTGGCTGTTTGCGGAAGTCCGGCAATCGAAAACGGCCCAGTAGAGTCTGCCCAGGCATGAAATCGCGTGTCTGCCATTGTAATCTGTCCGGCGCTCTGTCACTGTACTGGATGAGCACCACAGGGTCATCGAGGCTACAGTTTCAGCGTCTTGGAGACCAGTTCGCTTAAGATGAAGGAATTCAGGCCTGATGCCCGAAGCGCGAGTTCCTAGTGAAATCACCGGGTTATTGCACCGCTGGAGACAGGGGGACCGCGAAGCACTGTCCAAGCTGGCCGCGCTGGCGTACGACGACTTAAGGGCGATTGCCTCCGGCTATCTGCGCCGCGAGTCCTCCGGTCACACCCTGCAGGCGACGGGTCTGGTAAATGAACTTTACCTCCGTCTGGCCCGGGTGCGCGGCGTTCAACTTACCGACCGGTGTCATTTTTATGCCTTTGCCGCCCAGTTAATGCGCATGATCCTGATCGACTACGCGCGCCAGTCGCGGGCCCTCAAACGGCCGAGTTCGGCGGTGCGGGTGCCGCTGCACGAGGAAATGGCATGGATCGATGCCTCCAGCGACGACATGCTGGCCCTGGATGCCGCCCTGGAGCAACTGGAAGGTTTGGATGAGCGAAAAGTGCGGGTTCTGGAGCTTCGTTATTTTCTGGGATCAACCAATGATGAAATCGCAGGGCTGCTCAACGTATCGCCGGCTACGATCGACCGGGATCTCGAGTTCGCAAAGGCCTGGTTGTACCGCCGCTTATCGAGCGGAGCTCGCGGCGATGAACACCAGGTGAGGTGAATTCGCTTCCGACCACGCAATTCGGGTAGATCGCGATGTCCAGAATCGAGCAGATCGAGTCGATTTTTCACGAAGCGCGGACGATGCCGCCCGGACCTGCGCGAACAGCCTGGGTAGACGAGCAGTGCGCCGGGGATCCTGAGTTATCCAGCGAGGTCCTGTCCCTGTTGCATGCGCATGCTGAAGTCTCGATGGCGGCGCAGAGCCCGGTCTTACCCCAAGTGGACATTCCGAGCGCCCGCTTCGGCGCCTATGAGGCGATCGAACGGGTAGGACGCGGCGGGACCAGCATCGTCTATCGAGCGAGGCGTGCGGATGGCCGGTTCAACCAGACGGTCGCGCTGAAGATCCTTGCCGCCTATCTGACCGGACCGGAGTTCCTACGCCGTTTTGAGACGGAGCGGCAGGTACTTGCGACCCTGAATCATCACAACATCACGAGCTTGCTCGACGGTGGAGTATCCAGCAGCGGCGATCCCTATCTCATTACCGAGTACGTCGACGGCGTGACCATCGATCGCTACTGCGACGAGAAGAAGCTCGGGATCGAAGAGCGCCTGCGCCTGTTTTTGCAGGTATGCGAGGCGGTCGACTACGCGCACCGGCACCTTGTGGTGCATCGCGATTTGAAACCCGGTAACATCCTCGTTAATTCGGAAGGCATGGTGAAGTTGCTGGACTTCGGTACGGCATCCATGGTCGCGGCCGGCGGGGACGTGACGGTTACACGGATGCGGATGCTCACGCCGCGCTACGCCAGCCCGGAACAACTGCGCGGGGAGCGAGTCAGCACGGCCACCGATATCTTTTCGCTAGGCGTCGTTCTGTATGAACTGATCACGGGATCGTGGCCATACGGCGATCCGACTTCCATTCGCGTTGAGCTGGCGCGCGCCACTTCCGATATGGATGCGAAGTCCCCGTCGATGGTAATTACGCAAGAAGCCGCGGAGCGCCGTTCGGAAACGCACGAGCACCTGCGCCGGCTGATGAGGGGCGACCTGGCCACGATTGCACTGAAAATGCTGGCTAGCAATAGCGCCGCGCGATATGAGTCCGTTCGCCAGGTCTCCGACGATATCCAGCGTTATCTCGAAGGGCGCCCGGTTCTCGCCCGTCCTCACACTGCCTGGTACACTGCCGGGAAATTCATCCGGCGACATTGGATGGGCGCTTCGGCGGCCACGGCCGGCATACTGGCGCTGGCGGCGCTGACTGTCTTTTCGATGTACCAGTCGGCGCAGGCGCGAATGCACGCCCGGCGGGCCGAAAAGGTCAGTCAGTTCGCCAAGAATACGTTCCTGTCGGCCAGTTCGACGTGGACCAGTCCGTTAAGCGGGCAGAGCCGCGCAATTCAATTCGTCGACATTCTGGACAACGCTTCCCAACGGGTTGGCAAGGCGCTCGGCGACGATCCGGTCGCCGAAGCGGATATGCGCGGCACGCTCGGCTCCACCTATTCCATCCTGGGCGAAACCGAGAAAGGCGCGGCCCAAATCCGGCTGGCGCTGGAGCGTCTCAAGCAGGCAGGCAACCCATCGCCCGAAGTCGCGTTCGATCTCCATTGGAAGCTCTGCAATACGCTTTCGTACCAGGGGAAGTACGGCGAGGCTGTGGCTGCCTGCCGCGAAGCCATCGCCGGGCACGAGGCCAATCGATCGCCTTACCCGCTTGGCTATCTGCTGCATGACACGGCATTCATGCTGTTGAAAAGCGGTGGCGCGTTCGAGGAAGCCGAACGCATGTTCCGGGACGCGTTAAAGAGTCCTCCCTCGGATGCAGCGCAGATGAAGGTCTGGCCCTTTCTGGTGACCACGCGCATCGGCGCGCTTCGATCGAGGCTTGGCGATCTGGCTGAGGGAGAGCGGATTCTCAAGGAGTCGGAGGACATACTGCGTCGTCAACCAGGGCCTCTGATTGAGATCATTCCGACACTGGTGGCCCGCGCGTACGTCGCGCGTGTCCAAGGGAGATACGACGAAGGCGTCCGCCTGTTAACCGAATCGATGAATCTCTTAATCGAGCGGCCCACGCCCTACATGGGTCCGGACACCGTCGAGATCGAACTGGCCGCCGCCAGGGCGCTCGCTGGAAAGCCACAGCCGTGGAAGGATGTTCGGGAACTGGAGGAGCGGCTCAAGGATGCCAATGGCGCAGTCGACCGGCTGAGGTACGGGTTGCTGGAGGGCATTGTCGAGGCCCATGGGGGGTCGTTGGAATCGGCTGAGTCCTACTACCGGTCGGCGCTGCAGATCGGCGAAAAAGAACTGCCGCGACAGCCCGCCGATCGAGTCGAGATCTACGTGCGTTTGGCGGAATTGCTGGGTTCACTGAAACGCGAAGCCGAGGCTCGGGAGGTCGCGCGCGAGGGATTGCGGGTCGCGGAGTTTGCCTATGGCCGGTTCTTCGCGACCCACCCGTTGGTTGCCGAATTACGAAAGCAGCTGCGGTAAATCGACTACCACAACAACTTCACCGCGAACTGCGCGTTCCGCGGCTCGCCGAACCCCAGGCCTGGCGCTCCACCGCCGTTCCTCGTGTTGCTGATCAGGCCGAAACTACCCGAGTTGAAGGTGACGGTTGGATTGGCGTAATTGGCCCAATTCAGCACGTTGAATACCTCGGCGCGGAACTGAGCGCGCAGCCGCTCCCGGATCGGGAATTCCTTGAACAGCGACGGATCGATGGTGAAGAAGCCGGGACCGTAGATCGCGTTGCGCCCCAGATTTCCGGTGGTACCTGCCGCCGCAGCCCGGAATGCATTGCGGTTGACCCAAACGCGACTGGTCGCGTTCGGCGCTGCGGGAAGATTGGCGAAAGGATCGCCGATCAAATCGATGCGGTCGAAGGTGTCGCCATCGCCGTTCACGTCGGTGCCCGCGCGGAAGTTGATCGGCTGGCCGGTGTGGGCCGTGATCAGGGCGTTGAGTTGCCAGCCTTGCGTCACCGCTTTCAGGTGGGACGTGAAGGATGGGAGCGAGTAGGACACGAACGCGTTGAAGATGTGGCGCACGTCGAAATCCGACGCGGCCCGATCGAGCCGGAGGTTATAGCTGTTCGCGGGCAACAGGTTGCGCGGCTCCGTGGCATCGTCGATCGAGTGACCCCAGGTGTACGCCAGTTTCGTGGTGACGCCCTTCCACAAACGCTGGGTGTATTGCGTCTGGAAGGAGTGATAATTCGAACTCGCCGCCGATTCGAGTTGGTTAATGGCTCCCAAGGTGGGGTACAACGCGTTGTATGGCCGGCGTGACTGCACGGAACCGGAACCCGGAATTGCAGCATTCACGTCGCGCGTGTAGACCAGTTTCCGGCCAAGGCTGCCGACATATCCGACCTGCAGGACGCCGCCGCTCCAGATTTCGCGCTGAACATTGAAGGTGATGCTCTGGACGTAGGGTGTCGCGAAATCCTGATTCACCGACAGAACGCCGAGGATCGGCACAGTCGCGGAAGCCCACGGGTTTACTCCCGTCTGCAACACCAGTCCGGGGGGCGCGCTGACTGACTGGATCGGGATCGGACCGCCGGGATTCGCATTTACGCCGGTCGCGCCGCCGTTCCCGCCGCCATTATTCGAGGCGAAGAATACGACGGCCGGGACATCATAGAAGATCCCGTAGCTGCCCCTGAGGACCGTCTTGGAGTCCTTGCCGGGCTGCCAGGCGAAGCCAAGGCGCGGCGCGAAGTTGTTCCAGTCGCGCGGGTATAACGTGTCGATTCCCTGACCGATCGCGACAATACCCTGCGCCGGCAGGAACGTCGTCAAGCTGTTCTTTTCATCGGAAAGCGGCGCGAGGTAGGAATATCGGACGCCGAAGTTCACGGTGAACGAGGGCGTCACACGCCAGTTGTCGTGAACATAAAAATCAAACGAGTTCTGCCGGTAATCGCGCTGCAAAAAACTGCCCTGCACCTGCGTGCCGGGAGCAGGTCGAACGATCGTGGCTCCGCTCGAGTTGGACGGATAACCCGCAAGGAAATCGGCCAAGGCGCGGAGTTGCGATGAGTAGGCGGAACTGGATGCCCAGGGTCCGCGTGTGCCATCGAAGTTGAATGTTCCGCGCGTGCCCTGGTCATAGTAGATGTCCAGCACTGCGCGACGGAATTCGCCGCCGAACTTGACCTGGTGAGCTCCGTGATTCCAAGAAACGGTATCGGTGATGTGACCTGTGGTGTCGGTGCGGCCCAGCGGCTGCGTGACGCCGGCGGATGCGAAGCCCGAGATTTTGAGCGTTGGCGATCCGTGCAGGCTGGGGGCTGTGACGCCAGTGTTCAATCCTGCCGCAATGGGATCCGGACTGGTATCGAAATCATTGAAGACCTGCAGAAAGTAGTTGGCCCCGAGCACGAGGTTGTTGACGAGAGTCGGTTTCAGCACGCTGTTGAGCGCGACGGACGCGTTGTGCATGTGGCTCGGCGCCACCTGGAAGTACTCGAGATACGGCGCTGTCGAGTCGACCACCGCCGCCTGAGTTCCCGTGCCGCCGTAATAGCGCACGCTCAAGGAATTCGCGGCGTTGAAGCTGTGATCGACCTTGATGATGCCGTTGTAGCTGTTGTATGTGTTGGCATCCGTGGAGAAGAAGTTGTTGATCACCGCCGGCCCGGTCCGGATCCGCGCCGGGAAGAAACTGATCAGGTTCGACGTTACCGGGTTTTGGGCGATCCCGTAGGCAGCGAGAACGGCGCGACCCTGCGCGAGCCAGTCGGGCGAGAGCGTCGATACCGCAGTTGCGTTGGCCGCATCTGCTTTCTGTACCTCGCCGGTAGCAAAAAAGAAGGTCCGGTTCTTTATGATCGGCCCGCCCGCTGAGAATCCATATTGCTGGTTGCGAATGCGCCGCACCGGACTTCCGGCGGGCGCGAGGGGCGTGTTGGCGGCGAAATATTCATTGCGATTGAAGTAGTAGGCGCTGCCGTGAAGAGTATTGGTGCCCGACCGGATGACCAGGTTCACGACGCCGCCGCCATTGCGGCCCATCTCGGCGCCGCCGTTGGTTGCCACGGAGAATTGATCGATCGCTTCAGTCGGCAGCAACGTTCCCGGAATGCCAGCAACGCCGCCCTGGTTCACGGCGGAGTTGTTTTGGAAGCCATCGTTATTGTCAGCGCCATCGATCTGGAAATTATTGCCGCGGGTTCGGTTGCCATTGATCGAATAACCGAGGGGATTGACGCCCGCGCTCAGTTTCAACAACTGGCGGAAATCCCGGCCGTTCACGGGCAGGTCGGCGACTGTCTTGGCATCGACCACGCCGGTGAGCGTCGTCGACGTCGTTTCAATCGACGATACGGAGGCGTAGACCTCGACTACGGAAGCCTGATTGGCGACAGGCAGATTAAAATTCACTGAAGCAACGCGAGAGACCACAACTTCGACGTCGCTTTTCTGTTCCTGGAATCCCGGCTTCGTCGCGCTGACCGCGTAGATGCCGGGTGGCAAATCGGGAATCGAGAATTCGCCGCTGGAACTGGTGAGAGTCGAACGGACCAGCCCCGTTTCCTTGTTCAATGCGGCGACTTTGGTCTCAGGCAGGCTAGCGCCCGTCGAGTCCACAACCGTCCCTTTTAACTCGCCACGGAAGGTTTGCGCCGGGAGCACAGATCCAAGCGCGATCAGTAGAGACACGAATCGCATGTGAGGTTTCATCAGATCCTCCTGAAGCTTCGAATTATTCGTGAGAGCTTATCTCGAGGCGCGCGTCGCCTCGGACGCGAGCCTTTCAACGAGGGTCGTGATTTCTCTCTTCAAGCGCACGTGATACTCGCCGGTTGCTGCCGCGGCGAATCCAGCGTGAATACTGCGGACGCGTCCATCGCGTCCCAAAAAGAATGTCGTGGGCCAGGCGTTGAGATTCTCGGCCTGGGGAACCTTCGTCTCGAGTTCACTAGGTTCGCCGGCCATCAGCACGGTGTATTCAATGCCGTACTTCTTAATGAAGGCCTGCAGCCTGGTCGGATCCTTGCGCTGATCGGGATCTTCAAAGTCCAGCGCTACCACTTCAACGCCCAGCGAGCGGTACTTCCGATACAACTCGGCGAGGAATGGCGCTTCGTCGTGACAATTCGGACACCAACTGCCCATAATCGTGACGATCACGACTTTATTTCGAAAACGGCTATCGGAGCTTGACACGAAGTGGCCCGTTAAATCCGGAAAGCTGAATCGAAACGGCTCCTGAGGATTCTTCATGCGGGTATGCAACGCGGGATCTTCCGGTTGCGGGAGCCCTTTCGCTCGCGCCTCTGACGACCGGACCGCCGTCACCTGCCGGATGCGGCCCCGCGGACCCTTCAGCGTAAGCGCCAGCGTGCCGTCCCCGCGCGGCGAGATCTCCAGCACCGACGGACGAGCCCCCGAGAAATGGCTCAACAGGAAACGGCCATTTTCAAATGCTCCAGTCAGGGTGCCGGTGTCGCCATCGACCCGGAGAATCGCGGCCGCGACTTCGGGTCCGTTCTGGCGCACGATGAATCGCCAGGCGCGCTCGCCCTTCGGGCTGTCTGTGACGATCTCCCACAACCCGCCGATGGACGGCGCCGGTCCCTTTGCCTGCGGCGAGTCCTGATGCCGGGTCGCGTGAAACTCATATTGCATCCGCGAAGCGAGTCCATAGCGGCCGTTCAGGGCGGTCCCATCGAAGGTCACGTCCAGACGGGTCGCATAGTGGTCGAAATTCAGTATCAATGCGTTGCCGGAGCGTCGACCGCTGGTGGAAGGCACCCGCAGATCCCCGTTGAAGAATGCTCCTCGAACCTCGTTTCCATCGCCTGAAATCTCGAACTTGCACGGAATGACGAGATCGTCCAGTTTCACCTTGGCGTCCCAGAGGCCCGTGAGCGATTGAGACGTCGCAGGAACCGAAATCGCGAACGCGGCGGCTAGTATGAGCTTCCTCATAGGACTCGTCCTTTCGATGAGCTTAACCAAAAACAAACTGAAACTGGAAAACAGCAGCGCGACGGGGCGGCCGAAGGCGATCAAAGGAGGCAACAACAACAGCTTACACAAGGTGCGGGCTGAAGCATCTCTTTGGTTTAGATTACTCGCGGGCCGACAAGGAGTCAAGAAAAATGGCCCCAGGTCTATCGGCAATAGGATGATCCGTTAAGGCTCGGAACATCGGGTCGCGGGATGACCATTGGCTGGTCTGAGTTCACTTTCCATCAAATCGCACCGGGAATAAAGTTTGGCGGAGAATTCTAACTTCGCGCGCTTATCGCATGACACCCGCCAATCAGTGCGGCGGGGATTTCACCAATGGAGGATGTATGCGCACCACAACTCTCAAACTGCGGTTGCTCCCTGTGCTGGCTGCCGCCGCGCTTTCTTTGCCCGCCTGGTCTCAGCAGACCACGATTCGACGGATCCAGCATGTCCGAGTAAAACCGGACCACCTCGGCGATTTCGTGTCGGCGGTCAAGGACTATAACGAAACTCTAAAGAAAGTCGAAGGCTTCCGTGCAATCCGCGTCTTCTCTTCAATCACGGGACCCAACGAATTCCTGGTCGTTCGCGAATACGGGCAGTGGTCGGAACTCGACCGCGGTCCGGTAGAGAGAAACATGAACACGAACGGGGACCTGGCGCGAGCCAACATGCGCATTCAGAACTGCACGACCGAATCCAGCGCAATGATCACGGAGTCGTTGCCAGGACTGAGCCTTCCGAGGAATGGCCAGGCGCCTCCCGCGATGCTTCGCGTCGCCCGCAGCCGCATCCGCCCGGACAAGATCGCCGAATGGCAGGCCGTGATCAAGGATGAGATGCTCCCCGCGCAGACCAAGGCCGGGGTCAAGGTTTTCGGCGTGTCCCAGGTGCGCTTCGGGGCGCCGACAAACGACTATTACGTCGTGAGTGCAATCGAGAAGTGGGCCGACGCCGGCAAGAACGGACTGCGGGAAGCCATGGGCGCCGACGCTTATCAACGTATGGTGGCGAAGCTGACGGCATTGACCTTGAGCCGGGAAATCAACGTGTATCGATATCGGCCTGAGCTCAGCATCGCTCCGGAAGCGGGACCTACGACGTCAACCGGCGGTCGATAGGGGTCCTTGCAGCGCGCGAAACAACCAGGCCCGCGCGAGGCTCCAATGCCGTTGGACAGTCCGGAGCGGAATTCCTAATACCTCGGCGGTCTCATCTTCGTTGAGGCCGCCGAAAAACCGGAGTTCCACCACGTTCGCCTTCTGGGGATCGAACGTGGTGAGCCGGTCCAGCGCGGTTTCGAGCGCAATGACATCGATGGTCCGCGGCAGCACGGGCGATCCCACGCGTGAGATCGAGATGGAGACCGGCGGGCCGCGCCTTCGCGCCCTGCGGCGGGCGTGGTCCACGAGAATTCGCCGCATAATCTTCGCCGCCACGCTGAAGAAATGAGTTCGATTCGTCAGTGCGAACGGCTCGGTGCGGGCCAGGCGAAGATAGACTTCGTTTACCAGAACATTGGCTTCGACGGACTGCCCGTTGCGTTCCCCGCGCATGTAAGCAAGTGCGACCTTCCGAAGATCGGGTTCGACCAGTTCCACCAGCTTCGGCAGCGCAGTTGCATCGCCCAGCCGCCAGGAATCGAGCAGCCGGGTCACTTCTCCCGTGGCCATAAATGTCCCGCGACTATAACATAGGGATTGGGAAGGCTACCAGAGCTTCGACGAAACCTGCGTTCGGCAGGTTGTTTGGTCACTGCTTCGCCAGTTTGCTACGATGGGTTCATCCGGGCCCGTAGCTCAGTTGGTTGAGCGCCTGCTCGGGTCAATCGGTACGGTCGTGCTTGAGGTAGTTCCACAAGGTTTCAACTTAGGGCTTGTAGCTCAGTTGGTTAGAGCGCCTGCTTGACACGCAGGAGGTCACAGATTCGAGTTCTGTCAAGCCCACCATTCCTTTCGAAAAGAAGAAGTATCGGCTCTACGCAGAAGACGGGGGCGCCCCCGGCCCATCAGTGAGTCTAAGAACACAATACCTTAACCCTTAAGCGGTAGTTGTTGAAGTTGCGGAAGCCGTAGGCTTGCCTCTGTAAACTTCCATTTTGGTGTGGAAACCTTCGGTAATGGCGTTGTTGCGAGTGAAGCGCCACATGCGAGCGATCTCATCGGACCAGGAGTAGAGCGTATCGCCGAGAGTTTGTAAGGGAGCCAGACCGCATTGGCGGAGCTGGTAGATGCTGCGAAGCAGCCGCGGCGCCAGTTGACGACACTGGCGGGCGGTTCGGTGCTTATAGAGGAGGAGATTACAGAGCCGCTGTTTGAAGCGATAAACGGTGTCCAGGGCCGGATGGTGGGCCAGGTACTCTTCCAGGCGGATGCGTTGCGCTTCGAGGAGACGTGAAGAATGCCGGCGCATCAGTGAGAGCAATCCACGGTTTTTGGAGCCGGCCGGATCCAACTGTCGCCACAAAGCGAGGAAGTGCTGATTGACCAGGCGGACGACGTGGAAGCGATCGGCGACGATCTGAGCGTTGGGAAAGTGTTTGCGGACCAGCGCGCGATAATGCGAAGCCAGATCCATCGCACACCAACTGCACCTGATCCTTCCCCTCGAGATGCTGAAAGTAGGTCTCCAGAGCGGCTTCGCTGCGCCCGAGCACCACATCGTAAATGGTGTGATTCTTCAGATCGCATAACGTGGTGGCATAGCCTTGTTTGCGCGAAAAGAAGTGCTCATCAATGCCCAGGATCTGCGGACAGGTGCGACCGGACCGCTCCGCCATCAGACGCGCCAGGAAGTGCTCAAAATAGCGCTCTACGGTGGCGCCGGAAATGCCCTCGCGCTGGCCCACGCGGCTGCGGCTGATGCCATCCCAATGATCCTGAAAAACCTTGCCTTGAAACGCTTCGGTGGAATGCTGTCCGGGAAGCAGGCCGGGGAAGCGTTCGCGGAAACGACGTCCGCATTCCCGACACTGCCACAGAAAGCCCGACAGGTGCAGGAACACTCGCTTCGCCGTCCAACTGACGTGCCGCACCAAGCGCTCCACGCGTCCCTTGTTCCGCAGTCGTTTGCCTTGGCAATGCGGGCACGTTCGCGGCCCGGTGAAGCGCGCCGAAATGGTCAATACGCCCGCTTCTTGTTCGATCTCGGTAATCTCGTAGTAGGGGAGCCCGATCAGCGATTCTAGGTTGATCAAAACATTTCTCCACAATTTGTTTATCACCTAGTTCCGTCGGGCGCCCCCATCTCTGATCAAGAGCCAGAAGAAGTATCATCGTCTTATGGGAACGCTGCACATCAGCGACGCCGATCTCGCCCGCGATCCGTACGCCATCCTTGCGAAGGTTGAGCAAGGCGTGGAGGTGATCGTGGAGCGGGACCACCGCCCTGTGGCGTCGATCAAGTCACCGAGGCGTTCCGGACGACCCATCTCGGAGTGCATTGCATCAGCGAGGGCCAGCGGCTCGAAGGCCATCTTGGACGCCGGCTTCGGCAAGGACGTCGAGGAAGGAATTAGAGAGCGCAGCCAGCCATGGAATCCTCCCTCCTGGGATTGATCCTCGATTCCAGCGTAATCATCGCAGCGGAACGAAAGCGACAGACGATCGAGCAGTTGCTCATGTCGGTCGGTCAGCCCTTTGGTGAAATTGAGGTTGCGATCTCGGCGGTCACGCTTGCTGAACTGGTCCACGGAGTCGCCCGTGCCAACACAGCTGAGATCCGTGCGGCGCGCCGCGGCTTCATCGACGAACTCAAGAAGCACGTACCGGTGCATCCCATTACCGACAGCACCGCAGAGATCGCCGGGCAAATCAGCGGAGAGGAATCCGCTAAGGGCATCACGTTGCCGGCTGACGACTTGCTGATCGGGGCTTCTGCGATTGAACAGGGGTACGCCCTAGCAACGCTCAACACGCGTCACTTTCAGAAAGTTCCCGGGCTAAAGATAGTCTCGTTTTGACCTTCCCGCTGTGCCGCGCCGCCACCGGCGATAATCAACGACGTTACGGCCGATAACGGGAGTCCGCTTGCCATTGATTAGTTACAGCTGTAGTCTCGAACACCCTGCCAAGTTAGCGCTCTAAAGCTGCCTTATGCGGCTCAATATGCACGCTCCGCTGGAATCCGACTAGCATACCCATATGACACTCGACTTCACGGGCCGGAGCGCGATCGTGACCGGAGGCGCGAGCGGAATCGGCCAAGCCATCGTCCGCGCGCTCGAGGCAGCGGGTGCGACAGTACATATTTTCGATCTCCAAGGCAATCCGCCGGTTGACGTCTCCTCGGTGGAATCGCTGGAATCGGCCTTCGCCCGAACGCCGGATCCGGATGTCGTGTTCGTGAATGCGGGCATCGGTACCGGGGCGGAACTCACGGCCACGTCGCGTGAACTCTGGGATCGAACGGTCGCCGTGAACCTCTCCGGAGCGTTTCACACAGTGCGCCTCGCGGCCAACCGGATGAAGCGGCGGAGGCATGGCGCGATCGTGCTCACCGCTTCCACAAATTCTTACGACGGCGAGCCGCTGCTCACCGCGTACAACGCTACCAAGGCGGGACTCCTCGGGTTACTGCATACAGCCGCGGCCGAACTCGGGCCTTATGGCATCCGCATCAATGCGGTCTGCCCTGGGCTGATCCGGACGCCGCTCACGCGCGGCCATTTCGACGATGCTTCCTTACTGAAGGAGTACTTCCGTCAAATCCCGCTCGGCCGTGGAGGCGAGCCGGCGGAGGTGGCGGCCGCGGCCCTGTTTCTGGCCTCGGACCCCGCGAGCTACATTACCGGCGCGACGCTGTTTGTCGATGGCGGGCAGATGGCCTCTAAGTTCGGCGCCTGGAAAGAGCCCGAAGCCGAGTTTTCGGCCGACCATTGGAGATTGATAGGCTGATATCTTATGGCGCAACCGCAGGCAGCCGCACATCCTCCCCGACGACTTCTCTTTGGACCTGGCCCTACGCAGGTCGAGCCAAGCGTGTATCAGGCGATGACCCAGACGCTGGTTGGCTATCTCGATCCGTACTTCTTCGAGGTCGCTGGGGAAATCCGCGAGGCGCTGCGCCAGGTCTTCGGCGCCCCGAGCGCCTACACTCTGGCGATATCGGGCACGGGCAGTTCCGGGATGGAAACGGCGGTCACGAACTTCGTGAAGCCGGGCTCGAAGCTGGCGGTTTTCGCGGCCGGTTTTTTTGCGGACCGGCTCAGCGAAATGGGCCGGCGGCATGGCGCTACTGTGGTGCGTGCGGAAAAGCCGTGGGGAACCACCTTCTCAGATGACGAAGCCCGGGAGTTTATCCGCCGCGAACGCCCAGCAGTGGTTGCCTTTATTCACGCAGAGACCTCGACTGGCGCGCTGCAGCGCCCGCACGCGATCTGCGAGGCGGCGCACGAGGTGGGCGCGCTGGTCATCGCCGATACGGTGACGTCGCTAGGCGGCGTCCCCATCGGAATGGAAAACGCGGGTATCGACATCGCATATAGCTGCACGCAAAAAGGGCTGAGCTGCCCTCCCGGTTTATCACCGTTCGCAATGTCCGGGCGCGCGATTGAGCGTTTGAATGCCCGCGCTACCCCGAACCCGGTCTGGTACCTCGATCTGAAGCTGTTGCGCGACTACTACGACAACCGCAAATACCACCACACTGCGCCGATTTCCACGTTTTATGCCTTACGGCAGGGATTACGCCTGATTCTCGAAGAAGGCGTGGAGAATCGCTGGCGGCGGCATCTGGACGCGCATCTGGAGTTTGTCCGCGGCATCGAAGCTCTTGGTTTGAAGATGCTTGTTCCGCAGGGCGAACGGATTCCATCGTTAAACACAGTCGCCGTTCCCGAGGGGGTCGACGATGCCAGGGTGCGGGCCCGGTTGATCAACGACTACGGCATTGAAATCGCAGGTGGGTTCGGTCCGCTAGCGGGAAAGATCTTCCGAGTGGGAGTGATGGGTCCGCTGGCGACTTCGGAGAACGTTCGACTCTTTCTCGAGGCCTTCGGCAAGTGTTTGAAAGAGCAGAGCTGAAACTGCTCTCGACCGCCTAACGTAGATTTAACACGAATACCGAAACGAGGCCTGCAAGCCGTTCGTCTGTGGAGACATACCGCGACAGCAGTACGGTCCCGGGCGGTATTCCAGGGCGAATCCCGCGTCGTCCTTTCGTGATCTGACATAGGGCGTGTCCGATGTGATCACGCTCAGCCGAGAATTTAGCTTTTCAGCCAGTCACTATGCAATTCCTTCGTTTTGTTGGACTCCGTTCGCAGCGTGCGAATGAGACCGGAGTGATCGCCTTAGGGGCGATTCTGTTGTTTCTGCCAGCGACGCAGTTGCTCGCCCAGCGCAACCGCATCGCCGGCGCTGTTGATCCTCGAAATCGCGTCGCCCTGCTTGGTCATGTGCACCCCATGGCCAGTTCTGAGAACGATCAGGGCCTGACTGACACCGCGCTCACGCTCAAATCGGTCACACTGACCTTGAAGCCATCCGCCGACCAGCAGACGGCGCTCGAGAAACTGCTCGCCGACCAGCAGGATCCCGCCTCTCCGGACTACCACCGGTGGCTGACGCCGGAGGAATACGGGGACCGGTTTGGCGCCAGCGCGGAGGACATCGCGAAGATCACCGGCTGGCTGGAACAGCAGGGGTTTGCGATTACTTCGGTCGCAAGAGCTCGCAACGCGATTTCCTTCAGTGGCACCGCGGGCCAGATCGACAACGCGTTCCAGACTGAAATCCGCAATTACAACGTCCGCGGCGAATTGCATTTCGCGAATGCGACCGAGCCGACAATCCCGGCAGCTTTCAACGGCATCGTACGAACCGTTCGTGGACTGCACAATTTCCGGATGAAGCCCGCGATTCGCAAACCGATGGCCGGGACGACGCCGGCTACAACCGCGCTGAAGCCTAACTACACCTCCAGCCGCGGAAATCACTACCTGTCTCCGGACGATGTGGCTACGATCTACAACATTGCGCCGCTGTATAACGCGGGGATCAACGGCACGGGGCAGAAGGTGGTGGTCGCAGGGCAGACCCAGGTCAACCTCTCGGATATCCAGACGTTCCGCAGCAGTTACGGATTGCCTGCATCGGATCCCCAGCTTCTGCTGGTTCCGGGCACCCGCGATCCCGGCGTCAGTGACGATGACCTGCCGGAAGCCGATCTCGATATCGAGTGGGCCGGCGCGGTCGCGCGCAATGCAAACATCATTTACGTTTACTCGTACGACGTGATGGACGCGGTGCAGTACGCCATCGACCAGAATCTCGCGCCGGTGATCACGGTCAGCTACGGGTTATGCGAGCCCTTGAACGCGCTCTCGGATGCGCTGACCTACCAGTCCTGGGCACGCCAGGCGAATGCCCAAGGCATCACCTGGTTCGCGGCATCCGGCGACTCGGGCGGCGCCGATTGCGCCACGAGTAACACCTCGGGAGGCGGACTGGCGGTTGACCTCCCGGCGGCGGTTCCCGAAGTCACCGGGGTCGGCGGCACGACGCTAAATGAAGGCTCCGGAAGCTACTGGGCATCCAGTAACTCGAGCAGCCAGTCTTCCGCGCAATCATATATCCCTGAAGTCGTCTGGAACGATACCATCGCCGACGGCGCACCCTCAGCAGGGGGCGGCGGCGCGAGCAAGTATTTCGGCAAGCCTTCGTGGCAGACGGGCGCGGGAGTACCGAGTGACAAGGCCCGCGATGTACCGGATGTCGCCATGGCCGCGTCCGCCGATCACGATGGGTATCTGGTCTATTCCTCCGGGTCTGTGGTTGTTTATGGGGGCACTTCCGTTGGAACGCCGGTGGTCGCCGGAATCGCTTCGTTGATCAATCAGCAATTGGTGGCGAGCGGCGCTCAGTCGAGCCCGGGTATGGGCAACGTGAACCCCAAGCTTTATAGCCTGGCTCAAACCAACCCGCAGGCCTTTCACGACATCACCAGTGGCGACAACATCGTTACGGTCACCTGCCGCGGGCGCAATTGCACAGGCGGATCGTTTGGCTACTCCGCCGGCCCAGGTTATGACCAGGCCACGGGACTAGGTTCCCTGGATGCCTACAACCTGGTCACGGCATGGGCCGGAGCGGTCAGTTCGGTCTCGCGCGGCTCAGTGAACTTGAGACTCGAGGCGACGCTGACGACGATGCCCACAAGCGGCTCCACGAATTTGACCGCGACGGTCCAGTCGGTCAATGGAGGAACGCCAACGGGCTCAGTGACGTTTTATCTGAACTCCGTCGCGCTCGGCACGTCTGATCTGTCGGGCTCGGGCGGAGTCGCCACTGCGACGTTGCCCCTGACCGGGGCTCAACTGCCTATCGGAGCCGCTTCGATCACGGCGCAGTACAGCGGCGACAGTTCGTTCAATACAGCCACCGGGTCGGTGACGGTGACTGTAACCGGCGCTTCGTCCGGCCCGCCATCGATTACCGGAACGGCGAACGGCGCATCCTTCCGCCAGGCGTACGCACCGGGGATGGTGCTCAGTCTCTTCGGTTCGAACCTCGCGCCCTCCACCTGGCAGGCTGCGAGTCTTCCGCTGCCGGCCCAACTGGCGGGAGTCAGCGTTACCGTCAATGGGGTTAACGCCCCGCTGTACTACGCGTCGCCGACTCAGCTGAACGTACAGATTCCCTACGAGGCGACGCCCAACGGCGCCGCCAACGTGGTCGTCAACAACAACGGCCAGACCGCTTCGACATCTTTCCTGGTCGCCGCCCGAGCGCCTGGAATCTTCACGAATGGCAGCGGCTTCACTGTGCCGACCACCACCGCGGCTCGAGGACAGGTGATTGCGGTCTACGTCACGGGCGACGGCGCAGTTTCGCCGACCATCCCCACCGGCGCCGGACCCGCGCCGGACACGCCAACCCCGAACCTGCCAAAGCCAACCGCCAACGTCTCGGTTTCGGTGGGAGGAGCGAACGCGACGGTTCAATTCGCGGGTATTCCCCCAGGACTGGCAGGCATAACGCAGATCAACTTTGTCGTGCCGACGACGACCGCGTTAGGTCCGCAGCAGGTTGTGGTAGCGGTCGGCAACGTGTCCAGCGCTCCAGCCACGTTGACCGTCACTCAGTAGGGATTTGCCCGCGGAGATCGCATCGACGAACATGGAGTTGATGCGATCTCTTTGGATGCTCCCCTTCATCGCCGCTGTTGCGCTGACTGCGCAGGAGGCCGGCGACGACGTGCAAGGCTACACGGATACTCCACGCATTCCCGGCCAGAAGTGGAGAGTTCACGACGCGGAGCGCGCGCGTCCCCGGAAAGTGGCTCCCGGACCGTATGTGCGGGAAGATCCGCCCGCCGATGCGATTGTGCTCTTCGACGGCAAGGACCTTTCTCACTGGCGTTCCAGAACCCGCCGCACCGGCGGAACGGAAGAGCCCAAGTGGAAGATCGTCGATGGCGACCTGGTGATCGTACCCCAAAGCGGCGGTCTGGTCACCAAAGACAAATTCGGCGATTGCCAACTCCACATTGAGTTCATGGTCCCACCCGGCCTACCGGGCCGCGGGCAGAGTGGCGGCAACAGCGGCGTGGAGATTATGGAGCGTTACGAAATCCAGGTGCTCGAATCCTACAACAACGTAACCTACGCCGACGGCCAGGCTGCGGCGATCTACGGTCAGTGGCCGCCGATGGTGAACGCTTCGCGGCCACCGGGCGAGTGGAACGTCTACGACATCTACTTCGAAGCGCCGCGCTTCGAAAACAACCAGCTGGTGAAGCCGGCGTTTGTGACGGTGGTTCACAACGGGATCCTGGTGCACCATCATCAGCAGATCATCGGGCGCGCAGTACATCGCGCCGTCGCAAAGTACGATGTTCATGGCCCGGAAGAGCCGCTCAGCCTCCAGGACCACGGACATCCGATTCACTATCGCAACATCTGGATTCGGAAGCTCACTGGCTACGACCAGCCGTAGGGTCCTGCTTCATTTCGAGCTTGGGGTAGTAGGAGTGATCGAGTTGTTGAAATTTCTCGAGCCACTTCTTCCCTGCCTCCTGCGGTGTGAAACTCCACTCCTGGCGATGGTAGTTCCAGTCTTCGGGATTGAGTTGCTGCGCTCTGCGCCAGTATTTTGCCGCGAGTTCGGGTTTGCCATTCTGGTGAAACCAGACGGCGAGCTTAAAACTCGCATCGGCTTCCATCTCACTTGGAGATCGGGGCTTCACCCTACGCTCGAATTCTTCATCGGACAGGTAGTACGAGCTGCGTTCCCCGTTCTTAACCCAATCGCGTAGACCCGCCACATACTGTTCGCCTTCCGTGACGATCGACTTCGCGCCGATCTTCAACGTCTGGTTCGCCGTCCAGGCCGGCTCGGCGGGACGTACTACGCGCCCGCGCTCATCCACCCAAATGCCCATCGGAACGTTAATGAACTGGTACGCAGAGCTGACAGCGTGCTGCGTGTCCAATAGGGTGGTGTAGGTCGCTTTGGCAGCGTCGTACCAGCGCCCGGCGGCTGCTTCTCCGCCCGTATCCTGCGCCGCGGCGATGATCTCAAAGTTCTGATCCTTGAGTTCCGAGTAGAGTTTCTGCCAGCCTGGCAGATCGAGGCGGCAGCCTCACCAGGAGGCCCAGGTTACGATCAGTGTTTTCCTGCCGCGGAAGTCGGATAAGTGGACGATGCGGCCTTTGCGATCCGTGACTCCGAAATCGGGGGCCATTCGCGTGCTGTAGAAAGTTCCTCGCAACAACGGAATTTCGGAAAAGCTCCAGACGGAAGGTTCGGTAATCCACGATTGACCGAGCTTTCGCGCGAATGCGGTCAAATGAAACCAGTCGCCTTTTCGCATTCCCCTTGAGAGGGGCACACATACCGAGGCCCGGCAGGCGCCTTCGGGTTTCAACTCGAATTCGTTGATCTTCGGCAGATCTGACGCGCGGACCCAGAGTTCGCCGCCCTCCGTACGCACAGCCGAAAGCGGTATGCTCCGGTCGGCATACAATATCGTCGCGCTCGTGGTATCCGGAGCGGCGTACGCGAGACCTGTCGCGCCCGCTCCCAAGAGGAATTGCCGCCTGTTCATTTCGCCTCCCAGCCTGAGAGCCAGTATACAGGGGCGGGAAAACACGACAACTTAGAAAATATTACAAGTACTTCTTTCTCAGTAACCTGAGGGCTTTTCTAAGAGAAAAACCTTAGGCGGCGGTCTTTGGGGCGACTTGCTGATCTTCTTCCTCGACTCCCTTCCAGAGCGCCAGGAGGTGCGCCGGAGTAAACCATTTTTCACTCCAACGACTCTCCGGTTGGAGGGCGACTTCGACGAAGAAGCCCAATACCCGATCGAATGTAATGCCTTCGACGGTGCCTCGCAAATGATGCTCTCCAGACGTGATATAGACCGTCGAGCCTCGAGGTACTATGGATTCCGCTAGTAACATGGCGCTGGTTTCGCCGATCTCTTCAAGATTCGCGACGCCCGAGCGGCGCCGGCCTTGCGGATCTTCCCAGCTTACCGAGACTAATTCGGAACAGAGATAAGGGCGATTGCGTACCCGGTTCTGCATGACTCCACCGATGCAAGTACTAGGCCAACTCACGGACCGTACTTCCGGTAAGCTTGTAGAGAGTTCAATGCTGAAACTCGGAACCCTGCGGTGGAAGGGCCGCTGCAGCCGTCATCCCCGCTACGATCCTGGAGAAGGAGAGGGCGCGATTCGCGGTGGCTGCGACCGCTGCCGGGCCTTGCTGGAAATCTACGATCAGCACCAGCGCCTGCTTAAATTGATGCGAAGCTTCGGTCCCATTCGTGACCGCGGCGTGCGCAAGGAACCGGACGCGGATCGGCAGCGCTCCCTGTTTGACGATCTCGCCGCTCCTCACCCGCGCTGACGCATCATCTCCGCGATTTCCGTATGTCCTGAGGACTCAGCAACCATCAAGGGCGTCATGCCGCTCGCGGATGCCCGATGTGGGTCGGCGGCATGATCGAGCAAGGCGCGGGCGACTTCCTGCCGGCCGTGTAGCGCTGCCACGAACAATGCAGTGACTCCATCCACGTCGGCTCGGTTCGCGTCGGCCCCGCTCTCCAGCAGCATAACGACCGCGTCCGGATTTGAATCGGCGGCGGCCATCAATGGGGTGACGCCGGTTTCACTAGTCGAGTTTACATCGGCGCCGCTTTCGGTCAGCAGTCTTGCGACGGCCGTATGTCCTCGTATCACGGAGGCGAGCAGTGGACTCGCGCCCTTTTCGCCGCGCCGGTTTGGATCCGCGCCGCGCGACAGAAGCAGGCGGGCGATCTCCTCGTGTCCATTCACGGCGGCGGCCATGAGCGGGGAAATGAGCGTATCCATGCCGTTCGGATCTGCGCCATGGGTCAATAATGCGTCCACTGCCGGGAGATTCCCGTTCGCGGCCCCGACCACGAGCACCGGCCGGCCCTGCTCGTCAGTCGAATTCGGATCCGCTCCTTTGTCCACCAGAAACCAGGTGATGGGGGCACTGGAATTCACGGCGGCGGCGAGGGGCGAAAGACCGCTGGCGTTCCTGGCGCACAGATCCGCGCCGGCCGCGACCAGCGCGCACGCGGCGGCGAACTGGCCATTGATTGCGGCGCTCAGCAATGGCGTAACGCCGGAGGCATCCGCCAGGTTGGGATCGGCGCCCTTTTCGACCAGCGCTTCGATGGTATCGGCGTGGCCGCCGGCCGCCGCAACGATGAGCGGCGTCGAGCCTTGCTGCGCCTGCTCATTGGGATCGGCGCCATGGTTGAGCAGGGAGCGCACCACGGAGGTCTGCCCCTGGGTCGCGGCGAGAATCAGGACGGTGGCGTCGTTGCGATAACGAATTCGGGTGTCCGCGCCTTGCATCAAGAGCGCCTGAACCACATCCGTGTGCGCGGTGAGCGCGGCGGCGAGCAGAGGCGTCATTCCGTTGTCGTGCCGGGCATTCACTTTGGCGCCCCCATCGATGAGCGCACGCACTCGTTCGAGGTCGCCTTCGGAAGCAGCCCGGATCAACTCCAACTCGCGCGAACTCGCCATGTGGAGATTATAGATGGTCCGGCTGCGATGCCCTGCTAAACTGAACAGCGATCCACCTGGAGGATGCAATGACGCTGCGCGAGTTTTATCTCGAACGCCGGCGAGCCGAGGGCCCGGTCTTCCTGAGGGTTCTTAAGGCCCTACCGGCCGATCAGATGCACTACCGCCCACACGAACAGTCCCCTTCAGCCGAGCAGGTTGTGTGGACCCTGACAGGGGAACTCAAGGCCTGCGTCGACGTGGTCGCCAATCATCGCGCGGAGTGGCAATCGCTCACTGCTCCTCCGCTGGTGTCCATGATCGAACTCTTCGAATCCTGGTCGACCGAGTTGATTGAACGTGTTTCCGGCATGAGTGAAGAAGCATGGGACGAAACGGCGCAATTCTTCTACAACGGGAAAATGGTCTCGGAACAGAAGATCAGCCAATTCCTCTGGTTTATCCACTTCGATGCGATTCACCACCGGGGGCAGTTGAGCACGTATCTGCGACCCATGGGGGCGAAGGTGCCGGCGATCTATGGCCCGTCGGGCGACGAGCGATCGTCGTCGTAGCTACCGGTCAATCGAATACTTCAGATCCTGAGTCGTGGTCTCGCCGCCCTGCAAGGCGGTGATGCGAAGCTCGCAATCCCCCGGATGAGCCGCGGCCTTGACCACCATCGGAATCGCGCCGGACGCATTCGGCGGGGGAAGCTCGGCAGTCTGCTGCGCAACGACGCGACCACCGGAGAGATACTCGACCAGCAACTTTGGTTTCTCGGAAATCGATTTGTCGGGATAGACCACGAAGTAGGCCAACGGCTGGGCGCCGGAAGCGAGCCGGCCCGACAACTCCGGAATCACACGCCGCGCCTGGGTCTTGTTGACCGGGAAGATGAACGGATCGTGGCTGTCGCCCAGTCCGTTTACCGGCGCCAGTTGCTGAACCAAGACGGCGCTACTGAGACCGAGCCCCTTCGGCTCGGCAACGTCAAAAGCCGAGGCGCCTACATTGGCGCGATTCGACTCCTGGTCCAAAATCGCCGTCTCGACGGTATAGTGCCCCGGCGGCAGTTCCATTTTGTGAGAAAACGGCAACGCGAGTTTGCGCATCGCCTCGAGTTCCTTGTCCGGGACCTCGTACGATGTGTCCTGGCTATAGCGGTCGACGACCTGTCCGGTCGAGTCTTTAATGAGAGCGAAGATCGATACGTGTACACGGCTGCGGCCAGTGTCGGCGAGCGGCGTGGCCTTAAAAGCGCTGGCAGGCGCCTGGAACGCCAGCACCCGCTCAGAACCAGCAGGACCGGAGCGGAATTGGTAGGCAGCCGTTTGGAAATCGAAGAAATGCGGCTGCACTTTGGCGTTGAGGGCCGCGAGGCTCACCAGTTCGTAGAGCGCAAGTTCCGAGGATCCGCCAGCGGCCGGAAGCGCGTAGTAACCGGTACGGCTTTGCACGTTCAAGTCGGCGCGCGCAAGCTTCACCTCGATGTTCCGGCGACGGCCATCGAAGACGGATGAACTAGGCCGGTAGGAGGCTTCGTAGTGTGTATTCACGTCCTCGAACATCTGCTGGAACGGCTTTCTGAGGTCATCAGTGTTTGCGATCAGGAATCCACCGGTGCCTTCGGCCAATGCGCGCAGACTGGCTTGCGGATCGCTCGTGCGGACCGCCGCATTGAGGTATTCACCCTGGCGCGCGTTTTCCATCGCGATGGCGCCGGCCTGCTCACCGGGACGGGGGATCTGCGTCTGGCGCGCGCTTAAACCGGCGACATGCTTCAGCGCTGCGTTGGTGGCTTGTACGTTGGAGTTCTGCGTCAAGCCGTGGACATCCAGCGCATACACGCTGATCTGATTCTGATTGGCTTTGGTCAGCAATTTTTCGAACATATCGGGATCGCCGGTCGTGACCAGGCCCGAACTCACGAGCAGGATGCTCTTCCGGCCCGGCAGAGGGCCGAGTTCCTCGAGCATCAGCTTCATCTGATCCCACTGCCGCATCCCTTCGATGTGTCCGAACGCTCGCCGCTGGTCGGCTGAGAGCCCGCGCATGACCTGCTGGTTCTGGAACGTGCCCACATCGGCCCCGTTGATGGAACCGGGATTGATGTCGCCCCCCGTAACCACCAATGCCGTTTCACCGGTCGGACTCACCGATACAACCACCTGGTATGGAGCGGCGCTGACAACGGCGTCGGCGACGCGGACAAAGTCCGGCAGCGGCTGGATGAAGACGTTCGATAAGGTCTTCAACAACTCCTTGCGATCGGTGGTGAACCGGTGCAGTAACGTGAGGCGCGAGCCGAGATTAAAGAAAGCCACGCCGGTGCCGGGTTCGAGATCGTATTCGAGGAATTGCGAGATCGCATCGACCGCATACTTCAACGTGTCCGGATCCACGTTGTGGAACACGATGCATACGAAATTCACCGCGGGGAGTGAATTCGGCGAGTGCAGAGCGCGAACGGCCGGCGTCTTTCCGCGCGCAGGCTTCGTCTCCGTGTGATGCATCACGATATCGTGTCCGCTCACCAGCCGGAAGCTCGTGATCGGCTGCGGCACTCCGTTTTCAAGTACCGTCACCTCTTCGGGCTTCAGGTTCTTCACAACACGTCCATGACTGTCGCGAATCACCATATCGAGAGCGACTTCATGAACCGACGATTTGAAGGTGACGGACGGCTCTTGAGGCTTCGGCGACTGCGCCCAAACAAGAGGCCCGGATCCGATCAGCAGAGGCAGGAATCCCAGCAGCGGCCGCATGCCACCTATTCTAGACCCTTCGAACGATCGGATTTCGATGAACGCGTAGAAGTTTACGCAGTGCTATGCTCACCCTAATATGCCCTCCGGACCGCATGGGGCGCGGTTCCTCTACGCGAGCGACCGTTCTTTGCTGGTGTCCTTCGGCGAAGAAATCGATCCTGCCGTAAATCAGCGAGTCATCAAACTCACACGAATCCTTGAATCCGATCCACTGCCCGGCGTGACCAACCTACACCCGGCATATTGTTCCGTCCTCGTGGTTTTTGATCCGTTCGAGCTCGATCACACACAACTGGAATCGATGGTGGCCGACCGGCTGGAGCACCTTGCGGAAATGCAGACGCCGCCTGCGCGGGTGGTCGAGATCCCGGTCTGTTATGGCGGGGAGTACGGTCCTGACCTTGAGGATGTCGCCGCTTTGCATGATCTCGCGCCGGAGCACGTCATCGAACTCCACACAGCGCCCGAGTACATCGTGTACTTTCTGGGATTCACGCCGGGATTCGCGTATCTGGGAGGTCTCGCGAGAGAGATCGAAACGCCGCGGCTGGCTGCTCCCCGGCGGAAAGTTCCGGCCGGCAGCGTCGGCATTGCCGGAGCGCAAACCGGCGTCTATCCGTACGCGACGCCCGGAGGCTGGCGCTTAATCGGACGCACGCCGGTCCCCATGTTCCAACCGCAACGCACCGGGATGAGCCTATTGCATATGGGCGACCGGGTTCGGTTCCGGCCGATCCAGGCAAAGGAATATCAGGAGACTGCCGCTCGATGGCTGTAATCGACGTGCTTTCACCTGGACCGTTCACCACCGTGCAGGATCTGGGACGGCCGGGATATGGCCCGCTTGGCGTCTCGCCGGCGGGCGCCGCCGATTCCATGGCGCTACGTCTTGCAAACCGGCTGGTAGGCAATGTTGAGAAGGCGCCGGCGCTCGAAATGACACTAGTGGGATCCACGCTCGGCTTTCCGCAGGGCGCGACGGTCGCCTTGGCCGGGGCGGAGTTCGAAGTCTCGATTCCCTTCTGGACACCATGTGTGATTCCCGCCGGCGAGACGGTTCGGATCGGTCCCACCAAATCCGGGGCTCGTTGTTACCTGGCGGTGCGCGGCGGCATCGATGCGCCGCAAGTCCTCGGCAGCGCATCGACGCACGTGCTGAGCGGGTTGGGGGGGCGACTCTTGAAAAAAGGGGATAGCCTACCCATCGGCGAGCGGATCGCGGGTGCGGCAACGCGCCAGCTCCCGGCCGAGACCCTTGCAAGACTGCGGCCGGCGACGGGCGGAATCCGCATCACGTGGGGTCCCAATGTGCAGTCGTTCACGCCCGTGGGACGAGGCATGCTCCTCCACGGCGCCTTCCGGGTCACCGAAGAAGCGAACCGCATGGGAATCCGCCTGGACGGACCGGCGCTCGAAACGCGCAAAGGCGGGCACATGATTACCGCGGGAGTATCGCTCGGCGCGATCCAGGTTCCTCCCGGTGGTAAGCCGATTATTCTGTTTGTCGATCAACAGACCACCGGCGGCTATCCGATCATCGCGAACGTGATCTCGGCGGACCTTTGGAAAGTGGCTCAACTGCGGCCGCGCGACGAGTTCTCGTTCGTAGTCGTAACGCCCGAGGCTGCGCGGGCTGCGTATCTGGAGCAGGAATCGTTACTTCGATCCGAAATCCTATGCTGAAGACTATCCCGAACTTCACTGCGTCCCTCAAGCTCTTTGAAGCCAGGTGGCTACAATGACCGCTCCCGCGCCGGCCCCGTGGCGCAAATCCATCACGAAGAACCAATGGCGGACTCTGGGCGCGGCGCAGCTTGGTTGGACGCTGGACGGCATGGATTCCATGCTGTACGCTTTCGCGCTCAGTTCCATTCGGGACGAACTCAAGCTCGGAGATGCTGCCGCCGGCGCGCCCGTGTCGGTGATGATGATCACCTCGGCGATCGGAGGCGCATTCGCCGGCTACTTCGCCGATCGCTGGGGACGGGCTCGGGTGCTGGCCTGCGCCATAGCGGTCTACTCAGTGTTCACCGGCCTGACCGGCACGGCGCACTCGTTGCTCGAGCTTGTGATCTGGCGGGCGCTACTCGGATTCGGGTTGGGAGCGGTGTGGTCGTCAGGCTCCGTACTGGTCGCTGAGACCTGGTCTGCCGAAAATCGCGGCAAGGCGATCGGATTCATGCAGGCCGGCTGGGCGATTGGCTATATGCTCGCGGCGATCCTGGCGGGCCTAATCCTCCCTTCATGGGGGTGGCGTCCCTTGTTCTTGTTGGGCGTGCTGCCGGCGCTTTCGGGGATTTGGATCTGGCGCAGTGTTCCCGAGCCGGCAATCTGGCGAGAGACGCGACAGAAAGTGGCGCAACTCAAGACTCCGCGGGTACCAATCGGGGTTGTCCTCCGGCCGCCGATTTTGAACCGGTTCATTTTCGCTACGCTCCTGTGCGCATCGATGCAATTCGCCTATTGGGGACTATTCACCTGGATTCCGACTTACCTGTCGACGCCCATCGCGAACGGCGGGGCCGGGCTCAGCGTGGTGAAGTCGATGACGTGGATCATTCCGGCCCAGATCGGCGCATTCCTGGGCTACTCCTCATTTGGACTGCTGGCAGACCGGTTCGGCCGCAAACCCGTTTTTCAAGTCTGGGTGCTCTCGGCCGCTGCGGTCGTTCCCGTCTACGGACTGGCAGCGCGGAGTCAACTCACTTTGTTGATCCTCGGGCCGCTGGTCGGATTCTTCGCGCACGGATATTTCAGCGTATTCGGGGCGATGCTGGCGGAACTCTTCCCGTCGACGGTCCGCGCCACAGCGCAGGGATTTGCCTATAACACGGGGCGGGCCATCAGCGCATTCGCGCCGATCGCCATCGGGGCTTTTGCGGCGCGCTTCGGGATCGGCAATGCCCTCGCGTTCACGGCGGCGTTCTTCGTATTGGGTGCGGTTCTGATGACGTTTCTGCCTGAGACCAAGGGAGAACAGCTGCAATGACGTCCATCGATATCAACTGCGACATGGGTGAGATTCCGGAGGCGGTATTCGGCGGCGGTCAGGAGGCGCTGATGCCGTATTTGACCTCCGTGAACATTGCCTGCGGGGGGCACGCGGGGGATGCCGCGACGATGCGCGCGACCATCGAACAGGCGCGCAGGTGGAATCTCGCAATCGGCGCGCATCCCGGTTATCCCGACAAGGAGAATTTTGGACGGCTTGAACTCGACATGCCTCTCGAGGAAGTTGCCGATACAGTCTTTGAACAGGTCAGGGCGTTGGCGGAAATCGCCGAGTCATGCGGCGTCGCGCTGGCGCATGTTAAGCCGCATGGCGCGCTGTACAATCAGGCGGTCAGGCGTCCCGAACTGACTCGTGCGATCGGCGACGGGGTATCGCGCTATCGGCGCGACCTGGTCCTCGTGGGCCTGGCGGGGTCCGAGATGCTGGAGGTGTTTCGTGATTCCGGCTTTCGAGTCGCCGCCGAGGCGTTCGCCGACCGCACTTACGAGCCGGACGGGACGCTCCGTTCCCGCAAGTACGATGATGCCTTGATTCGCGACCCGGAAAAAGCTGCTGCGCAGGCAGTTCGGATCGCTCGCGAGGGCAGTGCGCAAACCATCTGCATTCACGGCGATACCCCAGGGTCCGATCGTATCGCGCAGGCTGTATCACGCCAATTGCGCGCAGCGGGCGTTATCCTTCGCGGTCTTCTTTAGCCGCACGTACTTCGATCATCCCCTTCCGAACCCGGACCTCCAGGCAGGGTTGAGGATGTGTCGCAGGGCCATTGATGACTTTGCCGTCCTCGAGCGAGAACTGAGAACCGTGCCAGGGGCATGTGACGGAGCATTCATCGAACTTACCTTTGGCCAGTGGACCGCCAAGGTGTGAGCAGGTTTCGACCATTGCATAAATGGACGAATTTCGGCGGGTAAGTAGAATCGACGTCCCGTTAACGGTTACACTTTTAGATTTTTCTTCAGTTAATTCACTTACTGGCAAGACCGCTGAGAACGTTCGTGGGAGTTCGCCAGTTGCATGGTTGACGCCGATCCGCTCCGAGTACACCAATTTACCGCCGAGATATGCGGCGGTGGCAGCAACGGCAAATCCCAATGTGCTGAAGCCGCGAGCGATCGAACGTTGACGGCGCTTGCGAAGAACAAAAGACGTCAGATACAAAAGCGCTCCGGCGCTGTTCAGAAGGCCGTGGGCCAAGCCGACGTTGCGGGCTCTTCCATCGGTCTCTTTCCAGTCCGTCAAGCCGGTCACGGCGGCTGCTACAGAGCCCACCAAGCCTACGCCAATCGCGGTATCCGCGCATTTCTCGAATTCATCGCGACCGGTGATCTCGGCCATGGCGTCGGATGCGAGCGCAGTCGTCCATGCGCCCAGTGGGATGTCCGTCAGGACAGGATGCAAGGGATGTCCCAACCAGGTCCCGTGAAGAAAGTTCTTCACCTTCTGACCCGGCTCGCCCGTGGATTCGAAGGCTGCCGACACCGCCTTCTGAATTTCTTCGCCTACGGGCTCCAGCCATTCCTGACGATCGATAAGTTGCAGCGCGGGATCATGCGACATGCGTTTTCCTGCCGGGTAGACGCAGCGTTTCCGGGTTCGGTGTCACTTACGAAAATGATCGCGGCTCACGCTTTTTTCTTTCCAGCACAGTGGGATCCGAAGCTTGGAATTCACGTGACTTGAAGTCGCGGC
>JADMIO011638365.1_pt1 | contig 42354 bp, 61 predicted proteins | sample 8958161 | NCBI WGS metagenome assembly JADMIO01 (sample SAMN16585339, study PRJNA669376) | soil metagenome | isolation source: Crop rotation soil | place: USA: Cullars Rotation, Alabama | collected 2011 | reverse complement strand
CGCGACAACTTGTCCACGTGGAATTCTAAGCTTAGGATCCCAATGTGCTGGAAAGCTTTCCAGCCTGCCTCAGACTTCGTTTTCGCCATTCCGGCCTTTTCGGGGTGAGGGGGTGGGTGGGTGTGGCATGGGTCTAATATGACCCAGTCAAGACTACATCTGCCTACATCGCAGTACATCTCTTATGGTGTGGCATGGGTCTAAAAGAACCCGCCGCCAGGTCGAGCTCAGCCTGCTCTCGTGACCCACTGGTGACCCACGAGATCCAGTGACAGGCATTTTTCCGGCCTTTCGTGGGCCTGGTGAGGGATTGACAATCCCCGTGTGTCACGGATGGTCGCTGAATGTATGTGTGCTGATGTGAGAGCGAATCGGTCCATGTAGCGCAATGTAGGTTAATGTAGGATGTCTATGGTTATGTCGCATGGGTCTAAAAGAACCCACTAGGGAACGCGCGCGAGCGTTCGCATACTTACGCGATTCGGAACGCCGATTCGGAACGCCTGTCACCACGTCACCACTGTCCCCCCGGTTTCCCATTAAAGGGTCCAGCATATTGTTTACTCGTATACATACCCATAGACGTGTGACAGTGGTGACAGTGGAGACGGAGCCTTGTTTGACGGGCTCGTTCGTGTCACCGGTTGGTCGTATTGACTGGTGACGGAGTGGTGACCATGACCGTCGTGTCCTTCCGGTACCGCCAGACTCGCTGCTCACCTACCCGCGTCTGAAAGCGCACGAAGCCGAGGTGCTTGGCGATCTTGCTCACTCGGTTGGCCTCGACCTGTCCGCGGCGTGCTGGCTCGATGCCCACGTGCTCGAGCAGATCGGCAATCGAGAACGTCTCGTGGACTCGCGCGTAGGTCTCGATGGTCTCGTGCCAGGCGTCCAGCCGGTAGCGTGTGGCGACGTGGGCTCGCAGGTCGTTGTTGAGGTCGCCGTCAGGAATGTAGGTGAGCTCGCCGACCCGATAGCGACTCACGGCCTCGGCCCAGAGTTGCTCAACGTCACGGCGAAGAGCCTCGAGGTCGATCGTCCCGACCCGAACCGGAAGAAACCGTCGACCACCGGTCTCGTCGGTCAGCCAGTCGCCGTGGTTGACCGACCCCGCGAACACACACTGCCTGGCGAGCTCCACGACGTGACGCCCGTACGGAGGCCGGAAGCGATCATGGGTGCGCGTCAGGAAGGCCTTCACGCGGCTCATCTCGACTCGACCGAACGCGTCCAGCTCAGCGATCTCGAGAATCCAGGCCCGATGCACCTGCATGGCCGCGTCCTTCGATCCGATGTCGGCCAGCTCGTCGCTGAAGAACCCGAGCGCCAGGATGCTCAGCGCCGTGGACTTGCGCTTGCCCTGCTCGCCCTCGAGGATGAGCGCCGCGTCGACCTTGCAGCCTGGCACGAACGCTCGAGCCACCGCCCCTAGCATCCACGTCGTCCCGATCGCCCGATGCACAGGCGTGTCCTCCGCTCCTAGGTATGTTGCCGTCCACGTGTCGAGCCGTTTCACACCGTCCCAAGGCAACGCGGACAGCCGCTCCCGCAGCGGGTGCACTCGTTGTCCCGCCGCTACCGCCCTCACCGCGCGCGACACGAGATCGTCGTTCGCATCCACGCCCCACTGCGACCCCTGCAGCCAGATGGTTGTCGCGAGGTCGTGGTTGTCGGTCCAGACGCCCGCTCGGCCCGCCGGTGAATCCCTCAGCGCGACGAGGCGCGCGTAGAAGTCGTCGAACGCGATGACACCGCCCATCTCCGGCGAGTTCTCGAGGATGAGCGCCACGTTGCGCAGGTTCTTGATGACCTCGCCCTTCGTGGTCCGACGCAGCGACTTCTCCCACAGAAAGCGGACGTTCGACTTGGTTCCCGACGGCTCCTCGTGTCCGAAGTCCTCGCAACCCGGATCGGTCTCGTCGGCCATCATGCGCCCCCTCGTAGTCCGCGGTCTCGCCACCAGCACCGAAGCAACCTGATCGCGTAGTCCATCGTCGAGTCGACGCTTCCGCAGAAGAACACCGGCACGCCGTACTTGGTCGTGATGCGCGCGGCTGCCCCGATGACGAACTGCGGCTCGACCTGCGAACGGTATTTCCGGTTCCGTACGTCGGCGAGCGTGGCCTCAACGACCACCGCAGCGAACTCGAGCTCCGCCATGCGCGTGAGCAACCTGGCGAACCTCTCCCGGTCCTGCGTGATGCACCCGATGAAGTCCCCGAGTTGCTTGCGGTCGATGGCGACGCGCGTCTCGAAGCCCGGCACGCTGAGGTCCCCCATCGGGAGCTTCGCCACGACCACCGGCACGTTGAGCGGCACGTGTCCGACGATCTGCTCCCGCGTGTCGAGGGCCAGCGAGAACACGTCAGGCTTCAGCGGGTCGTACTCCGCGCGAAAACCACGCAGGCGATCGGCACGCGCGAGCTCGGTAGCCGTACGACTCGCCGCGGGCCTCGCCATCAGCCACGCCTCTGCTCGAGCATGTCACCCTCGGCCATGCGGCTCGTGCTCGCGGCCTGCTCGACCTTGCGTCGCAGCTCGCGCTCGGACCAGGGCGGCTGACACCGCTGGTTCCACTCGCACATCAGGTCGTACGCGTCGTCGACGGACAGCGCGAAACCGCGCACCAGCTTCGAGGCGGTGATGAACGTCGTGTTGTGTCCGCCGCTGCCCGAGACCGCCGCGTCGCACTGAGCCAGATACTTTCGCGCCCGAACGACCGCCGGCGTGTCGGTGTACGCCAGCGGTCGCTTCGACTCGTACGGCTTGGGCTTCGGTGCCGCCTCCATGGCCGCTTCCACGTTCACCGCAAGCCCGTCGCCGACGTAGCTGATGAACGGTGCTCCGTGCTTGATCGCGGGCAAGAACCAGAGGCGCGAGGGGTCTGAAGCCGCGCGATCCACGACGAGCCCACCGGCCTCGGCCTTCGCCGCAACCGACGCGTACACCAGCCGATACTCGGCACCAGTGACGGGCCGAGACAGCAGCAGGAACACTCGTGCTCGCGGCTCGTTGAGGGTGCTGCTCCACGTCGAGTGCACGAACGACGCGCACTGCGAGAAACGATCGCGTACCTCAGCCCAGCGCACGCCCTCATCCAGGTCGAGCCCGAGCGCGTACACCTGCTCCACGTTGGCGAGCGACCGGCGATCGTCCTTGAATGTCGCTAGCGCGAAGCCCGGGATATCCAACTTCACCGCGTGCACCTTCGGCACGGAGAGGCGCGCCAAGAGCTTTGCCCATGTCGTCTTCGCGCGCTTGCCCTGGGGCTGAGTAAGGCGCGGCCAATAGGTAATCGCGAGCGGAGCAATAGCGCTCATTCCTCTTTGCCCCAGCCTGCCTTCAGCAGGACGAACGTGCATAATGCAACGATGGCGACGGAGAGCAGAACCGCGACGCCGTACTTCATGTGCGCCACGTCGCTAGTGCTACGTGTTCAGCGCAGAGTTGCCGCACGCCTCGCCTCGTCTGAACCGCGAGCGTGGCCCGAGGAACGGTCGGGCACGGACCGCGACCAGGCCGCGTAGGAAGCTCGTAAACGCAGAAGCCGCAGCCGACGAACGGGGCCTCACGACCGTTCAGGTGCGACCTATTTTCGGATTTCTTTGTGGTGAGATAGTCGGCACTTAGCGGGGCCGTAGTTCGATGTTCAGGTACGCGCGGGAGTGCCATTCTCGACCTTTCAAATATGCAATCAGTGACAGATGTACAGTACATACAAGCGCGAAAAACCCGAGCGAGTTGCATGCATGCCGCACGCAACTCAAGCTCGGGTGGATGAGGTCAGCCGGTGCTGGTGTGCGTGGTCTCGACGGCGGTGTGTTCGCCGGACTCGTCGGCATCAGGCACGTCTGCGTCGACCAGCCACTCCTCGGCCTTGATGCCGGTGAGCTTCTCGATCGCCACGGCCGCATCGAGCGGAACGGTGCGCCCGCGAATCCACGCGCTCACGTTCGTTTGATGCGCTGACACCTGCTCGCCCAGCCAATCCTGCGAACGTCGGTGCTCGCGCAGCCACGCCCGCAAGAGAACTCCACCACGCTTCTGTCGCATACGTAACGCGTAACGCGTTCACGCGTACAAGGCAAGCTCTGTCGATTGCATATGTCACGCCGAAACGATTAGTGTTTGAAACATGCCGGCAAAACCTGCCTTCAATGATGATCAGTGCCAGGCGCTGTGGGCCGCTGCGGCTCGCGTGCGAAAGCAGTTCAAGAACCAAGAGGAGATGGCGGTAGCGCTCCACCTCACGCAGCAGAGCGTGGGCAACCTACTGAAGAGGAAGTATCGGCCAGGGCTGACCACCGCTCGTGCGATCGCCAACCTCGAGGGGATGAAGCTCGAGGACCTCATCGGCGACCTCGGTGCGCCATCGGTGCCTGACAGCCAGGCCTCGGTGGGCTCGTTCACCAACCTTGACGTATGCATCTCGTTCTACGCCAGCACCAAGCACTGGAGCCCGTGGACGATTGCCGCCGCTAGAGCAGGCTTTTTCGGACCGTTGGACTTCCCTCCGCCCGAGTGGGTACCCAAGCTAGAGGCCCTCGAGAAGGTCCTTGAGCGCGCCAGAAAGGTCACATGATCCGTTCGCTCGTCCTCGCGTTCCTCACCACGATCCTCGCGATTGGCTGCACCACCGGCTCCTCGAAGGTCATTTACAAGGGCGAACAGTGGTTCTCCATGAGCTGTCGACACATGGCCGAGTGCTACGCCGAAGCCAACAAGGTCTGTCCTGGTGGCTACAAAGAGGAGAAGGAAGGGGCTCGTTCGCACGAGATCCTTTTCACATGCACGAGCGGACACGTGAACTGGCAGCCCTAGACGTACTCCCTAGGGGGTACGCGCTGCCGCGTGGGGTGAAAAATCGTGCGACACATTGCCGTGTGAGGTCGCGTAGATATCTGAACGACCGTTACGTGTGCACGCGTTACCGCTTGTAACTCACGCGTAGATGCGTAGAGTGGACGCATGCCCAACGACACCGAGGCCAGTCCGCTCGCAGGCGACCTTGTCGAGGCCGATCTGACCCGCGCGCACGGCGCCGTCATGACGGCGCGCCACCTCATCGAGGACAACGCGGACAAGGACTACGACGACCAGGACGACGCCGCCGTCCTTCGCCAGGTATACGCGCTTCTCCTCGACGCCGGCTGCGGTGTCGCCGGAGCTCGCGCCGTCATCCGTCTTCGGGGTGAGATGGCTTGTGCGCTCGAGAAGGCCGACACCGAGCGTCCCGCGTCGAACCTGAGGCTCGTCAAGTGAGGCGCGGTACGCCGCGCGCGTGGCTGAAGAATCGTGTCCAACCGTCGAGCCCGTCGCGTGAGGTCGAGAAGGACCTCGCGCTCGAGGCGAAGCGCTTCCAGGAGCTCGCCCCGCGGCTTGGCTGGTGCGGCCATTGCGGCCATACGGTCAACGAGGCGAAGGGCATCCTCCACGCCCACGACTGCCCGTACCTTCCGGCTGAGCGACGGAGGGCTTGCTGATGCACTGGCGAGCCATGACGGACAAGGAGACGCTCGGAGCGTGGGACCTCGTCGGCAGAGACGGGAAGCCCAAGGACTTCGTCCTCGAGATCGCCCGCGTGCAGCGTGGGCTCGTACAGAGCCGCGAGAAGCCGAAGGGCGAGCACCGTCCGTTCGTCTACTTCAAGGGCGCGCAGAAGCCGCTCGTATGCAACGCGACGAACGCGGAGAGCTTCTCATCGATGGCGGGCTCCGAGGATACGGACCGCTGGATCGGGATGCGGGTCACGCTCTACCAGACGCAGGTGAAGTCGAAGGGCGGCAAGCCCGTGCAGGGCATTCGCGTACGCCCGCTGAAGGCGACGGCAGCACCGGAGGAGATGGGCGCGGGGCAGCCCGTCGACGAGGCGATGAGGGCTGAGCAGGACGCCGCGATGCGCGAGCCGGGAGACGAGGGATGAACAACGTAACGGCTCTGGCCTCGATTGTCGCAGGCGAGCATGCGCTTCGCACCTGCGACGAAGACGGCACGCACCACTTCTCGCAGCTCAAGAAGCTCGCTCTCTCCGGCAAGCAGTACCTTCACGCGTGCAACACGCCTCATGAGCCGACGCGAGCGATGCTCATCGGCACCGGCGTCCATCACATCGTGCTCGGGCCACGCCCTGGAGCACCCGTTCTCCGCTACCCGGGCGATTCGCGACGCGGCAAGGCCTGGACTGACTTTGTCGCCGCGAACCCCGGAGCGGAGATTCTTACCGAGCCGGAGTGGGGAGAGGCCGAAGAGATCGCCACGGCGGTGCTGACTGACCCTGTGGCCGTCGCTCGGCTGACCGGCGCTCGCTTCGAGGTGCCGCTCACGTGGGAGGACGGCGGCATCAAGTGCAGCACGTCGGGCATCGACATCATCAGCAACGATGGCGAAGAGCTCTGTGACCTGAAGACGACGAACACCGTGGAGCCCGAGGCGTGGAAGCGCCAGGCGTTCAAGATGTTCTACCCGCATCAGATGGTGTGGTACCGACGCGGCGCTCGAGCGAACGGGCTCAAGGTGTCCCGCGGCCTGTTCCTGCTTGGCGTCGAGACGAAGGCGCCCTTCGAGGTTGTCGAGCTCGAGCTCACCGAGGGCATGCTCGACCTGGCAGAGAAGACCGTGTCGCTTTGGCTTGAGAAGCTTCGGGTCTACACCGAGTGCAAGCAGTGGCCGGGGTACGCGCAGAGCAGCGTACCTCTCGACGTGCCCGCCTGGATGCGGGACGAAGAAGAAGCCGACGGGGACGAGTGAGCTCCGGCAGCGCCAGGTTCCTGACCCTTCAGGAGGTGGCAGGTGAGCTCGGTATCTCGATGCGCACGGCCTACCGTTTGCGGCTTGAGTTTCGACCGGTGCGCGTCGGCCACAACTGGCGAATCGCGCGTGTCGACTTGGAAAACTGGATCAGGAAGCACCGAGAGGAATCATGGGCGCACGACTCACCAAGCGAGGAAACATCTGGTTCGCCCGTATCGCCCAGCCCGGAGGCGGAACGCGTCGCGTCTCGACGCACTGCACCGACAAGAAGGCGGCCGAGAAGCGCGCCAACGAGCTCGAGCGCGAAGCTTTCGATCCGGCCAACGCAGCCGCGAACAAAGCCACGACCGCCGAAGCCTGCGCCGAGTTCATCGGGTCCCGACAGCGTCGAGGCCGGGCCGCCGGCACGCTCCACCACTACGGGGTGAAGCTCGGTCATACAGTGCGCCTCATGCCGCGCCTGCTCGCCGGCATCGATGCGCACGCGTGCGAGCGATTCATCGAGACGCGCATGGAGGAAGGCGCTGCGCAGACGACGGTGAAGAAAGAGATCCGCGCGCTCGGGGCGATGCTCCGTCACGCACGCAGGCAGGGTCTCTATCAGCGCGACGTCGAGGCAGTGATCCCGGAACTCGAGGAAACGTACAAGCCTCGCGAGCGCTTCCTCACCCCGCTCGAGTTGGTCGGGCTCGTGAGCGCGCTGCCTTCGCACCGCGCCGCGCAGGTCGTGTTCATCGTCGCGACGGGCGCACGGTTCGGGGAGTCGGAGCGAGCTCGCGACGAGGACATTGACGGCATGATGGTCCTGCTCCGCGGCACCAAGACGGAAGGATCGTGGCGCACTGTTCCCGTTCCACCGACGATGCGCATCGCGCTGGGCTGGGCACGAGCGCACGCACGCAGTCTGCCGACGCTCGGCCCAGGTCCGATGTTCGAGGCGTGGGGCAACGTTCGCCACGACCTCACTCGGGCATGTCGTCAGATCGGGATCGCCACGGTGAGTCCGAACGACCTTCGTCGCACGTTCGCAACGTGGCTTCGGATGGCAGGCGTCTCCACTGATCTAATCGGCAAGGCGCTCGGTCACACGACGAGCCGAATGGCAGAGCGCGTCTACGGGCGTATCAGCCCGACGGACCTCGGCCGCCTCATCGAAGGGCACGTGCCCTCACTCAGTTGGGATGGGTCACCGGTGGGTCAGCGGGGTGGCAATTTGATGCTTCCGGCGGCAGCTTCTGACGTACCGGAAACGGCCAAAACACCCGCAAAACCGCAGTGCCCGGGGACGGAATCGAACCGCCGACACGGGGATTTTCAACTCCCGGAGAGTGGCAGCAAACGCGGCAAATCGCCTAGTTTTGGCGATGAGTGGGTCACTGGTGGGCTGACCTTCCGAGCCCGCGCGCGCCGATGGCTTACGCGGGAGGCCGCGTGAAGCGCCCGAAGACAGCGGCGCAGCTGCTGGCGGAGACGCCCGTGGTGGAGCGCGCGAAGACCTTGGAGCGCACGGTGTACCGCCCGATGCCCGCCGCGTGGGTGGGCACTGCGGCGAACGACAACGGTGCGCCGTGAGCCCTGAGCAGTGGTGCCCATCGTCTCGGGTCCTTGGCCTCCCGCCCGGCGGCAATCTGATCGGCATGATGAAAAACCAAATCAAGCGCCCCTACCTCATCGTCGTGACGAACCCCGCGCGCACGCACAGCGAGGTCGTCGACGTGTACGCGGTCTCGCGGCTCCACGCACGGGGCGAGGCGCGTGCGGAGCTCGCGTTCACGAAGCGCGACGATTGGAACATTGAAAGCGTGGTCGAGGCGACATGACGGAACGGGACACTTCCAACGATCAACCAGTGGCCTACCTCGCAACCCTTCGGTTCGCGGTGGAGACAGGGAAGATGACGATCGGTGACGCGCTCGAGGCCGCGTGTCTCGTGGGCCGCATCGGCGCGGCCGATCACAAGGCATCCACGTCGAGGCTCGAGCGCCGTGCTGGCACCACGGCCATCGACGGGGTTTCGCTGGATGCCTACGAGATTCGGTTCGGCGCGGTCGAGGACGGCCCGTCGATCGCGGGCATCCTGCGGTCAAAGGAGGTCCGCGAGGTTCGGGACTACCTCCTCGGTTACGGGGATGGTCGTCGCGCCGGGGCGGAGGAGCGAGCCACCAGCGACGCATTTCCTGGCAGCCACATCCAGGCCGGTCAGGCGTGCGCAAAGTGCGGGATCGCCTGGGACTCTCGCGTGGGTGACTGCCCCGGACGAGCCTCAGGAGAAGCGCAGGCCGACGACCTGCACGATCGCTGTCGGCAGTGGCTGCACCGAAACGCGGGTGGCACGTACATCGACAACGACCATCACGCGCTACGCCTCACGCAGTTCGTGCGGGCCGAGCGGGACAGCGAAGCGGCGCGGCCCGACGTCGATTGCACCGAATGCAACTCGGTCGGGCTCGGGAATCACAAGCGGTGCGCCGACGACGCGACGCGTACGTGTCCCCGGTACGCCGAGTATCGCGACGCGAAGCGGGGCTCCGCTGAGGCGTCGCAGGTCGAGGGGCTCTATCACGCCATCTGGCAGACCATGTTCGGTTGGGCGACGAACCCCGTCTCGCCTGCCGGAGCTGACCTGCGCGCGTCGCACGCCGACGAGATGACCTCGGTGGTCGAACGGCTTCTGCAACGCCGAGAGAGTCCGTCACCTTGCCGCGTGCCACCGCCCGGCTGGTCTTGTTCACGAGCGGGAGGACACGAAGGACCATGCGCCGCATCTGCCGTCACTGCCGACGCGGCTCGCTCCGACGCACCGGCGAGCGTTGGGCCTGGCGACGCTTCACGGTCGCCATCGGCACCGTTTTCGTCAGGGCCTGCACCGCGTGCGGAAGGCGGGCAACGCATCGAGTCCGCTGGCCCTAACGCGAGCGTCGCTTGCGAGTGCATCTGCGGGCCGGACGAACAGAACGAGTGGTGCCACATGCACGGGCGGCTCGACGAACTGGCGTGGGAGCTTGAGCGGTACCGCGCCGCGGAGCGCGAACGCAACGTACATCCTGACGCCTTCGAGGGGAGGTTCAGCCGGACGGGTCCTAGCTCGGGCGTAGCGGACCACGAGGCCGAGCGACGCTGGCTACGGGAGCGCGCGGCTCGGTTCTACGTGAAGAACTTGTCGGCCGCGTACGACGACTGGATCGGCAACGACGAACACGAGGCGCGCCGGCACGTCAGCGAGGATGTGCTCGATCTCTACGAGCTTCTTCGTACCGTCCGATTCACCCGTGCGGATCAGTTCACACGGCCCGCACCGAAAGAGGAGACCTGATGGCGTGGGAGATGATGAAAGAGGGAGGCGCCCGCCAGCGTGGGCGGGGCATGTACGAGGAGGCCGACCTTGACGAGAGCGGCCTTGACGTCCGGCTAGAAGCGGGGACGGGTCACATGCGCGTCGACCTCGACACGCACATCCCGATCGGCGTGCTCATCGACCTGTTCGAGCGCATCGGCTTCACGGTCGTCCCGGCTGATCAGGTCTCAGGCTCCACCCCGAAGGAGGGAACGTGATCAAGGTGACCCGCCGGGCGACCCGAGAAGAGGGCGCGTTCTGCTCCGCGTGCAACCGGCTCGAACGGCACGAGCTCGTGCGTCTGGTCGTGAAGCGCAAGGGCTACGACGAGCACGCCACGTGGCTCTGTCGGGCGTGCCTGCGTCACATCGACAAGGCGCGAGCCACGCTCACGAAAGGCGTGGCGCACAAGTGACGCGGTATGTACACTCCTGCCATGTCCAAGGAACCCAAGACACGCTCTGGCACGTCGAGAAGCTACGCGGAACGGCAAGCCAAGGGCCGGCCCAACGTAACGTTTTCGCTACCTTCGGACACGGTAGAACTGCTGCAGGAACTGGCCGAGCACCACAACCTGAGTCGTTCCGCGGTGGTGGATCTGGCCATCCGGGAATTATCAAAAAAGCGACGTTGAGACCTTGCGCGGTACGTACCGCGCGCTATCTTCTATCTCATGAAGACCGGCGACAAGGTGATGCTCCAGGGCCTGAACTACACGACCGACCTCAGCGCTCCGGTGAAGTGCTGGTACGAGGGCACGGTCATCGCGGTGCGCCGCGGCAAGGTGGTGGTCGAGACGGTTCTCGGCCGGTGCCAGGTGAAGCTCGGCTCCGCCAGCCTCAGGGCGGCGTGAGCCGGGGGGCTGCGGCCTCGTTCTACCGGGGCGTGCGGTTCCACCTGTTCTGGTGCGAGTCCCTGTGGGACCAGCCGGACAAGTGGCGCGAGTTCTGCGGGCACGCCTGGAGCGCCTTCTACCTGCTGGAAGAGGCCGAGCGTCATCGTTTTGGCGGGAGATACCGATGCCCGAGATAGATCGTGAGCAGGTTGTGTGGGCGGACGAAGCGACCCCCTTTACCGGTGCGGAGGTGGCCGCGTTGCTACGTGAGAACCAGCGCTATCGCGACGCCTTGGAAAAGATTGAGGGCGGGGAGGGCTGCTACACGCCGTCGTATGGAGACTGCTGCGACATGGGTTGCACGCGGGTCGCCCGCGAAGCATTGGCGGCGCCTTCTGGAGGCTCCGACCGATGAGGTCGAAGGTTCGCATCTGCCGCCTCTGCGGCAAGACATCCGCGTGGTGCACCTGCGGGTGGTCGACCACGCTGGCACCATCCGCAACCCCGACCGGAGAGAAGCGATGAGCAAGTCACCTGCGAGACGACTCCAACGACTGGCCGAGGACGAGATGGGGCAGCCCCCGAAGCTCCAGACCTGCCACAACATCCTGCGAGACGCGGGGCCGAGGCCCAGTCCGCTTTCCGTCGAGGAGTGGATCTCGACGGTGTTCATCACCAACCGAGCGCACCTCGAGCGGAGCGCGAAGATCAAGGCTTCGTACGCGGCGGCGCCGGAACCGTCGTCAGCCAACTCACGAGATGTCTCTGAAGGGAATGAAAAATGAGCGACGCATATCGAACGCCGGGGCGGGACATCGACGCGACCACTGTAGAGACCGAGAAGGTTCGTCAGGCTGCCGAGACGAAGCGGAAGGCCATCGAGGAGCGCGAGAAGACCCGCCGCGCGGCGATCGACAACCGAGACACCGGCGGTTACATGCTTACGCGGCTCGGTGGTTGCGCCGTCCTCGTCGGGGCCATCATCGCGGTGGGCATCACTGCGAACACCTACGTCGACAGCCGGAAGCAGCCTGGCGCCTGCCACGACGAGTCGCACGCCAAGGAATACAGGTCCGGCATCGTCTGCACGCACCCGATGCACGTGCTCGTCGAGACCGAGAAGGAGCGGGCCTGCCGATGCGGCGTCCCGAAGCTTCCGTGACCCACGCCTTGCAGTCCGAGAGCAAGGCGGAGCCGTGAGCCTCGAGCTCGACTGGGACTCCGACATGGTCTCGTGCCCCGAGTGCAACGCCGCGCAGGGTGACCTTTGGGAGCACGAGTTCGGCTCGCGTGAGGAGATCAAGACGTACTGCGGGGAGTGCGGGAAGGAATACGTCCTGCACCTGCGCGTGACTCACAAGTACGCGGCTTCGCCGCACAAGTCCGTCGCCAACTCGCGAAATGATTCAGAAAGGAATGAACGATGAGCAACGAGATCCCGCGACGTAACCGTATCGACCTCAGCACGCCGGCAGAAATGGCCATCCGTCGCGCCGTGGACGCAGTGGAGGCCGCCGGGTGCGACGCCCGCCTCACCGCGGCTATCAACAAACTCCACGAGGCGCGCGAACTCGTGGCCGACGTCGTCGACGGGAAGGTGGGGCGGTGATCGTCGGCGACCCGCACCCCGCGTCGCAGCGCGGAGGCTGGGGCCTGCGCATCCACTACAAGGGGGGCAAGGGCTCGTACCTGAACAACTACAGCCTCGGCGACGTCGTGGCCTACGACACCGAGGCCGACGCCAAGGCGGCCGGCGTGGAGGTAATGGAGAGCCGAGAAGCCCGTCGACCTCCTCGCAAAGGCGATCAACGCCGACACGGACCAGGACGATCTAGTCCTCGACCCCTTCGCAGGGAGCGGCTCGACCGGGGTGGCGGCGCTCCGCACGGGGCGGCGCTTCGTGGGCGTCGAGATCGACCCGGGGCACTTCGACCTGGCGGTCGAGCGGCTTCGTGCGGAGGAGCGGCAAACTACGATCCACGCGATGCGTTCGGGACAGTTGGGATTGCTTGGAGGCGTAAAATGAAGAGTCGACGCCCCACCTCAGGCTCGCCCACGGAGTCGAAGTGACGCCCGACATCGCGGACATCTGCGACGAGGTCTGGCACGGCACGAACGGCGACGACCTGCTCGTGATGAGCGGCTGTCCTGGCTGCCACTACGTGGCCGGCGCTGCCGCTGTGCTCGGCATCATCGAGATGGCCAAGATGCTCGCGGCCCGCGAACGCGCGAAGCCGTTCTCCGCGGAAGACGCAGAAGGGCTGATGGGCTGCAATCGGCGTCACCCGGCGAGCGCGACCGTCCGGTGCAATCTCGTCAACGACCACGAAGGTCCGCACAAGAAGATCGGCCGCACCGGCAACGTCAACTACACGTGGCCAAACGTCGAACGTGCAGCGGCGGATCGGACACGCCCTACTTCGGCAAGGATTTCTGACGGTTCCAAGGATTCGACGTGACGCCCCTTGCGCTGGGCGCCCAGCGCTCGCATACTCTTGTCTATGAAGACCGTCGCCGAACGACTCGCCGCGCAGATGAAGTTCTGGACCCCCGAGGCCCAGACCGTGCTCGGCCCGTTCGTGCCCCAGATTGCCGAGGCGGAGCGCCTGGTCGGTGGCGGCATGGAATGGGCGGTCGAAGAAGTGGCCCGCCTGGCCGCCCGTATGGGCCGCGCGAACCCCTGGACGGAGTCGAAGTGATGGCCGCCAAGAAAGCGAAGAAGGCCAGCGGGCGCAATGTGGCGGAGCACGAGCGCAACACCGAGCGGGTCACCATCCGTCTCGACCCCGAGGCGATGGATCATCTTCGACACTTCGCGGCGGCATGGAAGTGCTCGATGGCGGAGGTCGTCTCGGCGGCGCTCGATTCGCTCAACGGAGACACCGACATGCAGGCGGTGATGGGCCTCATGAAGAACTGCACGTGCGACTCTGACCGGATCTGCCGGGTCCACGAACGCGACCGGGCCCGCGCGGCGGGCGATGACAGGGGACCCGCCAAGTGAAACTGCACGAACACATCCTGCCGGACTACGACGTGAGGCTCGTGGGCACTGAGGCCGAGGTCATCCGGTACCGGCGCGATGTGGCGAAGATGCGCGAGGCGTTGCAGCGTTTGTATGACGGACGCCGCGACCTTCCGAACTGGGCGGCTGGAACCGTCGAGGATTTGCGTACGTGAAGGCCCGCACAGCCGCCGAAGTCCCCGCCTTCCTCGTCGAGAAGGACGGCACCCGTAAGCCCTACGTTTGGGAAGGCGGGATCTCGTACGTCACGACCGCCCACAAGGACGGCAGGTGGCTTCAGACCATCTACACGCTCGCGGACGGCGTTGGGCCCGACGGCCCGCTGCTGTTCCACGCCGGCGACCCCGTCGACATCACCGAGCGCATGGCAGAGGCGGAGCGAGCCAATCGCGAGCGCTCCATGGCGTACTTCCGGAAGGGCTGGGCCTACGACGAGGACATGGCTGCGAAGGACGAGGAGATTGCGCGCCTTCGTGCGTTGCTATCTAAGGCTGGCCTCTAGAGAACAAGTCAGGCCGCATCGTCATCCGGGTCTGGGCGTAGGTAGAGCGTAGGATCGGGCACCTTCGTCGGCCGCGACGCCGTCGACTCCACGAGCTTCGGGCTCGTGTGCGGGTACTCCTCGGTGATGGGCGTGATCAGCATGGGAAGCGGCGTGTCATCCGTCGGCAGAATGCTCGCCAGGTCCGGCTGCGTCTCCGCATCGGACACGCCGAGCACCTGCGTCCAGTTGAGCAGGTCCGGGTCCAGGTGGAACGCCTCCACCCGCTGGGCGTTGCGCATCAGGATCTTGTTCGCGACGTTCCGCGGCACGAGCCCGGCGTTCCGGATGCCCTCGGGCGTCCACTCGTTCATGTGGATCTCGATGCTGCACACGTCCCAGTCGCGGGCCTGCGCCGCCGAGAAGAGCCGCGGGAAGTGCGCCCCGGGCCCGCAGGCCCACGCGAGGCTGTGCAGCGCCATCTGCGCGCACGCGGGGTACGTCTCCCAGTCGGGCAGCCGGTTGTGGAGCGCTGCGTCGTTCTGATCGAGCTTCCGGAGCGCAAGGCCCGCCATGCCGTCGCGCGTCAGGCGCAGCGGCGTGAGCTTCGCGGCGTACCGCCAGCCGTAGTGCGCCGCCGCGGGGTCGTCGTGGACCGAGTGCCACGCTGCGATCTTCTCCGCTGTGCTGGCGTACGTGCCGTCAGGATGCACCAGGGGCAGCGCTGCGGCCTCGCCAGGGCTGTTGCAGAGATTCCCGTAGGCGATGGTCGTCAGACCGCGAACGTCGTTGTAGAGGCACGCCACGCCGCCCTCTAGCGGTTCGGTGAAGGCCAGCCACTGGTCGCGAATGATGCTGCGCATGTACTACCTCCGGTCGGTCACCCGTTCGGGAACTTGAGCCGCTCCGCTGCGTCGGCCATCGCGTTGGCGCGCCTGACCGCGGCCTCATCGAGATGTCGTTGTGCGTCGTGCGGGGCGAGCGCGAGGAGCAGGTCAGCGGCGAGGCGTGCAGCCTCCAGGACCGTGTCGGCGGTGCTCATCGGGCCCCCGAGTCGACGCCGAACGTCGCATCCGCCTGCTTGCGGCAGGCCTTCGACTCGGCCAGCGTCGTGGCCTTGTCGACGCAGCGCAGCAGCGCCGCGCGGTACGCGAGCTCCTCGTCGGAGGCTCCGTCCCCGCGACACCCACCGGTGCAGTACGAGAAGGTCAGGACCACCGCCGTCATCACGAGGATGAACGTGAAGGTCTCGCGTGCTTGCGTGCGGTTGGTCATTTCAGGCCCTTGCTGGCGAGGTAGCCGGTTGCGATGGTTCCGAGCGCGAACAGGATGAGCTTCACCGTCGGGTTGGACGCGATCTTGTCGAGGCGGGCCAGGATGGCGAGCTGCGCCTCATTGGTCTTCGCAATGTCGTCGACCTTCACGGCCAGGGCCTCACGGGCCGCACGCTCCTGAGCGAGCTGCGCGTCCTGCTCCATGTCCTGCTGCGTGGTGCTCTTGGCGCGGATGCTGTTGTTCGCGAGGCGCGTCTCCACGTCGTCCATACGAACCTCCTGGCGAGTCAGCCGCAGGTTCGTGCGCTGACCCTCCGCCTTGACGGTCTCGAGGTCGCGTCGGACCTCGTCGAAGCCGCTCTTGACCGACTTGGTCAGCTCGATGGCCCAGTCCGGCACGGCGGCAAGCTGCACCGTGGGCTTCTCTGCGGGCTTGTCGTCGCTCATTGGGCCTTCTCCGCGCGCCGGGTGCAGTACTTCAGGAGATCGGCGGCCTCGCGCTGAGCCTTCGTTGCGGGCTTGGTAGTGGCCTCGGCCTGCAGCTGGTCGGCGATTGCTTGCCAGTTCGCCTTCGTGGGAGAGGTGACGGCGGCCCGAAATGCTGTTTCGTGGTCGCGTTTCATGCGGTCCCCTCGATTACCGCCGTGTGGCGGACGCTGCCGACGACCGCGCTGGTGTGCCTCACCATGCCGACCACGGCCGCGCTGCTCGCGAGGTCTGGCACGACGCCCGCGTTCTGACTTGCCGACGCAGAGGTGGCGGCGCGATGGTGGACCGAGCCGACCACCGCCCCCGTGTGTCGAACGATGATGTTGATCCGGATGCCTTCAGCCAGACCCGTGCACGTCGACGTTCCGACAAGCGCGGCGATCATGAATCCGTAGCCCGTGATCGCAGCAGATACCGTGCACGTGCCCGCGAGCGTTGACGAGAGTGCGCCACTGCCCTTCAGGAGGCCGGACATTGAAGCGGTGCCCGACTGCGACGAGGCCAACACGCCCGCGCCCGTCACGGTGCCAGAAGCAGTGGCCGAGCCGGTTTGCGTCGACGCAAGGACCCCCGATCCGAGGAGCACGCCTTGGGTCGTTGCGCTCCCGCTGAGCCCGGTCGCAAGCAGACACCGCAACCCGGTCGCGCCTGACGTGCACGTCCCAGAGAGAGCTGAAGCGAGTGCGCCCGCACCCTTCAGGAGCGCGGTACCAGAGCTCGATCCGGACTGCGCAGATGCGAGTGCGCCAGCGCCTTTGAGGAGCGCGGTGCTCGAGGCGGAGCCGGTCAGGGCAGCCGCGATGGGCGACGTCGACGAGATGTACGTCGCCTGGAAGTAGGACTCGATGTTAGTTCGGGCCGTCGATCCGAGGTCCGTATCAGCGACAATGAGATCCCACACGCGCCCGTCGTAGAACGCTGAGTTGTCGTAGTTTGTACCGAGTTTGAGCGCGCCGTTGCCCGCCAACGCGAAAACGTTTCCGGCTGTGACAGGCGTGGCCGACGAGCCATCGACCGTCAGGTGCAGGCTTGTCCCGTCGTACCAGGCGTGGAACGTGTGCGGGTTCCCGTCCGCCGCGCACGCCTTGACGATCTCCTTGAACGACACGTTGTCGAAGTGACCCGCGGTGATGCCACTCGTTGAAAACGTGATGTAGAAAAACCCGTTGACGTCCTGCGTGACGATCGCTTCGTCAAGGTAGCCGTTGTTCGTGTTGTGGGATGCGGCGGTGTCGGCGGCGATCACACCACTAACTGACCACGCGGCCTCATCAAAGAACGTGTCGAGGTCGTGCGAATTCGCGAGCCGGTCGTTCGTCCCGTCGAAATTGGCACTCGCCTTGCCGTTGAGCGATGCGCCCACCGACGGCGCGTTGATGGCCTCCGCAAGAGTACCGTTGGAGCCAGACGACCCCGCGCTCGCCACGGCAGCCCACGGCGAGCCCCCGTAGCTCGCACGCCACCACCCGGTGAGCGCTAGGGATGCCGGGTCGAACGTCACTTATGCCTCGGTGGTCGTGAGCGCGCCGATGGCGAAGCTGGGGGTGATGCCGGCTGTAACGGCGAGGGAGGCCGTGAGCGCGCCCGAGTAGAGGATCGCGGTCGTGCTCGAACTCGCGACTCCGATCGAGCAGTAGGTGCACGTTGAAGAACCCGCGGAGCATGCCCCGAAGGTCACAGCGGCCGCGTTCGACGCTGTGTCGGTCGAGCATGTCCAACCCGAGCCGGAGCGCGCTACGGCGACGCGCGCGTAACCGGTGTAGTTCGCCTCACTCGTGGCTTGCGTTCCCGATTCGCCGGGGTCGGCGGTGTGGAGAGCCACGTAGAGCGAGCCGGCCGTAGACGAACCGCGCAGGCCGGTCGCGTCCCCGACGTTCGCGTAGTTCGTGTTGTTGAAGACGAGGAGGATGAGGCCCGTCTCCCACGCATCAGACTTCGACATTACTCGGCCTCATACTTTCCCTTGACGACGAAAACCTTGGTGGGTGTGCGCTGCGGCTTGCCGCTGCCCGTGATCAACATTCGCGCGTAGATGTCGTAGGTACCCTTGACCGTGTCGATGTCGCTCGCCGTGAATAGGTAGGTGAGCGTCAACGACGAGGAGCTCTGGTTGCTGAGTGCGGCGGTCCAGACGAATTCGCTGTTGTCCGATCGGCGCACACCACGGAACGTCGCGGTGGCCACTGTGGATAGGTCGAAGTTGTCCGCGCCGGGGGTAACGACGAGTTCGTACCCGTCCGGGTCGAGTTGGTCCTGGTAGACGAAGTCGCTCATGTGAAAGTCACCCCGCTCGACTTGGTGGCGCACCCGCCCATCGTGTTGACGACGATCGTCACAGCGCCGGCCGCATGCGCGGGCGTCACGAACGTGAGCGACGTTGCGGACACGACCGTAAACACCACGCTCGTTGTGTCGCAGTAGACGGATTCGACCGTCGCCACTCCCCAACTCGTCATGAAGCCCGTCCCCGTCACGGTGATGGTGGTTCCACCGAGATGAGAAGCGGACGACGGCGAGCACGCCGAAACTGTCGGCGTGGAGTACGTATCGGCGGGCACCCTTCGGAGGCGCAGCGCCTTGCGTGCGGCGATGATCGAGCGGCCGTACACGGCTACTTCAGGCCCATGATGAGCGAGGAGGTCGTAGTGGTTCCGGTCGACCAGACGCGCGTGCATCCGATCTTGAGCACGCCAAGGGGGACCGCCGTCAGAAGGACGTCGTTGCCGGCGAGCGTGGTCAGCTTGATGGCACCAGCCGCGACGCCAACGTAGAGGGCAAAGAACGGCCCGTTCGGGTCTGCGTCCGTGTCGCTCACGGTGACGGCCACCGCATCGGATGCCGCGTCGGTGACGTATGCCCGCATGGGCCTTTCGGTGTTCGCACTCATTTGGGTCCTGCCTCCAATCGATCGGTTGCCATTGCACTCGTACCGCCGCCCCGGACGGGGCCATCGTTCATCATTGGCGGGGCTGCCCCACCCGTGAGTCCGCCACCTGAGCCGCCCTTGCCCGGCGCCTGGTTGCCCTGACTGAACGACGCCTGAAACGCGCGGCGATTCTCCGGCAGCATCGCCTCGGTGATGGGCTGACCAAACAGCATGCTCAGTTGGAACTGCTGCTGCACCGTCAATTGCGGTCGGAGCTCCGCAGCGTGGTCGCCCAGATACTTCGAGATTTGCGCGTACGTCTCGGGATGCACGTACTTGAGCGCCGCGACATGCTCGGCCGTGAGCCGGCCCTCACGCAGGCGGTCGACCACGATGGAACCGTCGTTGACGGTCTCGATGGTTGCGCGCGCCTTGATGAGCTGCGTGTCGCTCAGCGGCTTGTCCTTCGGCCGGTTGAAGACGGGCCCGATCGGAGCCTGCTCCTTGGGAAGCGCGTGCTGGAGCCACGCAGCCGCTCGAGACGCGGTCGTCGAGACCTGCTGGGCGACCTTCGGTGCGTACTTCGGCAGATCCCCGAGATGCTCTGCAATGCGGGCGTTGATCTGCTCCGGCGTGCGGGTCGCCTCACGAAGCGCACGAACCTCTGCGGTCGTAACGGGCTTGATGGCACGAGTTGCGTCCTTGCCGTTGGAGACGAACGACTTGGTCCCGGAACTGATGAGGTCGTCGAGCTTCGTGGCGGCGCGCTGGATCGTCTCCATCTTCGCGGCGCCCTCGAGGACGTGCGAGGCGAGTTGGTTGCCGAACTTGCGGCGAACCATGTTCAAGCCAGCCATCGCGACGCCCGCCGCCCCGCCGGTGGACGCGCCGATCACGTCGGTCAGAGAGACGAGCGGAGCAGCCCCGATCGCAGCGGCCTGGTGGGTCGCGATCTTGTTGACTGTCGACAGGTCCGCATACATCTGGTTCGCCAGGCGGAGGCGATCGCCGACCGTCGAGCCAAGCTCCGTGGATGCACGGTCCGCCGCGGCGTTGAGCTCGTCGTTGACGATGCCGCGAAGGGCTCGCATCCCCTCCTCGCCCGGAGGTACGGGCATGCCAGGGACGCGCGCGTAGGCCTTCCGGAGCTGTCCGTCGATTTCCTGGCGAGCACGCCATAGCTCGGTGAACGTCGGGGCCTGAGTCGCAACCTCGTTGATTTCGCCACCCTTCGACTGAAGGCGACGCATTAGATCCTCGGCCGGCTTGACCTCGAGGTCGCCGTACAGTTTGCCGGCGTTCGGGATGCGGACCTCTTCGTTGAAGCGGCTCGCGATGGTGGACATCGACGGGCGCTGCGCCGCCTGGTCGAGCTCCGCGTACATCCCCTTGAAGGACTTGCCGACCTCGTTGAGCTTCGCCGTGACGCGCTTGGCACCCTCCGCCTGCGTGACGAGCGGACCCGTGAGGCCCTCGTCCTTCAGCATCTTGCCAAGGCGCGCTTCGACACCCTCTTGCGCCTCGACGTCGATGCCGAGACGCCGGATGTCACCGGTCTTCGCGTTTGTAGCGCCCTTGAACGCCTGGATGTCGGAGGCGTTGTCGAGCCACTTCGACACGGGGCCCTTCTGCGCAGCGGTCTCTTCGACAGCGCCCGCCTTCTCCTCAAGGCGCGTCAGGCGCTCGCCCACGGCCGACTCGGCGCGGATACCCGCACCCTCTTCGGCTCGAGCGAGGCCCTTGCCGAACAGACCGCCGACGCGATCGCCAACGGCCCCGAGCGCTGCGCCCCCGCCTGCTCCAAGGAGCAGGCCGAGCACGCCGCCCTTTGCGCCCGCGCTGAGGTAGGCCTCACCGGCAAGCTTGTGGTTGTGGAGCGTGTCCTCGCTGAGTTGGTTGCCGAGTCCGATCGCGACGCCCTCACCGATCGCACGTGGGGCTGCCGCAGCGAACCTCGCCGCGCCTCGTGCGAACAGTCCCTCACCGAGGGCGCCGGCCGCTTGGGCGGGGGGGGCGCCGAACAAAGCAGGAGCCACAGCACCAGCAATCTCCCCACCGAGAGACGCATCTCCGTGCGACTCTTTGAGCAACCGCATCGTGTTGCGGTACTCCTCGGCCTTCTCGTCACCCGCGACCGCACGCGTCGCCTCGATGAACGCAGGGTCGAAGAGCCCGAACGACGCGCCACGGCCCGCGCCGACAGCCGCTGCCGCTACGGTTCCTGCGGTCCCGTGCTTCGCGCCGAAGTACTCCGCCTCTGTCGCCGGACGTGCGCCCTCGTCCGTGACCGCTCGCGCGAGGTCGCCCTGGCGAATGGTCGAGACGGAGCCGTCTTCGTCGCGGATCGCGACCTTGCCAGGCTCCGGCACGTACAGGTTTTCGGCGGCCTCGCCCACTACTTCACGGCTTCCCTTCGGACCGGAGCGGTTCGGCTGGTGTGTTCCTCACTCAGGCGTGCGTCGTACTTGTCGACCGCCTTGCGAGGCGCGCCCGCGCGGATGCGCGACTCGCGCTCTGCAATGGCCGCGTCGGCAAGGCGAATCGCGGCGGCCTGCTCAGCCGGCGTGCTCGCTCCAGCAAACGCGGACTGAATGCCCTCTGCTTCCTTGTCCGAGCCACCGGCACCGGTGACCGCGTGTTTATACGCCAGCCCGAGGCGTTGCCACTCGAGACGGCCGACCCGGTTCTCGTCGTCGTGACCGGCGATGCCGTACGCGAGCCAGTCATCCGGACGGAGGGCGCTGAGACCCGTTGGCCTCGGGGCGAGCCTCTCCCGCGTGTCGCCAGCCGGGCCTACGCCAGGAATTCCCACGGTGCCGTCCACCTGCCCAGTCTTCGGATTCGTGAGCTTGCGCTTGAGGTCGTCGATCGTCTTTTTCGCTTCGACGAGTTCCGGTTTCGATAGCTCGGTCCCGAGGTGTGCGGTCTGCTCGTCGGTCTTTTCGTCGCCCGCGCGCAGGTCCTTCGAGGCCTGAGCATCGGCGGTGACCGTCTTGTTGCGCATATCCTGCAGCTTGAGGCTGTTCTCGAAGTCGACCTGGCGACGGTGCTCCGCTGCCGCTGCCGCTGCCTGCGCTGCTGCCGCCTTGCGAATCGCCTCGTTGATATCGAGCTTCGTCTGCTCGCGCGTGAGTGCGGTGATGGCCTGGTCCGCGCGCGCCTGGATGGCGGGCGAGTCGTAGGTGGCCGCCTCGGCTGCGAGCTGCTCCTTGGCCGCCTCGTAGTAGAGGTTTTTCGCCTGAATCTTGGCGAGCGCCTCGTCCTTGTAGGTTGCACGCATGTCCGCGAGCAGCCCCTTGCGCTCGGCAATAGCGCCCTTCTTCGTCGCTTGGTCGTGCTCCTGCGCGGCGATGTCGCGATCGATCACCCGGTTCATCTGGTCGATGGCCGGATTCGAGGAGAGGTGGTTGAGTCCCTGGTAGATGCCGCCGAGAACGCCGCCGACCCAGGCAAGCGCTGCTTCGCCCGAATCCGCGTAGGCGCGGTTCGGCTGGATCGTTTGGCTCCGAACGTCGTCAATCTGACGCTGCGTTTCCGCGGAGTAGTCCTCGAAGTGTTTCGCCGCGTTCGCCGCCTCGACCTGCTCGATGGCCTGGTCTTCCATCTTCGTGCGCGCAATGTCCGCCGCGCCCGAAGCGATGAGATCGGCCTTGTCCTTGTCTGCGTTGGTGCCGCGCTGAAGCGCGTCCTTGTCGGCATCGTAGGTGCCGCGCATTGCAGCGTTCGCCTTGTCGTAGGCCGACGGTCCGCTCGGCCCACCGCCACCACCAGAGCCCTTGGGCTTCGTGCCTGGGAGTGGAGCACCACCGAAGTGGGCGAGGGCGGCCGCGGCTCGCTCCTGCTCGGGGGTGGCCTGGCCCTTCGGCGGGGCGCCCTGCATTTCGGCGTTCATCGCTGCAGATCCGGACCGCAACGACGTCACCGAGGGGACGCCGACCGATGGAGGGGCCGGCTTGCCCATGAACCGAGCCGCATCCGCTGTCGTTTGTTCCGCGGGGTTCCACGTTGATGCAGGCTCCGGAGTGGGCGCCGAATTGGCAGGCGCGGGACCGAAGTAGTTGGCAAGGTTCACGTTGCCGAACGGCACCGCGGGGGCCGCGGGCGCAGGCGGAGGAACGACGGGCGTGGCCGGGACGGGTACCGAGGCGGGCGAGGAAATCCCAGCGCCACCCCAGTACGCATCCTGATCAATCGCCTCCTGAGAAAGAGGTCCCGGGTAACCCATCAGCGTTGCCCTCCCATGCGATCAACCTGTCGCTGCAGGCTCGCCAGTCCGCCCATGACGAGCTTCAGGCCCTTCGTCTTGTCGATGGCGAGCAGGCCCGTCCGAGGGTCCTTCACGATCGCCGTCGAGGCGACCGGATCGGACTCCATCTTGTCGGCCATCGGACCGACGTTCTTCTCGCCTTCGTGCTGTCCCTCAGCGCGCGCGAACTCGGGCTTGTACTCGTACGAGCTCGGCTCCATCGAGCGGTTCGCCTGAGCCATCGGACCGCCAAAGTGCTCGTCGTCGACGTTCTTCGACTTCGGATCGCTGGGCGTCATCGCGCGTGGCGGCCCGTACGCGCCGCCGCCAGAGGCGTTGCGCACGCCACGGTCTTGCAGGAGCTTGTCGGTCTTGTCCGTCCAGAGACCCTCGCGACGCATGTACGCCTCGGTTTCGGGCGTGATGGCCGCAGCGTTGGTCTCCAGCGCCGTGCTGGTGTCGAGCGGGCTCTCTTTGCTCTTGAAGAAGTTGTAGTCGGGGTAGTCCCGGTTGCCCTCTCCGCTCGGGCCCATGTTCTCGTCGGGGATTCCCGGGACCACGCCGCCGCGACTCTCCGCGTTCACGTGATGGACGCTGCGCCTCGGCGACATGGCGCGCATGACCTCGGGATTCGGCACGAGGTCAGCGGCTGCCGGCCCGGGCTGCGCAGGGCGCCGCGCGGCCTGGTATTGGTTCTCCTGCGCGTGCGCGAGGGCGCCTCCGATCATGGTCCCGACGCCCGTCGGCATCAGGAGCGCGGTGTTCGCACGGTCACGGACCTGCTCCGATGCGCGGTTCTCCGCTCGCTGCGGCTCGGGGTCCGCCTTCGCGTAGGACTTCGTCACGGCCTTCCGGCCCGGCTCGATGCCCGCCATGGACGACGAGCGGTCGGCGACGCCCTTGCCGGACTGCGTGGAGCTCTTGCTGTTCGCCTCCGTCACGTAGTCCGGCATCGCCGGCGCCTTGCCGGTGTTGCGCATCTCGTGCGCCTGCTGCTGACCAAGCAGGTAGGCCTCGCGCTTCGCCGACGGGTCGGACGTCGACATGTCGCGGCTGTGGGTTCCCGCATAGAGGTCTGCGCTGCCGGGGGCCCACTCGTTCTCAGGGCGCACAGTCGACTTCGACGAGTACTCCTTGTTCGGATCGTCGCTGTAGCCGGAGCCGAGGTCGTAGCCCGGCTTCATGGTCGTGCCGAACATCGATCCCATCTCGCCATTGCGCGAGGCCGCGTAGCCCTTGGGTGCGCCAGTGGCTCCGTTGGGCGGGGTTGGCGTCTTGTACGGGTCCCCGCGATCGTCACCGTAGGCCCCGAAGCGTTCGTCGAGCGTGTCCTCCAGCTTGGGAGCGGGGCGCGGTGAGGGCTTCGATGGCGCGTTGGCGAAGATGTCTCCGAAGTACTTTCCGTCGTATTCCTCGGGTTTGCCGAGTTGCGCGTTCGCCTGCGCCTTGTTGCTGGCGATCATGGCGTCGCCCTTCGCCTTCAGGCGCTTGGCCTCAGCGTCGGTCACGGGCTTTACCGCCTTCTTGGTTTTCGGATCGGAGCTCGAGTAGTTCTTCGGGTCCCAGGGGTCGTCGCTCTTCTGTGGGCCGCTCTGCTGACTCTTCTGGTAGGCGTCGATGCCTCCACCGATGCCGCCGACCGTGGCGCTCGCTACGTCCTTGATGCGTCCCGCTCGGGCCTGATCCTCCGCAAACGAGGCAGTGCGCGCTGCATTAGCGGCGTTGGCGGCGGCGTCGCTCCTGCCGAGCTTGTCATCGACCGCAGTCTTCTGGGTGTCGTAACGGAGGCCCTGGTAGAACTCGTCGCGCTGCTCATTCTGCGCGCGCTGCTTGGCGTCGAGGTCAGCCTGGCTCGTGGCGACGCCGAGGTCGCGGCCGCGCTGCCCCTGCGCTGCCCCGAAATACTGCCCCGAGGCGTCTGCGATCTCACGCGCCTTCAACGCCGCCTGGTCCTGCTGGCCCTTGGCGAAGACCTGCGCACTCGTGTTCTGCGCGCCCGCTGCCGCAGCAGCGCGTGCCATTGGTCCGCCACGCACGCTCGCAGCGTTCGACTGCACACCAGCTACGGCACCCCTGTTCTGGTCCGCGGCGAGTTGCTGCGCCGGCGTCATTGCGCCACTCGCGCGGTTCTTCAGCATCGACAGCGCATCCATGCCGATACCGCGCGACTCGTTGGGTCGCGTCATGTCGATCTGAGGCCCAGAGCCGAACTGGGCCTTGGACAATTCGTTGTAGCGCCCCGCGTCCTCCGCGGGATTGTACTGGCGCGCGGGCCCAACGTTGCCGCGCGCGGCCTGCTCGCCGTACTGCTGCTGCGTGCGGTTCAGGTCCTCGCCGCCGTCGGATGCCGGATCCGTGATCCAGCGACCCGCGCCGCCGTCTGCGTTCGGGTCCCACCATTTCTCGCCCCATTCGGTCTGCACCTTGTACGGGCCGCTGTGTGTGGCGCCTTCGCCACCGACCGCGTTCGTCGGGTTCTCCTTGTGGTTCGGATCGTAGGGTGCCGTGAAGTTCTGGTACGGGTCCATCAGCGCCCCCGGCTTCGGTAGAGGGCCGACAGCGAGCCCATGTGCATGAGGTTTTGCTTGGCCTTCGGGTCGCTCGTCGTGGGCTCCCGGGTGTCTTTCTTCGCCTCGCCGGACGTCGCGCTGTTCGCGGCCTGACCGGCGGACATGACCGTCGAGATGACCGCCTTCCCCTTGTCGAAGTCGGCCTGGCGCTGAGCGGCGTCATTTGCACGCTGGCGCTCGCGCTCCTGCTCGGCCTGCCGGATCGACTCCGACTGTGCGCTCATCTGCGTGCGGCGCGTGTCGTACGCCATTCGCTCGTTGGCCTGCTGGCGCATCTCGTCGAGCGCGCGCTGCTGCGCCTCGTAGCCGGCGTTCTGCGTCGCCGCGCCAATGTCTTGTGTGTTCACCGCGCCGGCTGCACCGGAGTACGAGCCCTGGCCGCGACTGATCTCACCAGCTCGCTCCGCTGCGTTCGCCGCGTTGCCCTGAAGCATCGCGTTACCAGCGACTTGTCCGCCGCGGTTCGCCGCGTGGATGCTGGCTCCGATGCCACGCGCCGCGGTCATCTGCTGGCCTGCCTGCTGAACAGCCCCCTGATTCACACGCTGCGATAGAATGGCCGCCGCCGACGGAGCCTCCCCTGAACCCTGACGACGCAGCATGCCGAGCGCGTTCATCTCGAGGCCGCGAGACTCGTCGGCCTGGCCCTGGTTCAGCTGGATCGCGTTGACCTTGCGCGTGCCGTCTGGGTTGAGCGGATTACCGCGCTCGCGGTATTCGTCGACCGAGCGATCGTAGGCATTCATGCCTTCGATCTGGTTGTTGTGGACCTCGTTGCCGTAGCCGTCCGGCGACCAATTCGGATCTTCCTTCGCGTCGGGCCTTCCCTGATATCCGCCAGCCATCGCTAACCTTCCTGCCCTGCGCTCGTGCGCGCGGGCCCGCTGATGGAGCCGACACGTAGAGAGAGCGACTCGAAGATGGGGCCTTCGCCCGTGGTCATGTCGTAGGCAGTCGGCGCGAGGTCGCGGATCCGAATCTGCACCGCCTGGCACTTCTGCCGAACGCACGTCACGCGGCCCTTCTCGAGCGGGCCCACCGTCGTAACGTCCGAGCCTGCCCGAAACGTTTTTACCTGAGAGAACGTCGTCGAGTAGTCGTGCGCGAAACTCACCTCGAGGTCGTGATCGGTCACGCTCGTGCCCATCAGCACGAGGTCCTTCACGCGACTCCACGCGAGGTTGCTGTTGCTCCAGCCAGCACGCCCGGGCTGCGCTGAGATGGGCGCGAGAAGGACGTCGCGCTCGACGTACGTCGTGACGTCGCGCCGATGGGCGGTCGTCTCTCGGTAGACCTGGCCGCCAGCGGTAAGGAGGGTGTAGACGCCACCAATCAGCGCTGCGTCGACGAAGCGCACGGAGGCGGACAGCGTGTCCGCCGTGTCTGCGTACTTGCGCACGAACCAGATTTTTTCGAGGTAGTCGTACGCGAGCACGATGCCCGTTTCCCCGTCGTCGCAGGTCCAGCGGACCTCGGTCTGCTCCGCGACAAGCACGCCGCTCGTGATGTTCGGGTAGGTGCTGAGCGTGTCGTCGACGCTGCGACCGATCCACGACACGTTGAGCCCTCGGTCGAGCAAGTAGAGGCCTGTTCGCGACTCGAAGATGGCCCCCCCAGGGAACGACACCAGCGAGCGTGGGTTGATGCACCCTGCGTCCGTCTGGACCGCGTGCGTCTCCCACGGAGATCCGTCGCCGGAGGCGTCGGGCCCGATCCCCTCGATGATGTCGATACCGTCCTCACCAAAGACGGCGAGGGATGCGTCGAGAGATAGAAGCCCTGTCTTGTCTTCGGCGAAGGCGACGGTCAGTTCTTCGTTGAACCCGGGCGCGATCGTCGGATCTTGCGTCGAGTCCTTCGAGAACCAGACCGTTCGCAGGTCCGGGCCGATGCCAACAAGCCGCCCCTTGTGCGTCGTCACGGTGACGAGGGACGGCGGCGGGACGTTCGCGAGCTCGCCGAGATCCGTGTACAGTTGTTCCTGCGCGTCCAGACGCGTCGTGTTCGTCCCCGCGCCGATATTGCCGTCCGCCTTGGTGTCGACGAGGTCGACGTACGCCGCGCGCGGGTCGTTCGCGAGGATTTGATAGAGCGGCTCCAGGCTCAGTCGGTAGTGGTTGCCCGTTGCCCCGTTCGTCGTGCGCCATAGTTCGACGAACACCGGATTGGCGCTCTGCGTAGTTGTGAGCGTCTTCTGCCGTCCCGACAGCGATGTCGTGTGTACGCGAACTGTCAGCGTGTCGTCTGACCCCCCGGCCACGGTTCCGACCTTGGGGGGGGACGGAACGGATCGGTGCAGGACCCCGTTCGCATCGCGCCATGCATATGTCGCGACGTAAGAGAAGGTTCCGGTCGATGGTAGAGCCCCACTAGCCGTGTTGCTGCTCGTGATGGAGAGAATGCACGGCGGGTGCACAAACCCGAACGGCATTGCCGACGCGCCGTCGAACCAGAACGGAGCGCCAGCGGCGCAGAGCGAGCCGGGTCCGACAATGGCACCGCGCGATGTGTCGGCTGCGTTCAGTTCGAGTTTGTAGAGATTCCAGCCGACCGGGACGACCGTGTACCAGTGCATTGGCTCACGGTTTCGGTACGGCTCCGGGACGTAGACGTTCCCGTCCTCGTCGAGGCTCGGCTTCGTGAGGTAGCCCGCCTGCGGAGGTCCCCAGCCCGTTCGGTTCTCCAGGGTCGCCGTGTGGATGTGCGGGCAGTCCTGGATCGTCATCGAGGAGTCCGCGGTCTCGATCTCGACCACGACGCTCGACGGTGCCGGTGTGGCGTCGTCGCTCGCAGCCGGGAGCGCATGCGCGAAGGCGAGCGCTGTGCAGTACCAGCGGCCGGAGGTCCGCCACGGCTTTGATGGCGAGTAGAGGCCGTACGTCGTTCGCACCGAGGTCGTCACTGTCGCCGCCGCGGCGATGCTGAAGAGCCCCGTCGTGAACTCCTCGGTTACGTTCGTGCGCGGAAACTGCCAGCCAACGAGCGCATTGGTCGCGTCGTCTTCAGCAATGAATACGTAGGCCGCGGTAGCGGCCAGGACCGACGTAGGACCCGTGACGGCTACCAGAGCCGATGTCGTCGTGACCATTTTGGCCACGCCGGACAACGCGTAAATGAGCAGGACGTCCTGACTCGCTTCGCCGAAGGCGATGCAAATTGCGGCGACGCTCGTGCCCGGGTACGTGACCTCGGTGATGGATGCGAGCGTCGATAGCGTGAAGGACGCGATCGTTGTGCGATCGGTTCCCGACTGCTTCTCGTATGCGACGTAGAGTGTGGCAACGTCACCTGTCGGCGTCGCAATGACCGCATCCATCATCGAGGGGACGGTGCGCGATGTCGTAATCAGGCTGCCCGGGCTAACAGGTGCCGAGAGCGTCGTGAGATCCAGCGTCCAGAGTTCGATAGACCCAGCAGCCGCCGCGAGGAGGTACGCGTTCGTCCCTTCGATGAGGACGCGCGGACATGTCACGGCGGTGGACGCGAGAAGTGTCGGAGGGACGATGGCCGCACCGGTGTCGAGGTCGTCAACCTGGTAGTAGAGCCAGCCCGCGACGCTCGTCGTGTAGGCCGACACGAGCATCGTTCCGGAGATTGCGGTGTCGATCGCGTCGACCGATCGCGTCGAGTCCGCGAGCCCGCGCCGTGTAGTGCGCCAGTTCGGCGCCCTGTCGATCTTCTGCCACTTGGCCAGATCCGCGACGTACGCGTGGACCGTGGCGCCGTCAGAGAGGGCTGTGTCCTCGCCCGTCGTAAGGAGTCGCTCCCCCGCCGCCACGTCTGCTCCGGACAGTGCCGTCTTGACGACCTCGTCAATACCGCCGCGCTTGATGAGCCGACGCGACTTGTCCATCTGGCAGTTGTCGGCCCGCAGAAGCGTCCCGGGCGGCAGGTTCTTCGGGTCGGAACCCTCCTCGATGCCGAGGAACTGGATCTGCAGAGACGAACTCACGCGACCGACTCCTGGACAAGCAGCGAGGCATGCTCGTTGATGCTGCTGAGGCCGTTGATGCGCGCGGAGTTGTTGTCCGTCGACCACTGCACCGTGATGGTGTGCAGCGCCTTCTCGACAGCGACCCGCGTCAGGACGGACACGTTGAAGGCCGAGTTGAGGACGCCGATGGTGTGGTAGCAGCCGTCTACGTCGACGTTGTCTACGAGGACCTTGAAGTAGATCGTGGAGTTCGCCGTCGTCGGGTGAGTGCCCGAGGCTGTGAATGTGATGAGTAGGAAGCCTCGCGAAAGCGTCGTCGCGAGCGTCGTCGTGAGGAGCGTCGTGTAGACGGCCGATGAGCCTGCGATCGTGATGTCGGTGCCAAGGGCGACAAACGATCGGCGCGCCAGCCATGCGAGGCCGCGTACGAAAGACATGAGATCGCGGACGTTCGCCTGGATGCGGTCGAGGAGCGCGTCGCCCGTCTGCTCCCTGCGGTGGTTGGGCGCGTTCACCACGGCCAGCCACCCACACGCCGCCTGACGTTCTTCACTCGCTCCGCCCGGAAGGCGTCACGCTGCGGAGCGAGCTTGCCGATGCGCATGGCAAGCCCCTTCATGGCGGACTCCTGGTCCTTCGCGGTCCCCTCGGAGTCGCCATCCTTCACGATCATTTCGCGAGCCGCGTAGCAGGCGATGTACTGCTCCCAGCCGTTGATCCCATCGAAGGCGCTCGTTGTCGTATCCGTCAGGTCGGTGAAGACCGGAACGTAGTCGACGAAGATTGTCGAGCCGGCGCTGTGGAGTGGGAGGAGCTCCACGTAGCCGGGCTGCAACTCGTAGTGAGTGGGCTTCGCCGCCGTCGCCCCGGGCTCGCGCAGAACGGGCTCGTCCTGCGGCGAGAACGGATCGAGGCAGTAGCCGCCCTGACCGCCCACGCGGATGGAAATGAGCCGGTAGAACGCCGCGGGTAGAGGGTAGCGGCTCGTGCTGGCCGCTGTCGTGATCGGGTGCGGGGTCGCGCGGAAGTACGCACGGCCTCGCGCCTCGACAAGTAGATCGTAGAGTTCCGTCGCACCCTGATTGACGTAGCGAAGCACGACATCTCGGGGATGCCGGTCTTCCGCGCCCACGAGGTCAGCCCGGAGGTACGCGTCGTCGATCAGGTCTGCGCCGCTCCGGGTCCTGGCCACTGGTCACTCCTCGTCGCTGTCGTCCTCGTCGCCCTCGCCGGCGCAGATTTCGTAGTGACGCTTGAGCGCCAGGTTGAGCGCAGAGGCGTCCTTGTCGGCGATGGCCTCGAGAACGTCCTGCGCGGCGTCGAGCCCGCCCTCCGAGTCGTCTTCCGACGGCTCGACGAGCGGACCCTTGGGGATGGTCAGCTTCACGGCCGGCCTGCGACTCGCTCGGTCTTCTTGCAGAGTAGGAAGCCGCCAACGAGCAGGTTGTCTGTGGGGTCGGTCTGCACCGCGCCGGTCATCGTGCGCACCGTGAAGGTGCCCAGCGTGGCGACGTCCGACCAGTCGACGAGGCCGGTGACGTCGGTGTCGTCTGCGATGACAGAAACACCGGCGTCACCGTAAAAGCATGCGTAGGGGCGTTGGCCGGTCACGAGCGTGCCGACGAACTCGCCTGCTTCCGCGCGCGTGAACGACACGATGTGGTCGCCGACCACGCCGTCAGGGTCCGATGTTCCGTTGATGGTGAAGCCGAAAGGGATGATGACGCACCCCTCTCCGATCACCTCCAACAGACTGAGCTTGCGATCCAAGCCCATGGCTACACCGCGTACCCGTCAGGGCCCTCTTCCTCGACGTCGATCGCCCACGAGGTCGCGCCGACCGCGACACCCGACGCAGTGGGCGCCACAGCGACGCCGACCCAGGTGCCCGCTGCGACGCGGTCGTTGCTGTTCGCCGTATCGACAGTCAGCGAGAACTTCTGACCTGCCACGAGATTGCCCGTGCCTCCGGAGGCGGAGGTCTTCGTCGTGAAGGTCGCGATGGTGTTCCCGATGACGCCCACGTTCGAGACGGGCTTCAGCGAGAAGTTCATGTAGTTCGCCGCGTTGCTAGTGACGGCGACGCGGTTCTGGATCGTCACACCCAGCACGCGGACGGGGTTCTTGAAGTAGATGCTCGGGGCGTTGTTCGCCACGATCGCGTCGTCTCCGTTCGCCAGTACCGAGGCCACTTGCGTGATCTGGTACGTCTTGCGAATGAGGCTCTGCGCGCCCTTCGCAGGCCCACTCGGGGTCGTCGACGTGTAGTCCGACGCTCCCGACTCGAGGTTGACGAGTGCCTTTGCGATCCTGCTGCTGTCGTTGGGGAAGGTCATCTCATTCTCCTCAGGTCAGCGCCAGGTTCCAGTGCTGCTTGAGCGCACCGGTGTAGAGGTTCCCGTACCCGCCGAGACGACCCGCGGTCGCGTTGGCGTTCTGCTCGGTCATGAACTTGTCGGCACCGCCGCCGACCTTGTTGAGCCACTCGGGGTAGGTGCCCGCGGTGGAGAATTGGAACTTCTTGAGGTTCAGACCGAAGACGTACTTCGTCGTCGCCGTCGAGTTCTTCGGGATGTCCGCGTCCGAGTAGCACTTGACGGACTTGCCACCCTGCATGGTGAACTCGAGTGCGGTGAAGCCGACGCCGCCGACCTTCTCTTCGGTGTACCGACGCTGCCCCTGGAGGGACATCTCGAGATCGTTGAAGACCTCGGGCGGCATGAAGAGGTGAGACGTCTCGATCTTGCGTCGGTATGAGGTGGCGAGAGCTTTCTTGATGCCCTCGACGAGCAGCATGTTCGACGCAGTGAAGCGCGACCCGGAGAGCAGCGTCGGGTTCGACGTGCAGGCCATGCCCCACTTGGTCGACGGGACGATGCCGACGCCGGGAGCCTCGAGCGTGCAGTAGAACGGCACACCGGCCCAGGCGTTGTTGTAGTCGCCCTTGTGGAACAGGTACGGCGTGGACGAGATGCCGGGGATGCCTGTCGCGATGTTGATGTCGAACGTGATGACGCCGGTGTCCTCGTTGAGACCCGTGATCGTCGCGCTCGCCGCGCACACACCACCCGCCGCAATGCCGGAGTCCGCCGCGAACTCGATGACGTCGCCGATATCGAAGTTCCGGATGTCGTTGAGGTCGTAGAGCGTCGCCGTCGTGGTGGAGATGCTCGAGGCCCGGCCGACGCAGCCGCCGCCGTCGCGCCAGTTCATGAAGTTGTGCGAGTACTTCAGCTTGTCCATCGCGGCCTCGGTGGACGAGGTCAGCGCGCGAACGAGTGAGCCGCGGTCCGAGCGGGATAGCGTGATGAGCTTGTGGTCGACGGACCACGTGGCGAAGTTGTCGCGCACCGCGACCTGCATCTGCAGGTACGACGGGGGGGACTTGTTCGCGAGCGCGTCACCGAAGACGGTGGAGCGACCCGCCATTCCGCCAGTCGCGACGGTGACGAGCCGATAGAGGCCGTCCCAGTCGGAGTTCTGACTGACGAGCGCCTGGAACGGCTGCTCGTGGTGGAAGTAGTCTTCGATCTTGTTGTCCCAGACATTCTTCAGAATGAGTGGGGTATTGACGACAGTTGCGGCGGTGCCCATGAGCCCTCACGTGGGCTCGCTCGCTCAGCCTCCGCTGTAACGCCGGATCTCCTCTTCGATGCTTGCAGCAAGGCGGTCCTTGACGGACCCCGAAGAGACCTTCGGTCCAGGCGAAGCTCGCTGAGAAGCGAGATCATTCGTGACCGTGCCGGCGTTTCGTCTTTCGGCGGTGCCGTTCACCGTGGGGGGCTTCCCGGTCTGGCCTTCGGGAGGGCTCTGCGCCGCCTGGCGCGCTTGCTTTCCTGCGTCGTGCGCGGCTTGTGCAGCCGACAACACTTGCAGCAATTCGTGCATCGTGAACCTTCCGTGAGGATCCGTCAAGCGGACACCGTAGGTGCGCGCGTGCTGGTGCAACTCCGCAGGGTTCGCGGCGTAGTGCTGGGCGTGATCGAGCAGCACTTCATCGGGGTACTCGACGCGCAGCGCCTTGAACGCCGGATCGTCGAGTGATTTCTGGAAATGCGTGACGAGGCGCTGGTGCTCGTTGCGTGCAGCTTCGGCTGCGAGAGCGTCCTCACGCTCTTTCACAAGGGCGTCGATCTTCGCCTGCTGCTCAGCGAACTTAGCGTCGAGCGCTTCCTGCGCGCGCTTCGCCGCCGCCTCGGGCGTCGAGTACTCAATCGCCTCACGCTGGGCTTCCTCGATGAACTCCCGCGGATTCTTCCCAAGGAGTTCCAGCGTCTGCTTGATCGAGCCGGCCTTCTTCAGGCCCTCGTACTTCGCCTTCTCGGCCGCGGCGTGCTCTGCAGCCGCCTGGCGCTCAGCGGCCGCGGCCTTGCGTTCGGCCTTCGCCTTTTCGATCGTGCGTTGAGCCTGCCGCTTCTCACGCGAAGCGGTGAGCTTCTCTTCGTAGAGCGCCAGGCGGGCTGCGCGTGCCTTTGTCTCGGCCTGCTCGGGTGTCTCCTCGACGGCGGCGACGTCCGCGGCGACCGTTTCGCCGAGACCATCGGCAGCACCCTCGGCCGCCTCTGTACCGGCGCCTGCGAGAAGTCCCTCGCCGGCAGTTGCATCTGTTGCGCTCATACGGGAGGTACTCCGGGCATGACCTCAGGGGCGACGGCTCCTGGAGGTGGAGGCGGGGCAGCGGGCGGTAGCATTCCGGGCATCTCCATCGGCGGAGGTCCGCCGGGGACGTTGACGTCGGTCGGTGGTGGCTCTTCGCCAGGCAGAGCCCCAGGGTCCTGCGAGCCTGGCTGTGCGCCCGCGCCCCCGCCCTCGGCTGGATCGGGGTTGTCGCGTAGCCTGCGAGCAGCGAGTGCGAACTCGAGCAGGCGCGACGTGACCGCCTCGGGCGCGTTATCGACCCACTTTGCGTCGAGGTACGCCAGGGCGCTGATGGCAACGCACAGGTCCAGGTTCATCACCGACTCGGGGGCGATCGTTCCCTCGAAGTCCGGATCCAGGAGCTTCTCGATGATGTGTTCCACAGCCTTTCGTGGCGAGCCACGAAGATTCAGCACGCGCTGCACGTCGGGGAAGTCGAGGAGCGTGAGCACCTCGTCCTGCGAGAACAAGCCCTTCTCGGCCATGTCGCTGACCTGCTGCCAGCGATCCGAGGGCGTCGACGCGAGATAGGACGTCGGGAAACAGCGGAGCGTGAAGTCCGCCTTGTCCATGCGGACCTTCGCATAGTCCATGTCCTCGAAGTCGCTGCGACCGTTGGCGCGCTTCTCGGCACGCACCACGAACTTCTTTCCAGTCACCTTCGACTCGTCGTGGATTTCCTCCATCAGGTCGAACAGCTGCCACATCGTGTCGACGACATCGCGCTCGTCCTCGCGTCCCTGCGGGATGAGGTTCTCTGCGTTCGTGTCCTTCCACGCGCGAACGGCCTTACCGCTGCCACCATCGAGACCCGGAGGGAGCTCCGCGTGCGTCGCCATTCCGGACTGACCGGTGATGTCACGCGGTCGCTTCGACAGCAGGTTCTCGTGGTACTCCATGAACGCCGGATGCCACGGCGCAGGGGTGAAGAACTTCGGCTCCGTCAGGCTCCGGATGACGCTCAGGGTGCCGTTGTCGAGCGTGTCGACCTCGATGCCCGCGCCGTCCTGGCTCCAGACGTACGAGCCCGTCATGAACCCCTGCTCTTGCATGCGCAGGCCCACGGAGTTGATCTCGTACTGCAGCCCCGCGAGCTGGCGCACCATACCCTCGCCGAACCAGCCGACGAGCGGCTTCTGGAAGTCGTTCTTCGAGAGTGGGTGGTAGTCGCGCAGATAGTCGGCGTTCGTCAGCGTCGCATTGCTGATGCACTTGACGTACGCGCCATCGGTCTTGGCGTCCTTCTTGTCGTCGTCGTCGCGATCGCCACTGGGCAGGTGGTAGGCCTCGAGGACCGCCACGGTGTCCGACATCTCGTCGTCCCAGGTCAGCCACAGGTCGTCATTGTCGACTTTCGACGCGGCGAGCCGGATCTGCTCCTCGAACTCGGGGTGCTGCTCGGTGAGCACCATGCGATCGATGTGGTGCCGGATGATGATCGTGCGCGGCTCGCCGTAGTAGGCATCGCGCGGGTCGACCATCACCTCGCCGGGCATCACGCGCTTGTGAAAGAGCTTCCGGCCCACTCGGTAGTTGCGGGCGATACCGCTGCCGAAGATGGCGCCGTCGCGGATGCGGAGCTCGCGCGTCTGCCAGAACTTCACCATGTCCAGCGCGCCCTCGCCGAACTTGTTGATCGCCTTGCCGCGGCGCTGTGCGCCGAAGTCGCCGCCGGTGGTGAGCGCCATCGGCATCGGACGATTCTTGACGATCGTCGCGGTGTACGTGTCGACCTGGCGTCGCACTACGTTGATCTGCATCGTCTGCGGGACGCCCTGGTCCATCGTCTCAGAGCCGGCGACCATCGCGGCGAGTTCGGCGTCGTCGTACAGGCACGCGTAGTACAGGGCCTGCGCGCGGCGAGCGTTGGCGTACCTGGTCAGGCGCTGCGCGTTGGCGAAAACCGCGGTTTCGGGCCTCTCCGCTTTCCAGAAACGGAGGTCCTTGAGTGCTTCTTCGCTCATACGTGCACCAGTTCCAGCGCGTGGTAGCAGGCCTTCAACAGGCCCTCGGTGGCCCGCAGCGACTTGAACGCGGCGGCGAGAAACATGTGAGCGCGCAAGATGCGCTCGGTCTCCATGTCGAGGCCGCTCACTTCAGCACCCTCAGTTTCGGACGCGTCGACGAGGCGGCGAACATGATCTCGTGGCGTCGACGCGCAGCCTCGTTGACCTCCGCATTGATGCGCTTCTCGAACTCGTCGGCCGTCTCTTCCTTCGCCTGGGGCGGGATCGGAGGTCCGAGCTTGATGCCTTCGCACTCGGTGATGCCGAGCTTCCGCATCAGCGCCACCTTCTTCTCGAGCGCCTCGAGGTCGTCGGCGCTCACGTGCCATCCTCGGCCGGCGCGGGCTTGAGCGGGCGACCGAAGGGACCCTTTTTTGTGGGCGCCTCGGGCTTCTCTTCCGGCTTCTCCTCGGGGAGGAGGCCGAACGACGCGATGTTCGACCACGGGACCGTACCCGGTTGGCGAAGCGATGTGTCCTCGATGAAGACCACGGGCACCCCTTCCCACGTGCCCTTGAAGAGTCGCGTGGAGGCGCTCTTCGAACACGCGGGTGTCGTCGAGGATTGCGAGTCGAGCCGAATCGGCGCGATGAAGTTTGCCCAGGCGATTTCGACGCGGTCGGACATCGTGGCTCCTACGGGAGGGTGAAGCGCGGCGTGTAGAGCCACCCGCGGTCTCGAGGCTTGAGGCGGCGGGCGCCCTGAATCGTGTTGAACGTGAAGCGCTTGATCTCGAGGTTCTCGAGCAGCGCGGGGACGATGCCCATGCGGCGAAAGTCCTGCAGGACGTAGACAAACCGAAGCTCGTCGCCGGAGTACACGGCGAACGCGAGCCGGTTGTCCGGGTCCTCCGGGTCGCAACCCATGCGCGCCTGCGCGGTCGGCATGATGGCCGCGAACAGGCGCGTCATCTCCGCGAAGTAGTGATCGCGATCGGCGCCCTGCACCGCAGGGCCACCGAGCAGGTACGTGGCTCGCCATGCCTTGCGGATGAAGTCCCAGTCGTCGAGGCCCTCCGCGGGGCGAATGGCGACGGGAGGGCTCATGTCTCGCGCATTCCCCATGCAGTCATGAACTGCGCGCGATACCCTTTACGGCCCCAGTGCTGCGCCTCGAAGGGCACGAAGACCTTCACCGGGATGCCCGCATCACGCGCGAGGCGACAGAAAAAGTAGTCCTCGCTGAGAAAGCGCCGATTGCGAATCTCGGTGTCAAAAAGCGCCCACATCGGCTCGCCAAAGCCGCTCGGGAGGTCGGCGAAGTACATGAGCTCGGGATGTCGCTCGCAGAGGGACACGATGGCACCGCGGCTCATGAGTAAAAAGCCGGTGCCCACCTCGGAGACCTCAACGCATCCGGTGTCGTCGGTATCGATCGTCTTCCTGCGCTTGTCTTCGTCGCGCAGGTTGCAAACGACCCGGCCGGAGTCTCCTCGAAACGGGCAGGCCCCGCCGATGACGGGATGACCCGCCGCCATCATCTGGCGCACGATGGTCGGATCCAGCGGTTCGATGTCGACGTCCCAGAAGAGCAGGTGGGTCGCTGTTGACTTGAGGAACTCGTGCATGAGCGTGTGGCGTCCGCGCATGACAAGTGAGTCGCCGGGGCTCGTGACGACGGTGATGTCGATGTTGTTGGCCACGAGGTCGCTGACGACTTGGTCGCGCGCATTCAGAAATTCGAGGCACGGTGGGTTGTAGGCGGGCGTCGCCAACATCACGTGTGGCGTGGACGACGAGGGGGCTCCGCGGTACGTGGCGAACATCGCCTCCACGTCCCACTCCCCCGGCGGCTTCTCGAGCATCGCCCATGGGTTCTCTTGCTTCGGCGGATCGAGCTTGGCGAAGAGACTCATCCGGCGGTCCTCGAGTGAGCCTTCACTTGCCCGGAGAGCTGGCCGATGATGGGTGGACCCTCGGAGGCGAGCGCGCGGATCTCTTCGCGGAACTTCGGGACGGTGCCGTTTGGGTCCTCGAACGAGATGGCGTGCTCGAGCAGTTCGACGGTGCGAAAGAGCGCCAGGCGGAGGCGTTCTTCGTAGGTGTATGCGGCCATCAGACCATCCTCCGGAAGGTCATTACGTGGGCTGCCACGACCCACGGTGGGATCTCCGGCATCACCGAGAGCATCGGCGGAGCGCACCAAATCATGCAGCGTCCGGCGTCGGTCGAAACCAACCGCGAGAGCGCGCTCAAGGCGAAGGCAGCCCACCCCGCCACGCTCGTGCCGAGCCATGCAGCCGCAACGGGTACACCACGCAACGCCCATAGGAGACCCTCCGCACCGAGCAGGTCGCGCTGTCCTCGATGTGCCAGGAACGCGCCCAATTGCCCCTTGCCGACGAAGCGATCCGAGTCGTTCTTGATGTTCCACAGCGTCGCGGGCTTGTTCCACCACTGCACCGCGAGTAGGCCGAGCAGAGGCCACGGGCTCCACGCGTAGACGGCGGCAAAGATGGGCCCTCGCTCGTGGATCGCGCCCGCAACACAGCTCACCGCGACCGAGGCATAGGGGTGCGACGGCCAGAGCAGCGCCGATGCCCAGGCGAGCGCCATCGACGGGAGGTCCACGGTTGTGGGGTTCACGACGCAGAAGGCGACGCCAGGCAGCGTGATGAACATCGCCGCGGCCTGCCAGGATCCTATCGTGGTCGCGATGAAGACGGCGGCCACGAGCGTGCACACTGCAAGCAGGCGCGTCGGCCAGTAGTGAAACCGCCGGTTGAATGGGGTGGGCTGCGGCTCGCACGACGTGTAGCGAACGCCATCGAAGCACCGGTGGAACCCTTCCTGCCAGAGGTAGAGCGCCACAACTCCCGCACCGATGAGGGCGTTGACGATCATCGACGCCGACGCTCCTCGATGAACATGTCCGCGAGCGCGCTCGCTTCGGCCAGTACGGCCTTCTGATTCACGGGCTGGCCCTGCTTCCACCGAAACCAGCAGGTCAGCGCAGCTTGGGCGAACGACGACGCGTAGCGATCCCAGGCGTCGAGTTCGGCTTCGGTGAGCTTGCCAGACACGATCTCGACGGGCTTCGCCACGATCAAAGATCCACCGCGCAGACGACGTCGTTCGGCTTGATGAACAAACGGTCTTTCTCGCCGACGTTCTCGCCAGTCATGAGCTTGGATCCGTCACCACCAGCAAACGACCAGACCAGTGCGAAGTCGCCCTGGAACAACCCCGCAGCCTCGGACTTCTGGACGTCGGGGCCCGTCGCGAGGACGCGAACCATGAAGTGGTCCTTCACGGCGTTCATGCGTTCGCGAGCGGAGAGTCCGCTCTTGCCCGCCCGGAAGGTCTCGACAAGGTGGATGCCGCCTGGGCTCGTCCGCTCCGGAATTCGCTCGACGTAGAGCCAGTCACGAATCGGAACGACCGTCAGAAGCTCAGCGCCATCGCCGCACGACATGAGGTCATCTATGACCCACCCACTGCACGCGCGTCAAGTATTACCTGGGTCTATTCGGACCCAGTCGCCCGTGGGTGACGGGCATGGGCGCGCGGCGCTCGGTTCGTTTCCTGGCGCGCTCGCGCTCGAGCAGGAAGTCCGCCCTGAACTTCGCCTCCTGCTCAGCCGTCGAGAGGTTGGCCGGCAGCGGGGTAGGTGGCACGCGCTGAAACATGAGGTTCATTGCGATGCAGGGCGCGTAGTCGGAGTGTCGCGAGCCCTGCGTGGCGAGCTCGTAGCTGATGCCCGTGCGCGTGAGCTTCTGCCGGATGCCGAGCAGATCCGTCTTGACCATCGGATCGTCGGGCAGGTCGACGCGCTTCTCTTGCACAAGCGTGCGCATCGCGTCGTAAGCGTCGGCCTTGAGCGCGGCAGTCCACGGCGTGACGAGCAGATTCAGGCCGTGCTGGCGTGCGATTTCGCGCATCGTGTCCTCGCTCCATTGGTCGGAGTGGACGTACGTGAGCCGGAAGGGTCGGATGAGATCGGCGATCTCCTTGAACTTCTCGCCGGGAACAAGCGGCTTGGCCTTCGTGCCGCGCCACTCCCTGACCAGCACGATCCGCCTGACCTGCCGGTCGGAGAGTGCGCCAACCGTGAGGGTCCACGCGTTGCCGCGGGTCGCCGGGTCGATGGTCGCCGAGTAGGTGTGGCGCGGGTCGGGCTCGAGGTCGCCGATGCCCGTGCGGGTGTTTCTGTCGATCAGCGCCGCCATGAGCAACGACGTCTCGGCCTCAGCCTGCGGAATGGCCGCGTACTCCCTGGCCCAGACGACCTCGTCGGGCTCGAGCTCGCGGGTTCCTGCCTCGGTCAGGCTGGGGTTCGCCAGCCAGGACGGGGCGTGCGCGGTGACTTGAAACGACGTGTCGCCCAACGCGTAAGCATCAGCGTGCGCATCGAGCAGACCCATCGGGCTCGAGCTTAGGACGATGCGTCCGTTCGGCATCGTGGCGAGCGTCGGCGTGACCGAGCCGATGACCACGGCCGCCGGGTTCGCGCCGGTATCCGAGTCGCGCCACTTGGCCACTTCGTCGCACAGCACGAAGATGCCGGTGAAGCCGGAGACGCCGGCGATGGACGCGGTGAAGACCGTGAAGACGATCCGCTTGTCGCGAAGCTCGATGGTGTCGCCCTTCTCGGAGTAGCGGGTCCCGAGGGCGTCGAGGATCGCCTTGATGGTGCGGAGCCGCTCGAGCGCATCGGGACGACGAGCGGAGATGATTGCCACGACACCCACATCGCCCGGAGGCACCTTGTGGTCGCCGTAGAGCGCTTCGGCAACGGCCAGCCGGCAGAGGGTGGAGCTTTTGCCACCGCGCCGGCCCACCCTGGGGGTCAGGCGGCGTTTTCCGGTCGCGTACCACCCCCGGAGCGTCGCGAGCCACCAAGGGCTCGTAGCGGGGAAGCCAGCGGCCCTCAGGACGGCGTCGAGCGCCACGAACCGGCGCATGACCTCGGCCGAGTGTGCGTTCACGTGGCTTTCTCGTCGTTCACGGCGTCGAGATAGGCGTCGGTCGGGTCTTTCGTCGGCGTTTTGCTCGCGGATGCGATGGCGTGAGCCGTCTTCAGCGCCCCGTCGAGGTTCAGGCGGCTCGTATCGGCACAAGCGCGCGCCAGTAGGATGTCAGACCGGCCCTGCTTGGTCGTCGGATCCGCGTGGTCGAGGAAATACTCCGCGAGCTCCGCGAACTTTGCGCCCAGAACGGCCTGCGTCGCCGCTATCGGACCGCACGCGCCAGCCGTTTGCAGGATTTCACCGATGCATGCGTCGGCACGCTCCTCGGAACGGGCCATGTACGGCGCGAGGTCGGTGTCGACGCCTCGAGACGTGGCCTTCCGGCTGAGCCGCTCGCGCAGCCGGACCCGCCAACGACCTAGCGGGGTCGCAAGCCCAGGTACGCCATCGGTGGTTGTGCCTGGTAGCTCCAATGTGGGATGCAAAGTTCTAGGGGTGGTGGCAGGAGAAATGACCCCTGCCTCAGACTTCGTTTTCGCCATTCCGGCCTTTTCGGGGTGAGGGGGTGGGTGGGTGTGGCATGGGTCTAATATGACCCAGTCAAGACTACATCTGCCTACATCGCAGTACATCTCTTATGGTGTGGCATGGGTCTAAAAGAACCCGCCGCCAGGTCGAGCTCAGCCTGCTCTCGTGACCCACTGGTGACCCACGAGATCCAGTGACAGGCATTTTTCCGGCCTTTCGTGGGCCTGGTGAGGGATTGACAATCCCCGTGTGTCACGGATGGTCGCTGAATGTATGTGTGCTGATGTGAGAGCGAATCGGTCCATGTAGCGCAATGTAGGTTAATGTAGGATGTCTATGGTTATGTCGCATGGGTCTAAAAGAACCCACTAGGGAACGCGCGCGAGCGTTCGCATACTTACGCGATTCGGAACGCCTTTCCAGCACAGTGGGATCCGAAGCTTGGAATTCACGTGACTTGAAGTCGCGG
>JADMIO012752852.1_pt1 | contig 42359 bp, 41 predicted proteins | sample 8958161 | NCBI WGS metagenome assembly JADMIO01 (sample SAMN16585339, study PRJNA669376) | soil metagenome | isolation source: Crop rotation soil | place: USA: Cullars Rotation, Alabama | collected 2011 | reverse complement strand
CTTTCCCCAGCACATACGACATTAATCGTGCCGATACCCAGGTTAGGCGCGCTGTCAATAACTATGACATCATAGTCATGAGCAACAGTTTCAATGGCCAGTCGGAGCATCAGGTGTGGATCGGTGGGCAGTTTACCTTCATCAAATTTGCCCATTAACTCAGTTTCAATACGGTGCAGAGCCAGACAGGAAGGAATAATGTCAAGCCCCGGCCAGCAAGTGGGCTTTATTGCATAAGTGACATCGTCCTTTTCCCCAAGATAGAAAGGCAGGAGAGTGTCTTCTGCATGAATATGAAGATCTGGTACCCATCCGTGATACATTGAGGCTGTTCCCTGGGGGTCGTTACCTTCCACGAGCAAAACACGTAGCCCCTTCAGAGCCAGATCCTGAGCAAGATGAACAGAAACTGAGGTTTTGTAAACGCCTCCTTTATGGGCAGCAACCCCGATCACCGGTGGAAATACGTCTTCAGCACGTCGCAATCGCGTACCAAACACATCACGCATATGATTAATTTGTTCAATTGTATAACCAACACGTTGCTCAACCCGTCCTCGAATTTCCATATCCGGGTGCGGTAGTCGCCCTGCTTTCTCGGCATCTCTGATAGCCTGAGAAGAAACCCCAACTAAATCCGCTGCTTCACCTATTCTCCAGCGCCGGGTTATTTTCCTCGCTTCCGGGCTGTCATCATTAAACTGTGCAATGGCGATAGCCTTCGTCATTTCATGACCAGCGTTTATGCACTGGTTAAGTGTTTCCATGAGTTTCATTCTGAACATCCTTTAATCATTGCTTTGCGTTTTTTTATTAAATCTTGCAATTTACTGCAAAGCAACAACAAAATCGCAAAGTCATCAAAAAACCGCAAAGTTGTTTAAAATAAGAGCAACACTACAAAAGGAGATAAGAAGAGCACATACCTCAGTCACTTATTATCACTAGCGCTCGCCGCAGCCGTGTAACCGAGCATAGCGAGCGAACTGGCGAGGAAGCAAAGAAGAACTGTTCTGTCAGATAGCTCTTACGCTCAGCGCAAGAAGAAATATCCACCGTGGGAAAAACTCCAGGTAGAGGTACACACGCGGATAGCCAATTCAGAGTAATAAACTGTGATAATCAACCCTCATCAATGATGACGAACTAACCCCCGATATCAAGTCACATGACGAAGGGAAAGAGAAGGAAATCAACTGTGACAAACTGCCCTCAAATTTGGCTTCCTTAAAAATTACAGTTCAAAAAGTATGAGAAAATCCATGCAGGCTGAAGGAAACAGCAAAACTGTGACAAATTACCCTCAGTAGGTCAGAACAAATGTGACGAACCACCCTCAAATCTGTGACAGATAACCCTCAGACTATCCTGTCGTCATGGAAGTGATATCGCGGAAGGAAAATACGATATGAGTCGTCTGGCGGCCTTTCTTTTTCTCAATGTATGAGAGGCGCATTGGAGTTCTGCTGTTGATCTCATTAACACAGACCTGCAGGAAGCGGCGGCGGAAGTCAGGCATACGCTGGTAACTTTGAGGCAGCTGGTAACGCTCTATGATCCAGTCGATTTTCAGAGAGACGATGCCTGAGCCATCCGGCTTACGATACTGACACAGGGATTCGTATAAACGCATGGCATACGGATTGGTGATTTCTTTTGTTTCACTAAGCCGAAACTGCGTAAACCGGTTCTGTAACCCGATAAAGAAGGGAATGAGATATGGGTTGATATGTACACTGTAAAGCCCTCTGGATGGACTGTGCGCACGTTTGATAAACCAAGGAAAAGATTCATAGCCTTTTTCATCGCCGGCATCCTCTTCAGGGCGATAAAAAACCACTTCCTTCCCCGCGAAACTCTTCAATGCCTGCCGTATATCCTTACTGGCTTCCGCAGAGGTCAATCCGAATATTTCAGCATATTTAGCAACATGGATCTCGCAGATACCGTCATGTTCCTGTAGGGTGCCATCAGATTTTCTGATCTGGTCAACGAACAGATACAGCATACGTTTTTGATCCCGGGAGAGACTATATGCCGCCTCAGTGAGGTCGTTTGACTGGACGATTCGCGGGCTATTTTTACGTTTCTTGTGATTGATAACCGCTGTTTCCGCCATGACAGATCCATGTGAAGTGTGACAAGTTTTTAGATTGTCACACTAAATAAAAAAGAGTCAATAAGCAGGGATAACTTTGTGAAAAAACAGCTTCTTCTGAGGGCAATTTGTCACAGGGTTAAGGGCAATTTGTCACAGACAGGACTGTCATTTGAGGGTGATTTGTCACACTGAAAGGGCAATTTGTCACAACACCTTCTCTAGAACCAGCATGGATAAAGGCCTACAAGGCGCTCTAAAAAAGAAGATCTAAAAACTATAAAAAAAATAATTATAAAAATATCCCCGTGGATAAGTGGATAACCCCAAGGGAAGTTTTTTCAGGCATCGTGTGTAAGCAGAATATATAAGTGCTGTTCCCTGGTGCTTCCTCGCTCACTCGACCGGGAGGGTTCGAGAAGGGGGGGCACCCCCCTTCGGCGTGCGCGGTCACGCGCACAGGGCGCAGCCCTGGTTAAAAACAAGGTTTATAAATATTGGTTTAAAAGCAGGTTAAAAGACAGGTTAGCGGTGGCCGAAAAACGGGCGGAAACCCTTGCAAATGCTGGATTTTCTGCCTGTGGACAGCCCCTCAAATGTCAATAGGTGCGCCCCTCATCTGTCAGCACTCTGCCCCTCAAGTGTCAAGGATCGCGCCCCTCATCTGTCAGTAGTCGCGCCCCTCAAGTGTCAATACCGCAGGGCACTTATCCCCAGGCTTGTCCACATCATCTGTGGGAAACTCGCGTAAAATCAGGCGTTTTCGCCGATTTGCGAGGCTGGCCAGCTCCACGTCGCCGGCCGAAATCGAGCCTGCCCCTCATCTGTCAACGCCGCGCCGGGTGAGTCGGCCCCTCAAGTGTCAACGTCCGCCCCTCATCTGTCAGTGAGGGCCAAGTTTTCCGCGAGGTATCCACAACGCCGGCGGCCGGCCGCGGTGTCTCGCACACGGCTTCGACGGCGTTTCTGGCGCGTTTGCAGGGCCATAGACGGCCGCCAGCCCAGCGGCGAGGGCAACCAGCCGAGGGCTTCGCCCTGTCGCTCGACTGCGGCGAGCACTACTGGCTGTAAAAGGACAGACCACATCATGGTTCTGTGTTCATTAGGTTGTTCTGTCCATTGCTGACATAATCCGCTCCACTTCAACGTAACACCGCACGAAGATTTCTATTGTTCCTGAAGGCATATTCAAATCGTTTTCGTTACCGCTTGCAGGCATCATGACAGAACACTACTTCCTATAAACGCTACACAGGCTCCTGAGATTAATAATGCGGATCTCTACGATAATGGGAGATTTTCCCGACTGTTTCGTTCGCTTCTCAGTGGATAACAGCCAGCTTCTCTGTTTAACAGACAAAAACAGCATATCCACTCAGTTCCACATTTCCATATAAAGGCCAAGGCATTTATTCTCAGGATAATTGTTTCAGCATCGCAACCGCATCAGACTCCGGCATCGCAAACTGCACCCGGTGCCGGGCAGCCACATCCAGCGCAAAAACCTTCGTGTAGACTTCCGTTGAACTGATGGACTTATGTCCCATCAGGCTTTGCAGAACTTTCAGCGGTATACCGGCATACAGCATGTGCATCGCATAGGAATGGCGGAACGTATGTGGTGTGACCGGAACAGAGAACGTCACACCGTCAGCAGCAGCGGCGGCAACCGCCTCCCCAATCCAGGTCCTGACCGTTCTGTCCGTCACTTCCCAGATCCGCGCTTTCTCTGTCCTTCCTGTGCGACGGTTACGCCGCTCCATGAGCTTATCGGGTCCACTCGCGAACGCAGAAAGGCCCACCCGAAGGTGAGCCAGTGTGATTACATTTGCGGCCTAACTGTGGCCAGTCCAGTTACGCTGGAGTCACTAGTATTTAGGTGACACTATAGAAGCGGCCGCGACAACTTGTCCACGTGGAATTCTAAGCTTAGGATCCCAATGTGCTGGAAAGTCGTCCACGTCAAAAATCTGCCCGGAGTCTGCTTGACGATCGGGATTACGGATGTATTCTCATCAGGAATACAGGTGTATCCTCATGATCCAGATTTCCGAAGCTGAATCGCGGGTGATGGAAGCGCTCTGGAAAAAAGAGCCGCTGACGCTGGACCAGATTTTCGCCGCCGTGGGCGCAGCGAATGACTGGCAGCCGGGAACTGTGAAGACGCTGGTGACGCGTCTCCTCAAGAAGAAGGCCATCGCGGGCGGCAAGGAGGGCGAGGCGTATTGCTACCGCCCGCTGGTGAAGCGCGCGGAATGGGTGCGGGCGGAAAGCCGCGGGCTGATCGACCGGCTGTTCAAGGGCGAGGTGGCGCCGCTGGTCGCGCACTTTGCGGCGGCCAAGGAATTGAGCGCGAAGGACATCCGCGAGCTGAAAGCGCTCGTGAAGAAGATCGAGGAGGATGAGTGATGCTCGACCTTCCGGTTCTTGATCTGCCGGGCGATTTTCTCAGGTCCTTCCTGCTCTCGCTCCTGGAAATGAATCTCGCGGCGGGGGCGGCGATCGCCTTCATGCTGCTGGTGAGGAAGCAGGCGCACCATGTGTTCGGCGCGCGGGCGGTTTACCTGATGTGGCTGATCGTGCCGGCGGCGATGGCGGCGACCTTCCTGCCGCCGCGGACGGTCGAGGCCGATCCCCTGCTCTATGACCGCATCGTGGTGAGCGTGCCAGCCCTGCATGACGGAATCGACTGGGCCGAGATCGGGCTGGGCGCGCTGGCGCTGGCCTGGGTTGCGGGCGGGATCGTGCTGGCGGGCGCGCTCCTGAAGAAGCAGCGCATGTTCGATCGCGATGCGGACAAGGGGCTCGCTGGCCCGGCCGTGGTAGGCTTCCACTTCCCACGCATCGTGACGCCGGATGATTTCTTCAAGCGGTTTTCCCATGACGAGCGCAAGCTGATCCTCACCCACGAGCAGATTCATATCGAGCGCGGGGATTCGCGGATCAATGCGGCGGTGGCGCTGGTGCGGTGCCTGTGCTGGTTCAACCCGCTGGTGCATCTGGGCGCGCAGGCCTTCTCGGCGGACCAGGAATTATCGTGCGACGCAGCTGTGGTGGAGCGGCGGCCGAGGACGCGCCGGATCTACGCCGAGGTGCTGATCAAGACGCAGATTGCGCAGAGTGCGTTGCCGGTGGGCTGCTACTGGCCGGCGCATCCGCTGAAAGAGCGTATCGCAGCGCTGGCGATGAAGCCGCTGCCGAAGGGACGCCATGTGATGGCGAGCTTTGCGGTGATCGTGCTGGCGGCGGGCGGAGGCGTGGCGGCCTGGGCGGCGCAGCCGGAGCGGCTGGTGCCTGGCGAGTCGGTCGAGATCTTTGTGCCCTTCCATCCGGTGGAGGACGCCGCGCCCAGGGTCTACCGGGTCGATACGGAGCCTGTGCCCATAAACGGCGGCGCTCCATCGCTGTGATCCGGGCTCTGACGAGCTGACTTTCAAAACCTGAACTCAAACGACTGGGAGGTCTCGCATGTACGAGGCAGTGAGCACGCGCGCGCCGATTTCGACCAAGGTGACCGGCGTGTCGGCCGTGGCCTTGGGGCTGATGCTGGCGGGATATGCCTTTGCCAACGGACTGGGGGCCAAGATCGCGGACGCGCTGGCGCCGCCGATGGTGGTGCTCCAGCTGGACGAGCCAAAACCTCCGCCGGAAAAGCTGGATGAGCCGGACCTGTCGACCAAGGTGGATGCGCCGGTTCCTCCACCGCCGGTGCTGCCGGACGATGATTTCAGGGTGGACAAGAAAGAGCCGCCCCCTCTCACGATCGACCCGCCCAAGCTGCCGCCGGTCGATCCGGGCGGGGGCGTGGCGCCGCCGCCGCGCGCTGCGGTGCGCGTGCTGCCGAAGATGTTGGCGCGGGACAAGCCGGAATATCCGATGAGCGAAATACGCGCGCACCGGGAAGGCACTACCGGGCTCGATCTCTGTGTCGACGCCAGGGGGCGCGTGACGTCGGTCGGTCTTGCGAGCTCGAGCGGATCCGAGCGGCTCGACGAGACAGCGATGAAATGGGCGCGCAACGCGCGCTTTGCTCCGGGCACGCTCGATGGCGCGGCGGCAGCGATGTGCGGTGCACGCGTGCTCTACGAGTGGAAGATCACCGACTGAGTTGAAGAGCTTCCCCGGAACCCGATCCGTTCGCAGTTCATGCCCCAGCTGCAGCGGGCCCCTTGCTCTCCCCGGCAAGGCGATCGGGTTCCGGGGTTGGCCTGGGGCTAATGGAGAGAAACGATGGGCAGGCTGATCAAGGCCGTCTGGCTGGTAGTGGCGATTGCAGGCAGCGCGGGGCTGATCCTGTGGATGTCCGAGCACGGCGATCTCGGATCGAAGATGAGCGGCGCCGGCGCGAGCGACACCGAGCCGTTCAAGATTCAGGAATAGGGAGCAGGCCCTGGGGCCTTAGCGTCTGCGGCGGCGGACGCGGGCGGGACGGGACCAGTAATCCGGGTTGGCGCGGGTGACTTCCTCGCGGCGGGCGCGGGTGGCGCGGCGCTGTTTCCAGGTCGCGGCGTTCATGAGGCACCAGGCGAGAAAGAGTGCGCCGGCAAAAGCCACGATGCGATTGAGGATTTCCGCGTCCATCAAAAGAAAATGCTGGGGCATGAAGGCGGTTCCGTGGCCGGTATAATTAAGTTGGGATGGGTTTTGGCCGGCGCAAGTGCGGCAAACCGGGCGGCTTGACGCTTTTTAGGGACTATTCCGGCTCTTTTCCGAAGGCTTTGCGGAGTTCGTCCTTGGCGGTCTCCAGACGCATGCGCTGGGCGGCCGGGAGGTCTTTCCCCGCCCTGTTCACATAAAACGTCAGCATCGACATGGCGGAACGGAACGGTTCGGCTTTGCGGCGGTGCGAGCGTTCGGCTGAGCGCTTGAGGGACAGGGCAATCTTCCTCGGGTCCTTCAGGGTGAAGACGCCCTTGTCGAGATCCATGGCGTTGGAAGTTTCGGTGACGCGCTGGGACCAGCGCTTTGCGGTCTTGCCTGCCGCGCGTTTTTTTGGAGGGCGCTTCTTCGCTTTTGCACGGCGAGCCGGCCGGCTCACGCCGGCCTGCTCTTATCGTCGCGGGTGGGTCTGTCGTATTCGCGGCGCGTGGAGTCTTCGGTCATTTGGTCCTTCGACCTGTCGCGCGTGGCATAGCGGAACCAGCCATAGGCGATGCCCAGGGCAAGAACGACGGTGGCTATGCCGAAGAACATTTCCATGGAGGGGGAATGCCTGCGGGAGCCACGGGTTCCGGCGAGGTAATGTGGGTTGGGCGCGAGGCTCAGGCCTTGCGCAAGGTGGCGGTGTAGAGCAGCGCGGAGCCGGTGACGGCTTCGACGGCAAGGCCCGCTTGCGCAGTGAGGTCGGCGAGCTTGCGGCGCGGGATGTGGTCGGGGTCGCCGAGCTGTTCGGTGATCGAGGCGCGCGCGCCGGGTTTGAGGACGCGGGCGATTTCGCGCAGGGCCGCGGAGGGATCGGGGATCTCGCCCAGCACGGTGACGAGGAAGACGATGTCGAAGCTGGCGTCAGGGAAAGGCAGGCGCGTGGCGTCGCCCGAGACCGGCTCGAAATTGGCAAGGCCCGCTTCTTTGAGGCGGCGGCTGGCCAGGTCGAGCATTTCGGGCTGGATATCGAACAGGGTGAGGCGGCCCTGGGGAATCGCGCGTGCGAGGTCGGGGCTGAACCAGCCGGGGCCTGGCCCGATTTCGAGGACGTTGTCGGTGGGGCGAAGCTGTAGCCGCTGCACCATCCTGCGCGGCGGCATGATGAAACGGCGCAGCGGATTGAGAAGCCAGCCGGCCTGCTCGGCGGGATAGACGCCTTTTCCGAGGAAGCTCTTGTGAAGCTTGTCAGCCATTCCGCGATCAGCGCGCGCCTTTGGTTCCGTCGATCACGCTGCGGCGGAGGCGGATCATGCCGCGGATCCAGCGGTCGTAATCGCCGGTCTTGCGCTGCATGTAGGTCGTCACCTGCGGGTGCGGCAGGATGAGGAAGGTCTCGGCGGCGAGGCCCTGCACCACGGCTTCGGCGACATCGTCCGGCGAGAGCACGCCATCGACATTCTGCGAACCGGCGGCCCCGCCGAGCATGGGCGTGTCGACGGCCTGCGGGCACAGCAGGGAGACGCCGATGCCGTTTTCCTTGGTAGCAATGGCAAGGTGTTCGCCGAAGCCTATGGCGGCGTGTTTGGTCGTCGAATAGGCGGCCGAGCCGATCTGGGAGAGCAGGCCGGCGGCGGAGACGGTGTTGAGGAAGTAACCCGACTTGCGCGCGATCATGCCGGGGAGCGCATAGCGGGCGGCGTAGACATGGGCCATCACGTTGACGCCCCAGGACGTGGCCCACTTTTCGTTGGTGGGCGAACCAGGATTGTCGATGTCCGGGTCGGCACCGCCGATGCCGGCATTGGAGCAGAAGAGATCGATACGGCCGAAAGTCTTTTCGGTCGTTTCGACGAGGGACTTGATGTCGGCTTCCTTGGTGACGTCGACGGCCTGACCAGTCGAGACGAAGGTGGCGATGGCATGCGACGAGGACCGATGAGCGTCGCTGCAGGCTTTCGATACCGCCTCAAGACCGTCTGCGTTGACGTCTGCAAGTACAACACCAACCGCCCCTTCGCGCGCGAACCGCACCGCGAGCGCCTTGCCGATGCCGCTCGCGGCGCCGGTGACGATGACGACTTTGCCTTGGACGTTCATGGGGCGCTCCCTCGTTGTGCTCTCTCATGAGAGGCAAATCGGGAGTGCGCAAGAGGAGGATGATTGCCACCAACGTCGTGGCCTGCTGCACGACCCCCCCACCTGACCTCCCCCCTTCGGGCGGGAGGGACCATGTCGGTCAAGCTTACCCAACAGCCGACATCGGTTGCAGCGTCGAGATCCGACGTTCGTTGTTCAATTCCAACCGCGCGGTCCCTCCCGCCCGAAGGGGGGAGGTCAGGTGGGGGGTCGTGCAGCAGGCCGAGGCTTGGGAGAACCGGGCTAGTCCGCCTTACTCGTCGCCCGTTCGATCATCGCGCCGATGATGTTGGAGTAGTCGTCGGTCCAGGGACGCTGGCCGTCGCCGGGGGCGTCGTGCCAGAGGTGGGTGGCGCGGGCGCGGGCGAGCTGGGCCTCGCTTTTCGAGACCAGCATGACTTCGGCGGCGGTGGCGCCCTCATCCTTCTCGGCGGGGGTGGGGTGGTAGTGCTGGTAGAGCGCCTTGGCGCCGCTGGCGGAGACGACGCGGGCGAGGACGGGTTTCAGCGCGAGATGGCGGTTGGAGATGTGGAAGACCAGGACGCCGTTCGGCTTGAGGCGGGAAAGATAGAGCTGCATCGCCTCTTTGGTCATGAGGTGCGTGGGCACGCTATCGGATGAGAAGGCGTCGAGAAGCAGAAGATCGAACTTCTCACGCGGTTCGGCGCCGAGGCTGATGCGGGCATCGCCCAGCACGATGTCTGCCTTCGGCTGGCAGGACGACAGGAAGGTGAAGTGGGCCGGGTTGGTGGCGACTTTCACCACCAAGGGATCGATCTCGTAGAAGCGCCAGACCTGGGCCGGGGTGCGGTAGCAGGCGGTGGAGCCGGCGCCGAGGCCGACGACTCCCACCTGGCGGGCGTCCGGGAACAGCTTGAACGCCTGACCGATCGGGCTGGCGGGGTTGTAGTAGGTGGCCGGAATGAGGGCGTGCGCCGGATCGAGCGACTGCATGCCGTGCAGCGTGGTGCCGTGCATCATCATCCGGAAGCCGGGACCATTATCGCCCGGCAGGTCGACCACCCGGACAACGCCGAAGAAGGAGCGGCCGGACCAGTGCGGGCGCATCAGGTCGAACGCGCCGCCGAGGGGCAGCGTGCAGGCCAGCGCAATCGCGGCGCCCAGCGGAGCGCGGCGGGACATGACGATGGCGGCGCCGGCCGGCAGGATGAAGAGCACGAACAGCGCGCGCGGCGGGGTGAGGTTCATCGCGCTGATCACGATGGCGGCGAGGGCTGCGGCGGCGGCGAAGGCGAGGACAATGAGGAGCGGGCGGGTGATCTTCGCATTGCCGATGGCGAGGAGGGCGATGCCGCCGACCAGCATCAGCGGGTATTCGAGGACGTTCGGAAACAGCACGGGGGCCAGCAGCGCATTGAAGGCGCCGCCCAGCACGCCGCCGAGAGACATGATGAGATAGAACTGCGTGAGGTGCGCTGCATCGGGCCGGCGGGCGTTCAGCGCGCCGTGGCAGGCAAGCGCGATGAAGAACAGCGCCAGCAGGTCCGCGCACATGACCAGCGCCACGGATTTGAGGCCCGAGAGCAGCATCAGGGCGGCGCCCGCGGCGGCCAGCGGGGCGATCATCACTGCGGCCTGATGCGAGATCAGCGGCTTCTTCGAGAAGGCGACCACGAAGGTGAGGAGGTAGATCATCAGCGGCGGCGCCCAGAGGAAGGGTGCGGCGGCGACATCGGTGGTGATGTGGGAGGTGGCGCCGACGAGGAGGCTCGACGGGGCGAAGGAAAGCGCAAGCCAGATCAGCCTTTCGCGCCAGGCCGGGGCGGGCGTGGCGGCGTGGGCGGCGGCAGCGTTCGACTTGATGCCGGCCTGGACGATGGACCAGCCGGAGAAGAGGAGGATGGCGGCGAGAAGCGCGTAGCCGACGCTCCAGCCCTGGGACTGGTCGGCAAGCGCGGTGAAGGGCTCGATCAGGAGCGGATAGGCGGCAAGGCCCGCGAGGCTGCCGATATTCGAAGCGGCGTAGAGATGGTAGGGGTCGGCGGCGTCTGAAAGGCCGGAGCGGGCGTACCAGGCCTGGATAAGCGGGGCGGTGGCCGAGAGCGCGGCGAAGGGCGGCGCAATCGAGACGGCGAAGGTTCCGATGAGCCAGAGGGCCGGGGCGTCTGCCGGCGGTTCTCCCATCACGCCGGACATGCGCAGCGGCAGGCAGAGGAAGCCGGCGGTGAGCACCACTGCATGGATGAGGACCTGCGCCTTGAGTGATGCAAGGCGCGAGAGGGCGTGGGCGTAGGCGTAACCGGCAAGAAGGGCTGCCTGGAAGCAGACGAGCGAGACGTTCCACACAGCGGGCGCGCCGCCGAGCAAGGGCGTCGCCATGCGCGCGAACATGGGCTGGACGAGGAAGATGAGGCTCGCGCCGATGAAGGCGGTGGCGATGAAGGGCGCAGCGCTTACACGCGCCATACGGCCGAGCGCTGCTGCTGCTTCGGACATGCCATCGACCCCTGGGTCTCGGCGCTTATGCGCCTGTTGTGCCGGAGTGAAGCACGTCTGAACTAATTTCGGTTTAAGCGCGGGTGCGCGTTAGGAGCGCGGTGAGATTGATGAAGGCGCGGGAAAGATTTCAGCTGTGGGGCGTGTAGACCGTGCCGGCTTTCCAGGCGGCGGTGATCTCGCTGAAGGCGGCCTGGTAGGCGGGGCCGTCCTTTTCAGAGGCCGGCAGGATGATCTGGACGAGCTGTTTGCCCCTGCCCGTCTCCCAGCCATAGGAGAGGATGCCGATCGGGGCGCCGCTGATGTCGAGCGTGCGCGACTGGGCGAGGAGCGGACCGGCGTTGGGGTCGGTCGTCGTCTTGGCCGGGTCCTCGTTGATCACGTTGCGGCCGTAGGCGGATGTGCGGCGCAGGCTTTCGTCCCGGAACCAGAAGACGAAAGTGCTCGAGTTCTTGACCGCCGGATAGAAGGCAAGGCGCACCTTCTGGTCCGGCGAGGTGGCGAGCCAGGCGCCGGCGGAGGCATCCACCTTCCAGCCCTTGGGCGCGGTCTGGGCTTCAGCTGTAGTGCTGAGCGCGAGGGCGGCAACAAGGAGGATGAGGCGCATGCGGGAGTGTCGCGCCGAGGGAGCGGCGGGGCAAGGGCGGGATGCTGTCAAACGGCAGTGAGCCCGGCCTACCGGGCAAACTTCTTGAACGTCGGGCGCTTGGGTTCGATGGCGGATTCGCCGAGGCGACGCTTCTTGTCGTTCTCGTAGTCTTCGAAATTGCCTTCGAACCATTCGACGTGGCTATCGCCCTCGAAGGCGAGGATGTGCGTGGCGATGCGGTCGAGGAACCAGCGGTCGTGGCTGATGATGACGGCGCAACCAGGGAAGTCTTCGAGGGCGGCTTCGAGGGCCTGGAGGGTTTCGACGTCGAGGTCGTTGGTCGGTTCGTCGAGGAGGAGGACGTTGGCGCCTTCGCGGAGCATTTTCGCAAGGTGCACGCGGTTGCGCTCGCCGCCTGACAGTTGTCCGACTTTCTTCTGCTGGTCGACGCCTTTGAAGTTGAAGGCGGAGACATAGGCGCGGGAGGGCTGTTCGATCCCGCCGACCTCGATGATGTCGAGGCCGCCGGAGACTTCCTGCCAGACGGTGTTTTTGTCGTTCAGTGAATCACGGCTCTGGTCGATGTAGCCGAGCTTCACCGACTCGCCGACCTTGAACGAGCCGCCGTCGGGCTTTTCGCGATCGGTGATCATCTTGAAGAGGGTGGTCTTGCCCGCGCCGTTGGGGCCGATGACGCCGACAATGCCTCCCGGTGGAAGTTTGAACGAGAGATCCTCGATGAGCAGCTTGTCGCCGAAGGCCTTGTTGAGGTGTTCGGCCTCGATGACGTTGGAGCCGAGGCGGGGGCCGGGCGGAATACGGATCTGGGCGGTGGTGATCTTCTCGCGTTCGGCCTTGGACGCCATTTCCTCATAGGCCTGGATACGGGCTTTCGATTTCGCCTGGCGCGCCTTTGCGGACGAGCGGACCCATTCGAGTTCGCGGTTGAGGGATTTCTGGCGCCCCTCTTCCTCGCGCGCTTCCTGGGCAAGGCGCTTGGCCTTCTTTTCCAGCCACGTGGAATAGTTGCCCTCGTAGGGAATGCCCTGCCCGCGGTCGAGCTCGAGGATCCATTTGGTGATCTGGTCGAGGAAGTAGCGGTCGTGCGTGACCAGGATCACGCAGCCGGGGAAGTTCATCAGATAGTTCTGCAGCCAGGCCACCGATTCAGCGTCGAGGTGGTTGGTCGGTTCGTCCATCAGGATCATGTCGGGCTTCGACAGGAGGAGCTGGCAGATGGCGGTGCGGCGGATCTCGCCGCCGGAAAGTTTGGTGACGTCTGCATCCGAAGGAGGGCAGCGCAGGGCTTCCATCGCCATCTCGATCTTTGAATCGATGTCCCACGCATTGGCAGCGTCGATCTCTTCCTGGAGCTTGGTCATCTTCTCCATGAGTTCATCGGAATAGTCCTCGCCCAGCTTGGCGGAGATGGCGTTGAACTCATCCACCATCTGCTTCTCGGGGCATTGGGACGCGATGTTCTCGAAGACGGTGAGCTTCGGATCGAGCTTGGGCTCCTGCGCGAGATAGCCGACCTTGATGCCGTCCGCGGGCTTGGCCTCGCCGATGATCTCGGTGTCGAGCCCGGCCATGATCTTGAGCAGGGTGGATTTGCCCGAGCCGTTAACACCGACGACGCCGATCTTCGCGTCCGGCAGGAAGTGCAGCCGGATGTTCTCGAACACCTTCTTGCCGCCCGGATAGATTTTCGTCAGGCCGTCAAGGTGATAGACGTATTGATAGGCGGGCATGGAGCGTCCTGTCGGGGAAGTTGCGGCTGGTAGATGACAAGCCCCAAGCCCGAGATCAAGTATCGCGGTGGACGCATATCCGGAGGGGATCATGCGGATTGCAGTAGCGGCGCTGGGATTGGGGCTGCTGGCGGCATGCCAGCCGGCATCTGCCCCGGAGACCGGGGCGGCTGGAGAGGCTGCCACGGCGACTTGCTCGGCGGGCGTGACGCCGGGGATCGGGCTGTGCCGGGATGCGGACGCAAAACTCTTCCGGGCGACTGTGAGCGACTATCCGCTTGTGATGCCCAAATGCGTCTGGCGGACTCAGGAGCTCAAGATGGAGGAGGATCTCTATCTTGTCTTCCGCGCCCAGGACTGCGGGGCGGAGACGCAGACGGACACTTACACCTACGCCGACGGCCGCGTGACGATGGATGGAGACACCCGCATCCTCGAAATCTTCACCCTGCCCCCAGGCATGGACGCGCAGGCGTTCTCGCTGACCAAGCTGGACACGGCGCCGGAGGCGGAGCGCAAGCGCTGCATCATCCGTCCGCTCGAGCATGGCCAATGGGAGATCGGACCGGACGATGCGTTTCTCGAGGAGTTGAAGGCGAGGCAGGAGCCGTGGTCGGCCTGCGGCGAATATGGCGATCCCCTGGGCAGCGAGCGCTGGGAGGCGCGCGGCCCTTACGCCCTCTTCTACTCTCTGGGGTTCGATGCCGCCGGGTGGGACATGGACAGCTTCACCTTCTACCGGAAGGGCGCGGACGGGAGCTGGGCCAAGCTTCCGGACTGACTCGGCGCCTCCCCGGACAAACGCAGCGGCGTATGGCGTAAATTCCCCGAACATAAGCTTGTGAGAGTGCGCCTTCGCACTTGCGGCATGCGGCGTTCGCCTGCGACGACATTGGGGTGGCCAACAACATTACGGTATGGGAAGGTCCGCCCAAGGGCCGGGACGGGCCCGCGATCTAGCGAGACAATAAACAGCGACGCCCTCGCGGGGGCCAAGTCGTCGGAGAGGAAACATGTCAACCGGAACTGCAACGGCGGACGCCGTACCTGGCGCCGTGCCAACGCGAACCACGGCCTACGCCTGGATCGTGCTGTTCATGCTGGCCTTCATCTACATCTTCAATTTCCTCGACCGGCAGCTGATGTCGGTGCTTATCGAGTCGATCAAGAAAGACCCGGCGTTTCTCACGCCAGGACCTGACGGAAAGATGGTGGGCCTTAGCGACGCGCAGATGGGCTGGATGACCGGCTTCTGGTTTGCGCTGGTCTACACCATGCTTGGCGTCGTCGTCGGCTTCCTCGCCGACCGCACAAGCCGCCGCAACATCCTCTATGTCGGCGCGACGCTGTGGTCCGGCTTTACGGCGCTGTGTGGCTTCGCGCAGAGCTATCCGGTCATGCTTGCCGCCCGGATGGGCGTTGGCGTCGGCGAGGCGGCGGGCGCCCCGCCCTCCTACTCGATCGTCTCGGACTACTTCCCGGCGGAGAAGCGCGGCCTCGCGCTGGCGATCTTCTCCATGGGCGTGCCGCTGGGCCAGGCGGCAGCGATCGCATTCGGCGCACAGATCGACAAGCTTTATGGCTGGCGCACAGCGTTCATCGCCATCGGCATCGCCGGGGCTATCGCCGCGCTGATGATGCTGTTCGTGGTTCGCGAGCCCAAGCGTGGCGCGATGGATCCCAGCTATGCCGCGGCGGCCGCGCAGGAACGCTCCAGCTTTGGCCGGACGTTCTGGGAGTTCATAAGCCGACCCGCCCTCCTGTGGTGCGCGCTGGGTTGCGGCGTCTCCGCCCTCGTCGGCTATGCCGCGCTCGGCTTCAACGCGCCCTTCCTGATCCGCGTCCTCAAGATAACGCCGGACGACCTTTCGATCTGGTACGCCCTCGTCGTCGGCGTTGGCATCGGCATCGGAACGATCGCCTCTGGAGCCGTCGTGGATAGCATGGCGAAGCGCTCGCGCGTCTGGTACGCGATCGTGCCGCTGATCGCGATGGCTGCCGCCACGCCGTTCTGGTACTTCTACACACAGGCGCAGGAATGGCCGATGGCCCTCGCCCTGCTGTTCCTGCCGCTGCTGTTGAACATCTTCTACCTGGCCCCTGCGCTCGCGCTGGTGAACAATTCGGTGAAGGCTTCGCAGCGCACGATGTCGAGCGCCATCCTGCTGATGATACTCAACTTCATCGGTCTGGGCGCCGGTCCGACCCTCGTGGGCATCCTCTCAACCAACTCCGCGACGGCGAGGATCGCGGCGGGTGTCGACAAGGCGGTGGCTGCGCAGGAAGGCCTGCGCGAGGCGCTGATGTGGATGACACCGTTCTTCCTGCTCGCACTTGTCTTCATCGCGTTCGAAGCGATGGCGATCGGCCGTGAAGTGAAGGCCGGCAAGGCGGTGAGGGATGGCGGCGCACGCGCCGGCATCGTGCTATTCCTCGTCGGCGCACTCGGCCTAGCGGCCCGCTACATCCTCGGCGGCATGGAGGGCGTCATGTCGACCGACGCTGTCCAGCTCGTGCAGCTGGGCGCGCTGATCCTTGCAACTCTCCTGGGCCTGATCCTCGCGATCGGCTCGCTGATGCGGAAGAAGACGGCCTAGGCTCACGCATAGTTGCGGGCTTTACGCAGAGGCCGTGCGCGGGAGCAAGTCTGGCGCACGGTCTTTGTGTTTTCTAGGTTGGCTTCGAGAGACGCGCAGCCGAGAATCATCGGGCGCAGCGTTCGGGAGGATCACATGCTCAGCCAATCCAAAAGCAAGATGGCCATCGCAGCGCTTACGCTGATCGCCTCGCTGGCGGCCTGCTCGCCGGCCAAGCCTGCAGAGCCGGTTGTAGCGGCGGCGCCGGCTGGGCCCGACCTTTCGGTCAAAGCGGAGGAGAAGACAGCGCTCGACGCCTATATTGCCAAGCCCGAGAGCGTTTATGGCTGGAAGCTGGTCTCGACAATTCCGGGCGATGGCTACCAGGCCTTCGTCCTGCAGATGACTTCGCAGACCTGGCGCAAGCCGGAAGAGGTCGACCGGCCGGTGTGGACGCACTGGATGACGGTGGTGAAGCCGACGGAGGTGGCGTCCGACAAGGCGCTGCTCTTCATCGGCGGCGGGGACAATGACGACAAGGCGCCGGAAAAGGCGAGCGACCGCTCGGTGCGCATCGCCAAGGAGACCAAGTCGGTTGTTGTCGATCTCGGCATGGTTCCGAACCAGCCGCTGGTGTTCTGGGATTCCAAGGACAAGAAGCGCGAGGAGGACGACCTCATCGCCTATTCGCGCGTGAAGCACTTTGCCACGAAGGAAGACGAGTGGCTGGTGCGGCTCGCCATGGTGAAGTCCGGCGTCAAGGCGATGGATGCGACGCAGGAGTTCATGAAGTCGAAGGATGGCGGCGGAGTTGCGATCAACCAGTTCGTGGTGGCGGGCGGCTCCAAGCGCGGCTGGACGACATGGCTGGTGGGGGCGACCGACAACCGCGTGATCGGCATCATGCCGATGGTGATCGATGCGCTGAACTCTCAGGAGATCACCAAGCACGCCTTCGAGGCCTATGGCTTCTTCGCGCCGTCGCTTGGGGACTATGTCAATCACGGCCTCTTCCCGCACATGATCGGGACGCCGGAGTACAAGGCAGTGCTCGATATCGAGGATCCGTACAATTATCTCGGGCGAGCGCGGCTCACGATCCCGAAATTCATGGTCAATGCGTCGGGCGACCAGTTCTTCCTGCCGGACAACTCCCAGTTCTACTGGCCCAAGGTGCAGGAAGAAAAACGCATCCGCTATGTCGAGAACTCAAAGCACAACCTCGCCGAGACCGACGCGGTGGATTCGGAACTGGCCTGGTACAATTCGGTGATCACCGGCGGGAAACGGCCGGAATATTCCTGGACCAAGGCGGCGGACGGGACGCTGACCGTCACCTCGAAGGATAAGCCGAAGGAAGTGAAACTCTGGCAGGCGCACAATCCCAAGACGCGCGACTTCCGCGTCGAGCTTCTGGGCAAGGCCTATACCTCCACCGTGCTGCAGCCGCAGGCGGACGGGACGTATGTGGGGCACGTGGACAAGCCGAAGGAAGGCTATTCGGCCTTCTTCGTAGAGCTGACCTATGACAGCGGCCTGCCCTCGGCCCCGTTCAACTTCACGACCGAAGTGAGCATCATTCCCGACGTGTTGCCGTTCAAATGGGATGATGCGGCCGCGAAGTACAAGGACAAGGCGAACCCGAAGAACGAGCCGCGGTAGGAACTCCCTATCAGGCTGCCATGTCCCCGCCACATGGCGGCCATGAAGCGCAGGTGAACTATATCCCGCGGGGAGAGGCGGTTTGGGCCGCAACACTCGGGAGGACGCCATGCGCGGATTGATTGCCGGAACTATCGGGCTTGTGGCCGTCAGCATCGGGATGCTGGGTGCATGCGGAAGCACGGCGCAGGAAGAGCCTGCGCCCCCGCCCTTCCGCGGGGATACGGCGACGCAGGTTGTGCCCTCGGCCTCGACGCCGCCTGCGACGGCGCCGCGGCCTGTCATCGTGGGCGGCTATGCTCCGGCGGATGCGAATGATCCCGATGTAAAGGCGGCCGAGGCGCTGGCGGTTGCGGAAATCTACAAGCGCGAGCCGCAGCGAAGCATTGTCGAGAGCACGACACGCGAGAGCCAGGTGGTCGCGGGCATGAACTACCGCTTCAACATCAAGATGAGCGGAACGAACCGCTACGAGATCGTGGTGTTCAAGCCCCTGCCCGGCCAGGGCGCGATGAGCGTGACGGGGTTCAACAAGATCAGCTGAAGGGGCGGTCAGTCCATCATTACGCGGCAGACGGTTTCGAGGCCTTGTTGATCGATGGCGTCGAAGGCGCTGAACTCGGTTGAATCGACGTCCAGTACCGCGACCAGCCTGCCCGCTGCATCGAACACCGGGACGACGATCTCCGAGTTGGAGCGGGAATCGCAGGCGATGTGGCCGGGGAAGGCGTGGACGTCGGGGACGATGATGGTCTCGCGCTTGTGCGCGGCGGCGCCGCACACGCCCTTTCCGAACGCGATGCGCAGGCAGCCGAGCGTGCCCTGGTAGGGGCCGACGACGAGTTCGCTGGGCTTTGCAGGGTCGACCTCGTAGAAGCCGCACCAGAAGAAGCGGCCGCCGAAGGCGGAGACCAGCATCGACACCGTGGTGGCGTAGCGGGCTGTGCGCGAGGTCTCGCCCTTCACGACAGCTGCGACCTCAACCGCGATTTCGCGATAGGCCGTGGCCTTGTCGGTGGAGTACTGGATCTGCGCTTCTGCCATCGGACTCTTTTGGAGAGCGACGGATTCACGTCTTCGGCGGGACGCCTCAGACGATCCGACGCTGCAGCCTACGCCTTCGCGAGCCGCCCGTAGAGGGTCTCAAGCACGGCGGCGAGTTCTTTCTGCTGGCCGGAGCTCAAGGCCTCGATCGCCGCCGTGAGACGGTGAACCGGGTCATGATCCAGGAGCGACTTGCCGGAATTGGTGAGGTCGATGCGGCGCACGCGGCGGTCGTCTGCATCGGCCTTCACGGTCACGAGATTCTTGCGGGCAAGCGCAGCAACGGCGCGCGAGGCCGGCGCATGCGTGACGCCGAGATAGGTCGCAACACCCCCCACGGTGCGCGTCTGCCGGCTGGCTCGGGCGAGATAGCGGAGGACTGCCCACTGGCCGGCGTGGATCGCCTTGGGTCCACGGCTTTCATAAACAGCGCGCGCGGTCTGTTCGAGCAGGCGCGCAACAGCACTAGCGTCCATACGGATAACGTCCCCTGGAATCTTCAACATTGAGAAGTTCCTCGCTTCGTCCCGTATGTACCCACGACGCGAGAGGCTGGATGAGAGCCATTAGCAAGAAGGAAATAGAACTGAAGGCCAATTCTCGAATTTCACGTGATCGTGTGTCGCATCCTTCTGATGATACTGTTGGGTTTCAAGTTCTTCCGGCCCGGTGGCGGTTCAGGGCGTGACACTGTCCAGCCTTGCGGCGCCAGGGAATACGTTTTGACTGAGAAACGGGCTATCAGCATCCGTTCGGTTGCTGGAGAGAACTTGATGACGGTGCGGAAATACTGGAGCGGGTGAAGGGAATCGAACCCTCGTCGTAAGCTTGGGAAGCTTCTGCTCTACCATTGAGCTACACCCGCCTCCCGCCGAGGGTTTTAACATGTGCTTCCCCCAACGACAGCGGGGAAAATGCCTAAATGCTTCCAGGATGCAAGCGAAAACCGAAGCGTTCCGGCGAGTTAAGGCCGGGGTCATGCAAGCATCTGGTGTATTGTTGCGGTTGTTCGCGCAATTCCGCTTGACCCAGTGTGGCGCCCTGCCCTGAGGTCGTTCCATGACCTCTCCCGGGGCCTTTGTTATCTTCGGGGCGACGGGCGATCTCGCCCGGCGGATGCTGTTTCCGTCCCTGTATTTCCTCGACATGGACGGGCTTTTGCCCGCGCAGCTGAAAATCGTCGGTGCGGCAAGGTCTAGGCATTCGGACGAGGAATTCCGGAACGAGGTCCAGGCGGCGGTGAAGGACCGGGCGGGGGCGTTCTTTTCGGAGGAGGCCTGGGCCGCATTCGCCAAGCGGCTTTCCTATGTCGGCGGAGATGCGACGGACCCCAAGAGCTATGCGGACTTGCGCCAGAGGATCTCCGGGTGCGGGGAGGCGATCTATTACCTCTCGACCTCGCCGGCGCTCTACACGCCCATCGTGAAGGGGCTGGCGGCGGAGGACCTCGCAGAGGACCCCAACCGCATCATCGTCGAAAAGCCGATCGGCAAGAGCCGGGTCACCTGCGAGCAGATCAACGAGGCGATCGCCCAGCACTTCTCGGAGCAGCGGACTTTCAGGATCGACCACTATCTCGGCAAGGAGACGGTGCAGAACCTCATTGCTCTCCGGTTTGCAAACGCGCTGTTCGAACCCCTCTGGAACCGCCACGCCATCGACCATGTGCAGATCACGGTCGCCGAGACGCTCGGCGTTGAAGGCCGCTTCTCCTACTACGACGAATACGGCGCGACGCGCGACATGGTGCAGAACCACATGCTGCAGCTGTTGTGCCTGATCGCCATGGAGCCGCCCTCGAACCTGCGGCCTGAGTCTGTTCGTGGCGAGAAGGTGAAGGTGTTGCGCTCGCTGCGCCCCATCCGCGATTCGGAACTGACGCAGAAGACGGTGCGTGGGCAGTACACCAAGGGCGTCGCCGACGGGAAGACCGTGCCGGGCTATCTCGAAGAGGAAGGCGGCAAGCCTTCGGACACCGAGACGTTCGTGGCGCTTTGCGCGCATGTCGACAACTGGCGCTGGGCGGGCGTGCCCTTCTACCTGCGTACGGGCAAGCGTCTGCCGAACCGGGAATCGCAGATCACGGTGCAGTTCAAGGACGTGCCGCACTCGATCTTTAATGGCAGCGCACTCACAGCGAACCGGCTCACGATCACTCTGCAGCCGCAGGAGTCGATCGAGCTGACGATCATGAACAAGACGCCGACGCTGAACCAGGGCGGATACGACCTGCAGCCGCTGACGCTAAACCTTTCGCTGCTGGACGCCTTCAAGGGCGAGAAGCGGCGGCGCATTGCGTATGAGCGGCTGCTGCTGGAGGCGATCAACAACAACTCCACGCTGTTTGTGAGACGCGATGAGGCGGAGGCGGCGTGGCTGTGGATCGACCGCATCATCGAAGGCTGGGCACGGACGGGCATGCGCCCTGCCCCCTATCAGGCCGGAAGCTGGGGACCGGCGGGAGCGTTCGCCCTTACTGAACGAAACGGCCATAGTTGGTACGAATGAGTCACGAGGAATCCTTTTTCGCAGATCGCAAGAAGCTGTTCGCCGGCCTGACGCACGACATGGCCGAACGCATCGCCGACATCATTGCGAAGCGCCGCAAGTGTTCGCTGGCGCTGGCGGGCGGCACGACGCCGGGACCGCTCTATGAGGCGCTGTCGAACCTGCCTCTCAAGTGGGAAAAGGTGAGCTGCACGCTGACGGATGAGCGCTGGGTCTCGCCAGAGGACCCGGCGAGCAATGAATGGCTGATCCGAGATCTCTTGTTGAAGCGCCGCGCATCGGCGGCGAGTTTCCTCGGCTTCAAGACCAACCACGCCAAAGCGAGCGGCGGGGCGGCGACGGCGGAAAAGCGTATCTCGCCGATCATGCCGTTCGACATCGTGCTGCTGGGCATGGGGCCGGACGGGCATATCGCCTCGCTGATCCCGGGCGCGGAGGGCTATGACGCGGCGGTTGATCCGACGGGTTCACGGAAAGTTGCTGGCATTCACGCGCCGGGCGCGGCTGGGGCGCCGGAACGGATGACGCTGACCATTCCGGGCATTCTTACCTCGCGTCGGATCGTTCTGTTGTTCATGGGGCAGGACAAGCTCAACGTCTTCAACGAGGCCAAGGAGGGGAAGGGTTCCTCTCCGATCAAGGACCTCCTGCTGCAGAAGAAAGTCCCGGTCCACGCTTTCTGGGCGCCGTAATCGGCGAGACATCTCAGGATCTGGAGCGCAAACGTCCGCCGCGCTCGCTGACGGGCAGGTTGCCTGCACACCTGAAACCGACATGCATCGAGGATGTGTCCGGCGTTGCGTGGCTGCGGGCCGTTGCTCGGAAGCCCTCGCAGACATCCTGGCTACAGAGGAAAGAGCCGCCGCGTTGCACGCGGTCGGGTGCGGCGGGACGTGTGTCGCGGGCTTGAGCGGGATAGGCGAGGTAAGACGACGCCGTCCATTCCCATACATTCCCGGCCATGTCGGTGAGGCCCGAGGGCGCTTCGCCGAAGGCGCCGACAGGGGACGTGCCGCTGTAGCCATCGTCGGCCGTGTCCATCACGGGGAAGACGCCCTGCCAGGTGTTGACGCGGAGCTTGGCGTCCATCGAGGCGCGCTCGCCGGCGCGGAAGACCGTGCCGTCCGGCGTCTGGCCGAGGCGGGCGGCGCGCTCCCACTCGAACTCGGTCGGCAGGCGCAGGCCGTAGGCCGAGCAGAAGGCCGCGGCATCGTTCCACGACACCTGGGTGACGGGATGATCGGCTGAGGCTTCGGCCTCGCTTGGTCCTGCAGGATGGCGCCAGTCGGCGCCCGCCTCATCGGCCCACTGGCCGATGCCGCGCACGAACACGGCGCCGCTGCCGAGGCGCTCGGCGTCGGTTTTGTATCCGGTCTCTTCGACGAAGCGGGTGAATTGCCTGACGGTGACGGGCGTGCGGTCGAGCGCGAAGGCCGCCACGCGCATCTCGAATTGCGGGCGCTCGTCGCGCGGGGCAAGGTCATCGCCAATCTTCGTGACAGCCTCCGGCAGCGCGATCAGCACGGCGTCGCGGTTCGAGACAGCGGCCTTCGCTGCTCCCGCGCCGGAAACCTGTCCGCCGCAGGCAGACAGGACGGCAACGCTCATGACGGCGCACAAACTTCTCATCGCACCGACGCGGCGCTCCAGCTTGACGCTGCACACTGCCAAAGATACCAGCAGGTATCAATCTTGGGGCGCGCGATGAAACAGAAGATTGTTTCGCTCTTTTTGCTGGCCCTCGCCGCGTGCTCGCATGAACAACAGACACAGCAGGCCTCGCCGAACGCCAACGGCCCGAGGCCCAACATCATCATCATTCTCGCCGACGATGTCGGTTACGCCGACATCTCCGCCTACGGCATCAACCGCATCCCTACGCCCAATATCGACCGCATCGGCGCGCAGGGTGTGAAATTCACCGACGCGTACGTGACTGCGCCCGTGTGCGGGCCATCAAGGGCGGGGCTGCAGACGGGGCGCTACCAGGAGCGCTTCGGCTTCGAGTTCAACAACGGGCCGGCGCGGCGCGATATCGAACAGAACCTTGGCCTGCCGAGCGGCGAGGTGACGCTGGCCTCCGCGCTCAAGAGCGTTCGCTATCACACCGGGCTGATCGGCAAGTGGCATCTCGGCGCCAATGCCGAATACTATCCGACCAACCGCGGCTATGACGAATTCGTCGGCTTCCTGCCGGGCGCGACATCGTACATGGATCCGGCGACGCCGGGCCTGAAGACGTTCGCCAATCCCAACAGCGCCGATGGGGCGCCGATGACGCGCAACGTCAACACGCAGATCATCGAGGGGCCAGACCGCACGGTCGTGCACAACGAACAGGAATATCTCACCGAGTATTTCTCGCGCCGCGCCGTCGACTATGTGAAGCGCAACGCGGCATCGGATACGCCCTATTTCCTCTATCTTGCGCCCAATGCTGCGCATGACCCGCTGATGGTCACGCAGAAATACTATGACCGCTTCCCGCAGATCGCGTCGGAGCAGAACCGCATCTACGCCGCAATGGTCTCGGCGCTGGATGACATGGTGGGAAAGGTGCTCGACGCGGTCGAGGCCTCCGGCGAGGCGGACAACACGCTGATCATCTTCCTGACCGACAATGGGTGCGCGGCCTATTATGCCGGGATGTGCGCGTGCGAGCCGCTGCGCGGAGGCAAGCTGACGCACTATGAAGGGGGCGTGCGCGTCCCCTTCATGGTGCGCTGGCCTTCCGAACTGAAGCAGGCGCAGATCAACCGGCAGATGATTTCGTCGATGGACATCTTCCCGACCGTGCTCACAGCGGCGGGCGGCAAGCTTCCGGCAGACAGGATCTATGACGGGGTTGACCTGATGCCCTATCTAAAAGGCGGGAAATCCGGCCCGCCGCACGACATGTTGGCGTGGCGGCGCTCGCCCCTGGCCTCGATCCGCAAGGGCGACTGGAAGCTATGGAAGAGCACGGATGGCAAATACACGATGCTCTTCAACCTGAAGGCCGATCCCAACGAGACGACCAATCTTGCGACCAAAGAGGCGGCGCACCTGAAGGAGCTCGAGGCGGCTTTCGATCGCTGGGCAAAGGACATGGTGGACCCGAAATGGCCCTCGCGGCCGCATACGACTTACGATGTCTGCGGTACGCCGTTTGAGGTGCCGATCTGACGGATCGTGTTCTTGCATCCGGGCCCGTGCGGGCGCACGCTCGCGGACGATGAGCGACTTTCCCGCTGAACGGCTCTCGCGCCAGATTCCGCCGCTGCTGCGCTCGCTCGAGACGCTGCAGCTGATCGCGCGGTATCTCAATCCGCCGGAGGTGGCGGATTTGCTGGAAAGCGTTGGGACGCCGGAGGCGCCGCTGCGCGAGCCAGCGGCTGAGCCATGGCCGGAGGCGTTTGCCGGGCTTGGCGCACAGCTTGACCTGGCGGCGGAGAACGCTGTGGCTGCGTTCGATGGGTTGCGCGCCTCGGCGACGGATGCGGGATCGGTGAGCGATCTCTTCCGCGCGATGCGGCATGTGCCCAGAGCGCTGGAAGCGCTCTATCCGCTGGCGGGAATATTGCCGCCGGTGAACCGGTTCTTCCTCGATGCGGCCGGGCGGAAGGACGAGGCGCTGCAGCAGCGTTTTCTGGCCGCCCGTGCGCCGGAGACCGGCGTGATCCGCTTCGGCGACGATCCGGATTCGCGGCAGACCGTGTGGGCCTATGTGCCGGAGACATATTCACCGGATGTGGCCTATCCGCTGCTGATGGCGCTGCATGGCGGGAGCGGGCGCGGACGGTATTTCCTCTGGAGCTGGCTGCGCGATGCGCGGAGCCGTGGGGCGATCGTCGTGGCGCCGACATCGCTGGGCCAGACCTGGGCGATACAGGGCGAGGACCGGGATTCGCCACATCTTGCGGCGATCCTGGAGTTCGTGCGCGGGCGGTGGAATGTCGACGACAGCCGCATGATGCTGACCGGCATGAGCGATGGAGGGACGTTCGCTTATGTTTCGGGGCTGCAGGCGTCCTCGCCCTTCACGCATCTTGCGCCGGTGGCGGCGGCTTTCCATCCCATGCTGGTGCAGATGGCCGACGAGACGCGGCTGAAAGGCCTGCCGATCCATATCATCCACGGGCAGCAGGACTGGATGTTCCCCGTGACCATGGCGCGCGACGCCGAGCGGTATTTCCAGGCCGCGGGCGCGGCCGTGACCTATCGCGAGGTTCCCGACCTCAGCCACACCTATCCCGGCGACATGAGTGGGGCGATGCTGGAGTGGATGGCGACCTAGGCTGTTCCCAATCGCAAACCGGTCTACCATATCGGCTGCAGGCAGTCTGAATCGAGGCGCATATGCCAACGCTCCATCCGAAGATCAAAGAGGTCACGGACCGCATCATCGAGAAGAGCCGGCCGGCGCGGCAGGCTTATCTCAAGCGGATCAATGACGCGAAGAATGCGGGGCCGGGCCGGCAGCATCTGTCGTGCGGGAATCTCGCACACGCCTTTGCGGCGGCGCCGCTCGGCGACAAGCTGACCATCAGGGGGCGCGCGCCGAATATCGGGATCGTGACGAGCTATAACGACATGCTCTCGGCGCACGAGCCGTTCGGCGAGTATCCTGCGATCATCAAGAATGCAGCGCGGAAGGCCGGCGGCGCGGCGCAGGTGGCGGGGGGAACGCCCGCTATGTGCGATGGCGTCACGCAGGGGCGGCCGGGCATGGAGCTGTCGCTGTTCTCCCGCGATGTGATTGCGCTCTCCGCCGCTGTGGCGCTGACGCATGATGCGTTCGATGCGGTGTTGATGCTGGGCACGTGCGACAAGATCGTGCCGGGGCTGATGATCGGGGCGCTGTCGTTCGGCCACCTGCCGATCCTGTTCTCGCCTGCAGGGCCGATGCCGTCGGGCATCAACAACAAGGAGAAGGCCAAGGTGCGCGAACAGTTCGCACTCGGCCAGGTGACGCGCGAGCAGCTCCTGGAAGCAGAAGCGGCGAGCTATCACACGGCGGGCACGTGTACCTTCTATGGCACGGCGAATTCGAACCAGATGATGATGGAGCTGATGGGCGTGCACCTGCCGGGCACGGCCTTCATCAATCCGGGCACGCCCTTGAGGGAAGCCCTGCTGCGCGTGGCGGCGGCGCGGTGCATCGAGCTGGCGAAGTCGAACGACAATCCGTTCGGGCTGATGATCGATGAGCGCTCGTTCGTGAACGCCCTTGTCGGCCTGATGGCGACGGGCGGGTCGACCAACCATGCGCTGCACATTCCGGCGATGGCGGCGGCCGCAGGGATCATCATCGACTGGGATGATTTTGCCGATGTGTCGTCGGTGACGCCGCTGCTGGCGCGCGTCTATCCCAATGGCTCTTCGGATGTGAACCAGTTCCATGCGGCCGGCGGAATGGCGTTTCTCACGCGGGAACTGTTGAGCGTCGGGCTCCTGCATGCGGACGTGATGACCAACGCCGGGCGAGGGATGGGCGCGTATGTGACCGAGCCCTGGCTCAATGACGGGAAGCTGGAATGGCGGCCGGGCGCCGAGACCTCTCTCGACAAGGCGATCCTGCGGCCGGTGCATGAGCCGTTCGAGGTGGAGGGCGGCATCCGTCTGCTGAAAGGATCGCTGGGCCGGGGCGTGATCAAGATCTCGTCCGTGCCGCCGGATCGCCGGCGCATTGAGGCGCCGGCTGTGGTGTTCGAAAGCCAGAGCGCGTTCACGGCCGCTTTCAAGGCGGGGAAGCTCGATCGCGATGTGGTGGCTGTCGTGCGTTTCCAGGGACCGCGGGCGAATGGGATGCCGGAGCTGCATTCGCTGACCCCTGCCCTGACGGGGCTACAGAACAAGGGGTTCAAGGTGGCACTCGTCACGGACGGGCGGATGTCAGGCGCTTCAGGCGCAGTGCCGGCGGCGATTCACGTTGTTCCGGGCGCCGATGATGGCGGGCCACTGGCGCGGATCCAGGATGGCGACATTGTGCTGGTCGACGCCGAGACGGGGCGGCTTGAGATGAAAGTCGAGGCCAGCGTGCTGGCGGGTCGGCGCCCGGCCGCGAAACCTGCCGATGAATCGGGCTATGGCCGCGAACTCTTTGCGCCTTTCCGCGCCATGGCGCTGGACCCGGAGCGGGGCGGCGGGATATTCGCGGACCTGGCTGCAGGAACGGTCGCGAAGGCAGGAGCACGAGTTTGAACGTCGATGAACTGATGGCGATCCAGCCTGTGATCCCGGTGCTCGCGGTGGAGCGCGCGGAGGATGCGGCGGAGCTTGCGGCGGTCTACGTGGCGGCGGGGCTGCCGGTGATCGAGGTGACGCTGCGCACGGCCGCGGCGCTGGATGTGATCCGCGCGATGAGCGCAGTGAAGGGCGCAATTGCGGGTGCGGGCACGGTCTTGTCGTCGAACGACGTGATGCTCGCGCGGGAAGCCGGGGCGAGATTCATCGTGACGCCCGGCCTGTCTGCATCGGCTGTTGCGGCTGCGCGCGAAGCTGGGCTGCCGATCCTGCCTGGGATCGCGACCGCGACAGAGCTGATGGCGGGGCTCGATCTCGGGCTCGACCGGTTCAAGTTCTTCCCGGCGGAGCAGGCCGGCGGCGTGGCGATGCTGAATGCGTTTGCGGGACCTTTCGCAAAAGTCAGGTTCTGTCCGACGGGCGGGATCACGGAGAAGTCAGCGGCCTCATATTTGGCCCTGCCCAATGTGGGGTGTGTCGGCGGAGGCTGGCTGGCGCCGAAAAAGGCCGTGGAAGCGCGCGACTGGGGCGCGATTGCCGAGCTCGCGAAAAACGCTGCGGCTCTGAAACGATCCTGAAGCAAGCCTGACCGCGACCAATCCGCCGATTCCCATGCCGTTTGCTCCGTGTACGGTGAATGTCGAGGGGCGATTCGTTGGCGGGGAGTCTCGCTTTGAAGGATCGTGCAGAGAGCCAGGGTATTGGCGGCTTGCGCGTGATGTGGGACCGGACGCCGTTTCCGGTGACCATCACCGGGATGTTCGCGCCGCACTCGGCCAACAATGTCTTCGTCGTGGCGAAGCGGCTGCGCGGCATGCCAGCGGACAGGCGCGCGCCCGAGCATGAGATTCGCGCGGTTTATGTCGGATCGGGCGCGGCGCTGGAGGGGCTGGTCGGCTGCGCCAACCGCGAAGACATACTGCAGCATCTCGATGGGCAGCATGAGCTGATCGCGTTCAGCTGCTTCGTCGGCGAGGCGTTGCGCGAGGGGACGGAGCGTTTCCTGGCCGAGGATCTCGAGCCGCTCGTCAGCGGCGACGCGATGAATGCGCGGCTGAACCGGATCAACCTTCCGGCCGTGCCATGGACGAGGCCCGGCGCGAAACCTGCTCCGCTCCGCAAGGCAGGCTGATTACTTCCACGCCCCGTTCAGCGCATCGACTGCGAATAGCGGCGTTGCCTTGAAGGCTGCGCCCAGCGCGTCGGCCTTGCAGGCTTTCTTGTCGAGTTCGGTGAGGAAGGGCTCGGACTCGGCCTGTGCGACAAGCCGGCGCTGGGGCGGCAGGGCGGCGATGTAAGCCTCGGCTGCGGTCTTCGTTGCAGCGAAGTTGGGCAGGGCTTCGCAGGCCTGCATGGACGCAGCGATGATCGCCGCGCGATCGAGCGTTTCGCGAATGCGCGCGGCGCCGGCGGCGGGGAGGACGGGCTCGCCTTGCGTCGCCTCGGGTTCGTCCGGCTTTGCCTCCGGCAGCGGCTTGGCGAAAGCATCGCATGCGGTAGTCTTTGCGGCGGCGCGGCCGGCGGCGATCGCGGCATCGGCTGTCGCATAGACACTATCGACGTCGAGACCGGCGGCGAGGGTCTTAGTCTTCTTGTTGTACTTCGCGATGCCGAGCGCGGCATCGGCTTTCATCTGGGCTTCGCCCGCTGCGCGTTCGGCGGCGGAGAACGCCTTGCAGGATTTTGCAGTGTCGAGCTCAAGCGCGACCGCCTTGGCCTTTGCGGCGCGCAGGCTCTGGCGGCCGAAGCGGACGTCGTCCTTGTAGGCCTTGGGGCCCGGCGGGGGCTTTCCGTAGACACAGTCAAAGGGGCCTGCCCACTTTGCCCAGTCCGACAGACAAGAGCCGTTGCGGTATTTGAAATTCCATACGCCGATTGAGTTCACTTCAGCATAGGCAAGGCCGAGATCGGTCCATGACTTCTCGCAGGCGGTCTTGAGGAAGCCGGCCATTTCCTTGCGTGCATCGGCGCCCGCAGTCTTGCGCGCTTCGCTCATGCCCACGACGCGATGGGCCGCATAAAGGCGCGTGACCGCCATCTTCTCGCTGGCCTTGCAGACGCCCTGGTCGAGGAAGGCCAGCGCGTAGCCATCCGACGGCGCCTCGACCAGTTTTGCGCCGAGTTTGAGAAGCTCGGTCAGCTGCGGGTCGGCGCAGTCCACCGATTTTGCGACCGCATAGATCTGGTTGAACGCGGCCTGGTTCTTCTCGTCGGCGCCGGCCATCTGATTTCCGAATTCGTGGGCGACATCGGTATCGAGTTCATCGACCACGCCGCAGCGAGCGCCGCTGCCGGCGAGCGCGGCATAGGCGCGGAACTGGTCTTCCGGCTTGTTGGGATCGACCTGGGCGTGGGCGGGCAGAGCCGCAGCAACAGCCGCAATGACGGCGATGATGAGTTTGCGCATGGAGCCCTCCCCGGCCTGATGGCAGGGTTAGCTGCGTCGCTCTTTTCGCGCAATTGCCTGGATCAGGCGGCTATCAGACGGACAGCAGGAGCTTGAGGAACTCGTCGTCGCGCCATTTGATCGAGCCGGGCAGCATGGCGCGGGCGATCTGGTTGGCCTGGCGCGCGACGACAAGGCCGCGCTTGCGCAGGAGATAGAGCCGTTGGTCGCCGGCGCCTGCGGCCATGACGATGTCTTCGTTCGCTGCAGCCGCGCCGATGGCGTCGCCATCGATGCCCGCGGCGCGGCCGGGGCCGAGGAGGCCGGGGCGCAGCAGCCACCATGAGAGGCCGTAGCCGGGGTTGGCCTTGGTCGCTTCGAAAAGCGCAGCATAGACCTTGCGGTCGGCGCCGCTCGCGCCATCAAGCACCCAGCGGCCGAACGTTGCCCAGTCGCGCGCGGTGATCTGGCAGCCTTGCGGCATGTAGGGATTGCCGTCGTCTCCCCGCTTCCAGCTGGTCGGCTTGACGCCGAGCGCATCGAAGACGCGGGACTGGATGTAGTCGGTGGGATCGGAGGGGCGGCCAGCGGCGCGCAGCTTGCGCTTCAGGAGTTCGCCAAAGATCTGAAAGTTGGTGGGGCCGTATTTGAATTCGGCGCCGGGAGCACGGATGGACCGCGCCTTGATCGCTTCGGCGTAATCTGGCGGGCGGCCGACAGCGCCCTTGTCTTCGAGGCCGGAGGTGAGCGTGAGGAGATGGCGAATGGTGACGCGCTTGCGGGCCTCGTCATTCCACTGCGTGATCGTCCTGGCGACGGGCTCGTCGATATCGAGGAGGCCGTCGGCTGTCGCCATCGCGGCCATGATGCCGGTGAAGCTCTTGGTGCCGGAGGCGAGCTCCCAGCCTTGGGAAACGCCGCCATCGCGGGGATAGTCCTCGAAGAGTGTCTCGCCGTCTTTCTGGATCAGGAGCGACACGCCGCGGCGTTCGGCGGAATAGGCGGCGGCTGCGGCATAGGCGCCGGTGTAGGACGTTGGCGCATTGCGGCGGAAAAGCTGGGCGTGAGCGGCGCCGGAAAAGGCGGCAGCCGTCGCGCCTGCGAGCATGGTCCGGCGGGATATGTGCATCTGCCCCTGCTCTCTTCGTCCCATTGGCCCAACGAGTGGACTCTACGCGAAGCAGGCTGAACGGCAATTGAACGCGCTACTCGCCTGAGCGGTCGAAATACTTCGACAGGCGCAGGCCCTGGCCGTGGTAGGTCGAATGGGAGCCTTCGGCGCCGTAGGGGACTTCCGGGGTAGCGGTGAGCTTTTCGAAGACAAGTCGGCCGACGGGCTGGCCGTCCTCGAGGATGAAGGGCACGTCACGCGAGCGCACTTCCAGCACAGCCTTGCCCTTGGCGTGGGTGACGCCGAAACCGGGGTCGAAGAAGCCGGCATAGTGCGCGCGGAATTCACCAAGCTCGGGCGCGATGGGCGCCATCTCGGCGGCTTCATCGAGCGGGATGACGATCTTTTCCTTCGAGGCGAGGATGTAGAATTCGCCGGGGTCGAGCACGATGCGGCCTTCGCGAGCCCGGATCGGCTCCCAGAAGTCATCGACAGAGTGCGCGCCGATGGCGGCGAGATCGATGACACGCGAGTGGCGCTTGGCGCGGTATCCGACGATGTCGCTGGCGGTGGGGTGAAGGTCGAGGCTGAAGGTGAGATCGCGCACCGGTTTCTGGTGGCCGCGGCGGACGCGGAGCTGGAGCAGGCGGTCGCCTGTGCGGGCGAGGACGGAGAAGGTGCGGGGGGATATCTCGGTGTAGAGTTCGCCGGAATAACCCGCGGGGATGCCGTCGAAGGCGCGGGCGCGGTCGGAGACGGCGCGGACGAAGACATCGATGCGGCCAGTAGAGGATTTGGGGTTGGCGGCGGCGGAAAGATCCTTGGGAAGCTTCAGACGCTCCTGCAGCGGCACGAGATAGACGCAGCCGGTTTCGAGCACGGCGCCCTTGGTGAGATCGAGCGTGTGCATCACGAGGCTGGAGTCGAGCCGGTCGGCGACGACCGACTTGCCCGGAAGAAAGCTGGCGCGCAGACGATAGGCTACCTTGCCGAGGCGGAGGTCGAGGCTGGCGGGCTGGACCTGGTCGGCGAGCATGCCGCCCTCGGCCGTAATGGCGCCGGACCTGAGAAGGTTGTGCAGTTCGACATCGGGCAACACGCCCTCGCCGCCGCCGGCCTTCGCCGGGATGTACGCCTTGCGCTTTGCGGTGGCGGTCGCCGCAGGTTTGGTGACAGGTCGTTTGCTCATTCGCCGGGCATGGTCACGTGGAAGGGCTGCTGGATTTCCTGGAACACCGGCATCGCCTCACAGCGCGCGGCGTGGGCCGCGAGCAGAGGCCAGCCTTCGGCAAGGTCGAACATGCCGGGATGGGCATCGCCAAGGAAACGGAGGACGCAGGCGACTGTGACGTCGGCATAGCCGATGCTCGGGCCAAACCACCATTCCGAATTGTGGGCGGCGCGGCTGGCTTCCAGCTGGCCCAATGCTCCGGCGATCTGGCTGAGGCAGCGCTCGACCCAGGCGGGGGTTGCGCGGTTGTGGATGACGGTTTCGTAGACGAGCGAGACGGCCTTGTCGGCGATGCCGGTGGCAAGCGAGCAGACCTTGAGCGCCTTGCGGCGGTCGCCGGCATCGGGCGGCATCATCGGCGCATCGGTTTCGGCGATGTCTTCGAGCGCATCGAGGATGGCGGCGCTTTCGATCAGCACCTCGCCGCCTTCGAGGACGACGGTTGGCACGCGCATCAGTGGGTTGTAGCGGGCGATCTTTTCAGCATCGCCAAAGACCGACCAGGGATAGTGCTCGAACGCCACGCCCATGACGCGCATCGAGATGGCGACGCGGCGGACGAAGGGGCTGTCAAACTGGCCGATCAGAATCATTGGCTGCTCCGGGCCCCCTACTACCAGCAACATTCGCGGTTCGCACTGATTTTGCCGCTGAGCCAGCATGAGCAAATCGATAAGGTCTGCTCTCTGGCGCCCTATGGATTTTGGGCCTAAAGCCGGGGTTTCAAGTGTATCCGGGACCAGGGCCATGGCCGACGACGCGAAACGCAACAAACCCAAGAGCTGGCGGCCCCAGACCATGATGGTTCGCGGCGGCATGACCCGCTCGCAGCATGGCGAGACGTCCGAGGCGCTCTTCCTCTCGTCGGGCTTTGTCTATGACAGCCCGGAGCAGCAGTCCGCCCGCATGGCGGGGGATGAAGAAGGCTATATCTATTCGCGTTACGCGAACCCGACGGTGCGCATGTTCGAAGAGCGTCTGGCGCAGCTGGAAGGCGCGGAAGATTGCAGGGCCACTGCAAGCGGCATGGCCGCGATCCACACCATGCTGGCGGGGGCGGTGAAGCCGGGCGATCATGTCGTGGCGCCGCGGGCGCTGTTCTCGTCCATCGTGTGGATCCTCAAGAATGTGATGCCGAAGATGGGCGTCGAGGTGACGTTCGTGGACGGGTCGGACACGCGGCAATGGGAAAAGGCGCTGTCGAAGAAAACGCGCTTCTCGATCCTGGAGACGCCATCCAATCCTCTCCTGGACGCGGTGGATATCCGCGCGGTGGCGGATCTCACGCACAAGGCGGGCGGTGAGCTGATCGTCGATAACGTGTTTGCCTCACCGATCCTGCAGAAGCCTCTGCAGCTCGGCGCGGATTGGGTGGTCTATTCAACGACCAAGCACATGGACGGACAGGGGCGCACGCTGGGCGGGGCGATCCTTGGAAAGAAACAGGCGATCGTCGATCAGATCCAGCAATACTATCGCCACACCGGCCCATCCATGTCGCCGTTCAATGCGTGGATCGTGCTGAAGGGTCTCGAGACGATGGACCTCCGCGTGCGGGCGATGAGCGATAATGCGCGGACGGTCGCAGACAGGATGGCGAAGCATCCGAAGATCGCGGCGGTGCGCTATCCCACGCGGCCGGATCATCCGCACAACAACATCCATGCCGCGCAGATGCCGGAGGGCGGCGGGAGCCTGGTGGCGCTGTCGATCAAGGGCGGCAAGACAGCCGCGTTTGCGGCGCTGAACCGGCTGCAGCTGATCGACATCTCGAACAACCTTGGCGATTCCAAATCGCTGATCACGCATCCGGCGACGACGACGCATCGCACGTTGACGGATGAAGAGCGCGCGGCGATCGGGCTGGATGACAGCTGGGTGCGGCTGTCGGTGGGGCTGGAGGATCCGCAGGACCTCGCCGAAGACCTCGAGCAGGCGCTGAAATGACCGAGCCGGACAAGCGGCTGCCGGGCAGACGCGGGGTCGCCTATGAGGCGGAGACCGAAGGCCTGATTGTGCGCGTGACGCCGGTCTTCATCGACGAGGAGAGCTCGCCCGCGGAGGGGCGCTATCTCTGGGCCTATCACGTCGAGATCGAGAACCGTGGAAAGCGCACGCTGCAGCTGTTGACGCGGCACTGGCATATCACCGACCGCGAGGGCCGTGTTCAGGAGGTGAAGGGCGCAGGCGTCGTCGGCCAGACGCCGGTGCTGCGCCCGGGCGGGAGGTTCGAATACACCTCGGGCTGCCCGCTCAATTCGCCCTCAGGCATGATGCAGGGGACGTATCACCTGGAAGACGATCAGGGCGGCGTGCTCGAAGCGCGCATTCCCCTCTTCGCGCTCGACAGCCCGTACGACCGGCGCGCGCCGAACTAGCCTCAGGCGCCTTCGAGGACCAGATTGTCGGGTTTCGTGCAGGCGTAGTCGGTGATCTGCGCTTCGATCCGCACGGTCTCGATGGTGGCGTCACGAATGGAGAGCATGTAGCGCTGCGAGCGGTCGCCGAGGAACAGCTTCTGCTCCTGAGTGACGAGCCCCAGCCACTTCGCAAAGTTGAGATTGCCGTCAGAGATGAAGCGGACCGAACGGCCCGGATCGACAACATTCGCCCAGGCGTCTGTGACGAACGGATCGCACGCGACGATGCAGACGAGATGATCGTAGCCCGAGCGGCGCAGCCGGCTGGCATTCTGCACCATGGCTGGAACATGCTGCTCGCTGCAGACCGGCGTGAAGGCGCCGGGCACGCCGATGGCGAGGACATGCCCCTTGCTCATCACATCGTACGCGCTGACAGGCACAACCTGACCGTCGACAAGCTCAGCCAGCATCGCGCCGGTAAGCTTCCGGCCGACGATCACTTCGCGCGAGGCAGTCATAGGCATGAGCGGGCCTGCTCCAGGGGAACGGCCAGTATCGCCAGACATGCTTTGCGGCCGGTTAAGACGCCGGATCCCGTCGGCAACCAAAACTGCGGCAAAATCGTCAGATCCGCTCGACCGGGAAACGATAGAGGCGGCCGCAGAACTGGCAGTCGGCGGCGATGGCGCCGTCGGCTTCGGCCAGCTGGACGATCTCGGCCCGCGGCATCTGACGCAGGGTAGCCAGGAGCTTTTCCTCCGAGCAGGTGCACTTGTCCGTCAGCTTGCGTGGCGGCTCGAGCCGTACGCCGGTCTCGTGGAAGAGACGGAACAGCAGAGTGCCGGCGGAGATATCCGGATCGACCAGTTCGATATCCTCGATCGTGTCGAACAGCGTGCGGGCGTTGTTCCACGGCTCGTCAGTCGCGCCGCGAGCGGCGTCGCCCGCGACCTGCTGGATCAGCGCCCCGCCCGAGCGCCAGCGCTTGGTGCCGCCCAGTTCGGAGATTTCGCCGACGGCCAGGCGCACGCGCGTGGGTATCTGCTCGGATTGCGAGAACCAGAGCTGGGCGCAATCGGCAAGGCTCGCGCCTTCGACGGGCACGATCGATTGCCAGGGCGACTGGTCCGGATCGTTGGGCTGGAGCAGCATGGCGAGCACGCCGCGGCCGATGACCTGCGGGATGTGCGGCCGCTGGCCCTTGTTGATGCGTTCGAGATTGGCCCACTTGTCCTTGTCAATGCGCAGATAGCCGCGCACGCCGCCATCGGAACGCGCCTCGGCGACCATGAGGGAGACGGGGCCTTCGCCCTGCGCCTGGACCAGCACCTTGCCGTCGAATTTTAGCGAGGCGGAGATGAGCACAGCGAGCGTGATGGCCTCGCCCAGGAGGTGGGCGGCCCAGCGCGGATAATCATGACGTTTCAGGATGGGATCGAGCACGCCATCGCCCAGCCGCGCAATGCGGCCGCGGACCGAGGTGTCCTCGATCTGGAAGGTGGCGACGATATCATCGCTCTTCCCCAAGGGGTCGTTCGGCATGGGTTTGTCGGCCATGCCCGGCGAGCTATCATGTATGTGCATCCGCGCCAAATGGGCGTTTCGAGGCCAGTGTTCAAGGCTTGCCGGCTGAAGCCTCGGGATCGGCTAGCAAGCCGGCGCGCCCCGGCGTAGCCTTGCTCCAGATAAGGATGCTGGGCGAAACCGATGCACTTCAAGAGCTTTGGCGCGATGGGCGCGACCTTCGCGACGCTAGGGCGGCAGGGGCTTGGCATCCTGCACGTGGCCTGGCTTCCCGCCTTGCTGCAGTATGCCGCCTACATGCTGCTGATGCCGGGCTTCCTCAAGGCCACCACCATGCTGACGGCCGATCCGCCGGCGGACGCGGCCGAGACCTGGCAAAGGCTGTCGCCCACCCTTCCCATGATGATCCTGTTCGTCGTTCTTGCCCTGGGGCTCAGCATCATAATGACTGCGGGCCTTGCGCGGCTGCTGTTGCGCGGCGAGCGACCGAAGCTGCCTTTCCTGCTGGTCTGGGGACGGGACGAGACGCGAATTCTCACCTGCTGGGGCATCATCATTGCGACCGGCATCGGCGTCGCGGCGGCGTTCGGCCTGTTCCAGATGCTGGCGTCGTTCCTGCTGTCAGGCAATCCGATCGCGACCATGCTTATGCTCTGCGGTCTCCTCCTCATCGTTCTTGCCGGCGTCTGGATCGCTGTGCGGCTCAGCCTGTTCACCCCGGCGACCGTGGCGGAGGAAAGGCTGGGCGTGTCGACATCCTACGAGCTGACCGAGGATATCTTCTGGCCGCTGCTGGGCTTCTGGGTGATGTGGGTGGTTCTGGTCATCCTGGTGCAGCTTGTTGTGGTGAACAACCTCGTCACGCCGCCGGGCGTGCGCGAGGCGATGCAGGGTGCGAATTTCACCTCGCGTGATGCGTTCCGCGACGCCATGAGCAAGATGTATGAAGCGCTGGCCAACGGCTATGACCTGTCGGACAGCGGCAACATCGTGCGCCAGACGATAACCTTCGCCTTCAACATGATCACAGGCGTGGTGTTCGGCGTCGCCAGCATCGTGGCGTGGAAATCGTTGAAGGATGACGCCGAGGCCGAGGCTGCCTAGCCTCAGGCCCTGAGACACCACTCGAGGATCGCCTTCTGGGCGTGGAGGCGGTTTTCGGCTTCCTCGAACACGAGCGAGTTGGGCCCGTCGATCACCGAGGCGTCGACTTCCTCGCCGCGATGGGCCGGCAGGCAGTGCAGGAATTTGGCGCCGCCATTGGCCTGGCGCATCAGCTCGTCCGACACCTTGAATGGAGCCAAATCCTTGAGGCGTTTGGCGGCGTCCTTGTCGCCCATGGAGACGAAGGTGTCGGCGACGATGACGTCGGCGCCGGCAACCGCCTTGATGGGATCGCGGAAGAGTTCGATACGGCCCTGTTCGGCGCGGGCGCGATCAACGTCTTCCTTGCGCGGATCGTACCCGGCAGGGCTGGCGACGGCGAGGGAATAACCGAATTTCGGCGCGCCATGGATAAAGCTGGCGGCGACATTGTTGCCGTCTCCCACCCACGCGATGCGCGCGTTCTTGAGCGTGAGACCCGCCTCTTCCAGCGTCTGAAGGTCGGCGAGGATCTGGCAGGGATGGGACTTTTCGGTGAGGCCGTTGATGACCGGGACGGTTGCGGCTCTCGCGAACGTCTCGACGTCCGCGTGCTTGTTGGCGCGGATCATCACGGCGTCGACATAGCGTGACAGGACACGCGCCGTGTCCTCGACCGTCTCGCCCCGGCCCAGTTGCGTGTCGCCCGAATTCAGCACGATGGAGGAGCCGCCAAGCTGGCGGATCGCCATGTCGAACGATACCCGCGTGCGCGTCGAGTTCTTCTCGAAGATCATTGCGAGGGTGCGGCCGGCGAGCGGCGCATCCTTGTCGGCCGTTCCGCGGGGCGCGCCATTGCGGGCGGCCTTGCGCGACTTGGCGTGATCCAGAATAGAGCGCAACTCCGATGACGCGATCGGCCAGAGATCGATGAAGTGCTTCATCTCATGATCCTGGTTGCGTCATCATGGAGGCGAACTGCTGGTCGATGATGTCGATGGCCTCGCGCACATCGGCCTCGGTGACGATCAGCGGCGGGGCGAGGCGCAGCGTGTTGTTGCCGGCCGTTCCCACGAGAAGCCCGCGGTCGGAGAGCTTGCCCCGCAGCGGCATCGGATCGTCCTTCATGCGCAGGCCGCGCAGGAGACCAGCGCCGGTGATGTCCTTCACCAGTTCGGGATAGCGGCCTTTGAGGCTTTCCATGCCTTGCTGCATGGTGCCGGCAACGCGGCGGACATTCTCGAGGAAGCCCTGTCCCGTCACCACGTCGAGCACGGCGTTCCCGACGGCCATCGCAAGCGGGCCGCCGCCGAAGGTGGTGCCGTGGATACCCTTGGCCATGCCCGAGGCGGCTTTCGCCGACGCCAGCACCATGCCCATCGGGAAGCCGCCGCCGATGCCTTTTGCTGCTGCGAGCAGGTCGGGCTCGGCCCCCTTGATCCACTGGTGATGGAAGAGCTGTCCCGTACGGCCGGCCCCGCACTGGATCTCGTCATAGATGAGAAGCACGCCGTTATCGTCGCACAGCTTGCGCAGCGTGAGCAGGAAGTCGGGCTTCGCTTCGCGCACTCCGCCTTCGCCCTGAACGGGCTCGATGATCACCGCGGCAAGATCAGGCTTCACGATCTCGGCCTTGAGGGCCTCGACATCTTCCCAGCCGATCGAGCGGAAGCCCGGCAGGCGCGGGCCGAAGCCTTCGCGATATTTCTCCTGCGCGCCGGCATTGATGCCGCCGAGCGTACGGCCATGGAACGAGCCTTCGAAGGAGAGGATGCCAATCCGCTCGGTCTGGCCTTTCGACCACTGGTACCGGCGCGCGATCTTGATGCAGCCTTCGATCGATTCCGCGCCCGAGTTGGTGAAGAACGCAAAGTCGGCGAATGTCAGGTCAACATAGCGCTGGGCGAGGCGCTCCTGTCCCGGCACGCGGAACATGTTGGAGGTGTGCCAGAGCTTGTTGGCCTGCGTGGTGAGCGCGTTGACGAGGGCCGGGTGGCAATGGCCGAGCGAGTTGACCGCGATGCCGGCGATGAAGTCGAGATAGGGCTTACCCTTGTCGTCGTACATGCGCACGCCTTCGCCTCGCTCGAACACGACCGGGCTGGGGCCGTAGACGGGAAGCACTGCGTTCGACATGGGGGCATCTCCTTATGACGCCGGGCTAAGACTCGTACTGGACCTCTTTTGGGGGCCGAAATGGAAGGGCGGACCAATGAGGCTCGCCGCCCCCTGTGTCAATGCAGGATTGATGACGTGAAGCGCGGCGGCAAGCCGGAAGCGGGCTAATCGAGCCCCTTGAGCGTCTGGGCGGCGACCTTCCCGCCCTGCGCGTAGCGCGGGTCGTCCGGATAGCTGGCGGCCAGCTCTCCATAGAGCTTCACGGCATCTCCCAGCATGGAACGGGCCTGATCGAACTGCCCGGCGTCGACAGACGTCGCCCCGCCCATGACGGTCGCCAGGGCCAGCATTTCCAGCACTTCCCGGGATCGCGTGCCCTGGTCGGTGAGGGTGTGCAGAAGGCCTGCTGCCTCGGCATATCCGGCCGCGGCGCCCTTGGGATCGTCGCCTTCGGCCAGCTTGTCGGCGTTGTCCATCATCTGGCTGGCGCGCGAGAGCACGGCCCCCATGCGGCCGCGGTTGAGGCCCGCATCGACGAAATCGTCCGGAGTAGGATTGCCGGCGATGGCGGCGGCCGTGGCGAAGGGGTCGCCGCCTTCGGTTGCGGTCTTCAGCATGGCTTGCCCGACGCGCAGGGCTTCCTCGATTTCCGGCTCGTTGGGCGCCTTTTCGTTGACGCCGGTCAGGAAGTCGACGGACGCGCGCAGCTGCTCGACCATCGTCTCGCGCTGCCCAAGATTGAAGGACGCATAGGCGCCGGAAACATAGCCCTCCAGCGCGCCTTCAATCCCCCGGCGGTCGCCGGGATTGTAGGACTGGAAGACACGCCACATGGCCGCGTCTTCGGCATACCAGGCCTGGGCGTTGGCCCAGTCCTTCTTGCTGGTTGCGATCTTCCCCATCTGCTGGAGGTTTTCACCGATGCGCATGGGGAAGGTAGCGCTGTCGGGGAACTCCTTCAGGAGCTGGCGCAACAGGTCCGCACTTTCGCCGAAATTCGTGAGCGCTTCCTCGTCCTCGCCCAGCGCGGCGAGCTGCCGGCCGAAATCCAGATGGGCCTCGCTCATGGCCAGACGGGTTTCGTAGCGATCGGGGAAAGCGTCGTGGAAGGCCTTTGACTGCTCCACGGCCTCACGGGCCGTATCGCGCGCTTCGGTCTTGCGATCGAGGCCCGCGAGCGCCTGTGCCTTTGCCATCAGGCCGGCGTTGATCGCAAGCATGCCGCCATAGTCCTTCGACCCTTTGACGAGTCCCAAGCCTTTTTCTGCGCTGGCGAGAGCTTCCTCGTGCTGGTTGGACATGAGGCTGAGATGCGAGAAGCGTATCTCCGTCCAGCCCATGCGGTTGTTGAGTTCGTCGGTGAGGACGCCGAATTTCTGCAGCTCGCCCAGCCTGTGCTGGGACAGGTTCAGCAGATTCAGGACGGACGAGTAGTTGGCGCCTGAATTGAGCGCCATCTTGAGCGCCTCATCGCTGATCTCCCCGCTCGTCTCGATCGCGGCGTTCGCGAGCTTGGTGGTCCGGTCGGCGAAGAAGAGCGTGCCGGCGAGACCTAGCAGTGCGCCGACCGCAACCACGGCGAAAGCGCCGGCGATCATCGCCGTGCGTCGCATGCGCTCGCGGGTGCGCTCGGCCTCGCGGTCCTTCAGTTCCGCAAAACCGACGCCGAGCAGGCCTGACACCAGCTTGAGGAACCCGCCTTCCTGGCCGTCGCCCTGCTTCCTGAGATCGGCGGCGACGATATCCATTTCGCGCAAGGGCGCGGGGAAGCACTCCGGCGGATCGCCGTCGAGGATGACGGCGAAAATCTCCCCGCCGGGATGCACTTCGCGAAACGTCTCGATTTCCTTCGCGACCCATTTCGAGGCGGCGGAACCGGGGCTGCACAGGACGATCAAGCTTTCCGACTTTTCCAGCGCACTGCGTATCTGGCCGGTCAGGTGCTCGTTGGCGGCAAGTTCCTCGCGGTCGCGGAAAAAGCGGCCGAGGGCGCCTGTGCGGGTATTGTCGCTGCGCAGGCGCCTCGGGACGCTGTAGCGTTCCAGCTTGCGATGAAGCGCAAGGCCGGTGGCCGCATCCTTGTGCGAATAGCTGACGAACCCGCGATAGGTCCGGTCGCCCTGCCCCATTGTCCGCCCTCCCGCGCCCGAAGGAAGACTAGGCTACAGGTCAGCGCACGGCAATGCGGGGATCGGCTAGGCCTTCAGCTTGTAGCCGGCGCGGAACAGGGCCCAGCAGGTCCAGCACAGGGCGAGCGTGATCGCCAGCGTGTAGAGGGCGCCGAACAAGAGGTCGCCCTCGGCGTGGCCGGTGAAGCCGTAGCGGAAGCCGTCGATCAGGTGGAAGAACGGGTTGCCATGGCTGATCGAGACGAAGGGCTCAGGCAGGCGGCCGATCGGGTAGAAGGTGCCCGACAGCATGGTCAGCGGCATGACCACGAAGTTCTGCACCGCGGCCATGTGATCGAACTTATCGGCCCAGATGCCGCCGATGAGACCGACCGCGCCCATGAACAGGGAAGCCACGACCGAGTAATAGAGGATCGCCCAGAAGTGCGCGATCTGGAACGGCGTGATCTGCATGATCCACACGGCGGCATAGGTGACGATGCCGACCAGAAGCCCGCGCGTGACGGCGCCGGAGAGAAAGCCGACCGTGAGTTCAACCGGCGAGAGCGGCGGCATCAGGAAGTCGACCGAGTTGCCCTGCACCTTGGCGATGATGATCGAGGACGAGGTGTTGGCGAAGGCGTTGGTCAGGATCGCCATCATGGTGACGCCGGGGGCGAGGAATGTCTCGAAGGAGACCCCGCCCGGGCTCTGCGATCCGCCCTGGTTGAAGGCGAGCTTGAAGACGAACTTTCCAGCACAGTGGGATCCGAAGCTTGGAATTCACGTGACTTGAAGTCGCGGC
>JADMIO010845964.1_pt1 | contig 42359 bp, 30 predicted proteins | sample 8958161 | NCBI WGS metagenome assembly JADMIO01 (sample SAMN16585339, study PRJNA669376) | soil metagenome | isolation source: Crop rotation soil | place: USA: Cullars Rotation, Alabama | collected 2011 | reverse complement strand
CTTTCCCCGGGACGGCGTAGATGCCGGGGAAATAGTTGTCGATGGTGTAGCGCAGGTTCTGCTGGTCGTTGGAGATGATCGGCGCCTCGAACGACGAGGAGATCAGGTCCTGCTTGAAGTAGCCGAAGGCGCCGACGATGCGGCCCCGGTCGCCGATCGGGCCGCCCATCATCACCTGGATGTTGCGGTCGCCCTTGCCGATGTTGGTGAAGTCGCTGTCCTGCGCGGTGATGCGCAGGCCCTTGAAGTTGTCGCGGGTGATGACGTTGACCACCCCGGCCACGGCGTCGGTGCCATAGAGGGCCGAGGCGCCGTCCTTCAGCACCTCGAATCGCTCGATCATGATGTCGGGCACGAGGCTGTTGACGTCGATGATGTTGGTCGAGGCGTCGGCCACCTGGGTCTGCCGGTGGCCGTTCATCAGGACCAGGGTGGCGGCGTTGCCGAGGCCGCGCAGGTTGATGGTGCCCTGGCCCCGCTCGCCGCCGCCGAGGGCGCGCCCGGTGGAGAAGGTCGAGCCGAAGTTGGCCGGCAGGTCGGCCAGGAAGTTGGCTAGGTTCATCGGCGCCCGGACCGCCAGCTCCTCCTTGCTGAGGACGTCGACGGGGGAGGATGAGGGGAAGCCCTCGGAGCGCTTGATGAAGGAGCCGGTGACGACCACTTCGGAGACGGTGTCGGCAGGCTCGGGCGTCTGCGCCCCCGCCTGCGACGTCCAAACCATCGCCGCGCCGCACAACAGCAGCCCCAGCCGCGTATTGCGTTTGCTCATAACAGAACCTCCCCATAACAATTTTTTGCAAGCTATTACACGACGTGCAAAAAGCAAATAGTTTGAGTCTTCCCCTATTCCGCGCCGGGGCGGCGAAGGGGAAATCGAGCGCTGCCGCATCGAATCGCGGCGACCGGGAGGACGGCGAAACCATGAAAGCGCGTACTTTTTTGATTGGCCTGATTCTGGCTGCGGCCGCAGGGGGAAGTGCTGTCGCCCACCACTCCTTCGCCATGTTCGACAACACCAAGGAGGTGACGGTCGTCGGGACGGTGAAGGCGTTCCAGTGGACCAACCCGCACAGCTGGCTGCAGGTGGTGGTGACCGGCGCGGACGGGAAACAGGTGGAGTGGAGCTTCGAGGGCGGCAGCCCCGGCATCCTCAGCCGCAACGGCTGGAAGCGCACCAGCGTCAAGCCTGGCGACAAGGTCACTGTGACCTTCTACGCCTTGAAGGACGGCAATCCCGGCGGCTCGTTCCTCGAGGTGAAGACCCCCGATGGCAAGACCTACTACTACCATGGCTAGCCAGCTGATGATGGCGATGGCGCTTGCGGCGGCGTTCGTCGCCGGGCAGGCCCAGGCGGCGAAAGCGAAATGGAATCCGCGCGCCCTAGAAGGGGTGTGGATGAACGACAACACCCTCGACGAGCAGCTCAAGCGGGCCGGGCTTGTCAGGAACACCCAGCTCAAGCGCCCGCCGGCGCCTCCCCCGGAACGGCCGCTGACGCCCGAGTACCAGAAGATCGACGCCGAGCAGAAGGCGGCCGCCGCCAAGCTGGCCGAAGGGGCCGAAGCCTGTAAGTGGCCGGGCGCGGTCACCCTGATGACCTATCCCTATCCGTTCGAGATCCTGCAGAACAAGGGCCGGATCACGCTGATCTTCGAAGCCGACAGCCAAGTGCGGCGCATCTTCCTCGACCGGAAGGAGCACCTGCCGTTCGACGACCTCGATCCGAGCTACAACGGCGACTCCATTGGCCACTGGGAAGGCGATGTGCTGGTGGTCGACACCATCGGCTTCAACGAGGACACCAAGGTGCGGAACATGCCGCACAGCGACCAGCTCCACCTGGTCGAGCGCTTCCAGCAGGTGAAGCCCGGCCTGATGAAGGTGCAGATCACCGCCACCGATCCCAAGGCCTTCACCAAGCCCGTCGTGATCGACGTCCAGTACTCGCGCCGGCCGGATTGGCGCATCCGCGAATATAGCTGCAACGAGAACAACCGCGACGCCCCCGACGCCTCCGGCCAGCGCGCCGGCGGGGTGGCGAAGTGAGAACAGGGAGGCTTGCGATGAAGATCAAGACCGCGGCGATGGTTGCGCTGGTTCTGGCGGCGCCGATGGGCGCCTCCGCCCACCACTCCTTCGCCATGTTCGACAAGTCGAAGACGGTGGCGCTGAAAGGGACGGTGAAGGAGTTTCAGTGGGTCAACCCCCACACCTGGATCCAGCTCGACGTGTCCGACGCCAAGGGGACGCCGGTGGAGTGGCGGATCGAGGGGCGCAGCCCTAACGTGCTGTCGCGCCGCGGCTGGCGGCGGGACCTGATCAAGCCGGGGGACAAGGTGACCGTGGTGGTCTATCCGCTGAAGGACGGCACGGCCGGAGGCGCAGCGGTGCGGCTGATCCTGCCCAACGGCCAGGACATCAACGCCGACACGCCGAGCGCCGTCGACACCGACGAGGAAGGGCCGCGTCGGTGAGGGCGCTCTGTCTCGCCCTCGCAGCGACCGCGCTGCTCGCGTCCCCGGCCGCCGCCCAACTCACCGCCGCGCCGACGCCGGCGGTGAAGGCCAACAAGAAGCCCAAGCCCGCAGGGGCCGACCTCTCGGGCGTGCTGGCCATTTCCAACCTCAGCCAGCGCGGCGCCCTGGATGCGCAGATGAAGCCGTTGGCGGGCGGTTTCCCCTACACGGAATGGGCGGCGGCCCAGCGCAAGGCGGCCGATCCGGCCCTCGACCCCAGCGCGGCCTGCATCCCGTCGATGCCGCGCAACATGGGCTTTCCCTATCCGATCCAGATCGTGCAGAGCCCCGGCCTCGTCGTGGTGCTGATGGAGGCCGAGCGGCTGTTCCGCATCATCTACACCGACGACCGTCCACAACCGGACGATGGCGACACGCCGTGGCTCGGCGATTCCGTCGGCCACTGGGAGGGCGACACCCTGGTGGTGGACACCCGCCACATCAACTCCAAGGCCTGGCTGGACGGAGCGGGCACGCCGATCTCGGACGACATGGTCATCACCGAGCGGTTCCGGAAGATCGACGGCGGCAAGCGGCTGGAGATCGCCATGAAGCTGGACGATCCCAAGGTGTTCAAGCAGCCGGTCTACCAGCGCCTCGTTTTCAACTACAAACCCGACTGGCAGCTGAAGGAATACCTCTGCAACGAAGGCAACCGCGACGACGTGACGAAGCAGAAGCCGGGTGCCGAGGGGTCGTTGAAGCTGCAAAGCGCGCCGGCGGCAGGGAAGTAACCTTCTCCCCTTGCGGGAGAAGGTGGCAGGCGAAGCCTGACGGATGAGGGGTTTCTGTCGATTTCAGCTGCTTGAACGCTCGCCGCGTCGTTGGGATTGATAGGGTAGCGCGACCCCTCATCCGTCCGCCTGCGGCGGCCACCTTCTCCCGCAAGGGGAGAAGGGCGCGCCTTAAGCCTCGACCAGCTCCGACTGGTCGTCGCCGACCTGGGCGCGGATGGCCTGGTCGATCAACATGCGGCAGCGGACGCCGCCGACGTCGATGTTGAAGGCCCGCAGCTTCAGGCTGGGGTTCTTGTCGATCGAGGCCTGCTGCGCCTCCAGCACGGCCATGTCCTCCAGGAAGACGCCGCCCTGCTGCTCCTTGAAGCTCTGGGTGTAACCGAGGTTGTCGATGTCGAAGTTGCGCGCCAGGCCCCAGAAATAGTGGTGGGTGGTCGCCGTCTCCGGGGTCATCACGTCGATGACGAAGCCGTTGACCCCCTGGGAGCGGTCGCCCTCCGGCGCGCCGGTCCCGGCCACCGCCACGCCTACGTCGATCAGCACTACGCTCGGCAGCAGGAACTGGCAGATCTGCCAGCGGTCCACCGGGCCGTCGCGCTTGAGGGCGAACTTCCAGAACGGCGGCGGGTCGACGCCCTTCATCCAGCGCTGCACGAAGACGCTGTTCCCCTCCACCGTCGTCTCGATCGGGGAGTCCATGATCTCGGGCTGGCCGATGGAATTGGCGTGGACGTGGGTCTCGTGGGTCAGGTCCATCAGGTTGTCGATGGCCAGCCGGTAATCGGCCTTGATGTGGTAGTGGCCGCCGTCAAAGGTCCAGCCCGGCGCCTCGCAGGGCCACAGATGGGGCAGCTTCGCCGGGTCCGCCTTGGCCGGGTCGCCGATCCAGACCCAGACGAAGCGGTAGCGCTCGATCACCGGATAGGTCTGGACCTTCAGGTTGCGCGCGTTGATCCCCTGGGCCGGGGCCTCGACGCAGCCGCCGGCCCCGTCGAACACGAAGCCGTGGTAAAGGCACCGGATGTTGTCGCCGTCGAGCAAACCCATGGACAGGGGCAACAATCGGTGCGGACAGGCGTCGCGCATGGCCACCGCCGTCCCGTCCAGCCGGCGGTAGAGGACCAGCGGCTCCTGGCAGATCGTGCGGGCGAGGGGCTTTCGCCCCACCTCCCGGTCCCAGCCCGCCACGTACCACTGGTCGCGCAGGAACATCCGGCCGCCCTCTAGGCGAAGTAGATGGTCTTGGTCTCGTAATAGAGGTCCAGCCCCTCCGGCCCGCCTTCGCGGCCGATGCCCGACTGCTTGAAGCCGCCGAACGGCATCTTCGGGTCGACGATCATGCCGTTGATGGTCAGGCTGCCGGCGCGCACCTGGCGGGCCATGCGGTAGCCCTCCTCGGGATCGGCCGTATAGACCGCGCCGTGCAGGCCGTAGTCGGTGGCGTTGGCCTTGGCGATGGCGTCCGCGTCGTCATCGTAGGAGATGAAGGACACCACCGGGCCGAAGATCTCCTCCTGGGCGATCTTCATGTTGACGTCGACGTCGGCGAACACGGTGGGCTCGATGTAGTAGCCGCTGTTGAGGTGGCTGGGCCGGCCCCCGCCGAGCACCAGCTTGGCCCCGCCGTCGATGCCGTGCTGGATATAGCCCTGCACCCGGTCGAGCTGCCGCGCCATGGTGAGCGGGCCCATATGGGTGGCCGTGTCGGCCGGGTCGCCGACGTTCAGCTTGCTGACGGCCGAGACATAGGCGTCCAGCACCTCCGGCATGCGCTGCTTGGAGGCCAGCACCCGGGTCAGGGAGAAGCAGACCTGGCCGGTGATGGGCATGGAGTAGGGGGCGAGGCTCTTCAGCACCTCTTCCAGGTTGGCGTCGTCGCGGACGATGGCGGCCGACTTGCCGCCGAGCTCCAGGCTGACCCGGGCGAGACGCCCTGCGCCCACCTCCGCGATGTGCTTGCCGGCGGCGGTGCTGCCGGTGAAGCTGATCTTGTCGATCGACGGGTGGCGGATCAGGTGGTCGCCCACCTCGCGGCCCGCGGGCAGCACGTTCAGCACGCCGGCGGGGAGGCCGGCGGCCTCGGCGCATTCGGCGATGATGTAGGCGTCGATGGGGGTTTCAGGGGAGGGCTTGGCCACCACCGTGCAGCCGGCGGCTAGCGCCGGGGCCAGCTTGTAGCAGAGCAGCACGAGGGGGGCGTTCCACGGGGTGATCGCCGCGACTACGCCTACCGGCTCGCGCACGATGCGAGCGACGCGGCCGTCGTCGCGCTTGCGCTCGTCATAGGCCGGCGCGTCCCGCACCATCTCGGCGTAGTAGCGGAACAGGGTCGAGGCCTGGCCCACCGAATGGGTGGTCAGCGAGATCGGCGCGCCGACCTGGGCGGTCCAGGACGCGGCCAGCTCCGGCAGGCGGGCGTGGATCTTGTCGGCCATGTCGAGGAGGATGGCGGCCCGCTCGGCGGGGCTCATCCGGGGCCAGGGGCCCGTGTCGAAAGCGCGGCGGGCGGCGGCCACGGCCTTGTCCATGTCCTGCACCGAGGCGTCGGCGAAGGTGGCGATCACCTGCTCGGTGTGGGGTGAGATGATCTCCAGCACATTGTCGGTGGAAGGCTTGGCCCACTCGCCGTCGATGAACAGCGACCTTGGATGCTGGACGCTGAAGGCGTTGGTCCCGCGGTCGATGAATCCCATGGCCGTGCTCCCGATCTTCGATGTGTCCCGTCACAAAGGGACGTTCAGCTCATAAACTAGATGGTGCGCCGCAAGCGCAAGGGGCGCCGCGCGCGAAGCTCACGCCACCGCTAGGGTGCGCGTGTCCAAGGTGGCGAGGCGTTCCAGTTTGGCGGCGCTCTCCGGGTCGTGGGGGGCGAACAGCACCACGCGCAGGGCGGGCGCGCCTTCCACCACGTAGGAGGTGTGCTCCAGGGTGATGCCGCCGACGCGGGGATGGGGGAACATGTGCACCCCCTCGGAGTGGCCGACGATCTCGGGGCTTGGCCACAGGCGGCGGAAGGCGGGCGACACCTCCATCAGCTCCTCGATCAGCACGTCGAACTGGGGGTCGCCGGCAGCATGGCTATAGTCGACCCGGAGCTTAGCCAGGATGCGTCGCGCCATCACCTCGAAGTCGTCGGGATTTTCCTGGAACACCGGATTGGTCAGCAGCACCTTGATCAGGTTGCGCCCGTCCGGCGGCAGGTCGGCGTAGTCGCGGAAGGTCAGGGTCGACATCTGGTTCCAGTAGATAACGTCCCAGCGCGGGGTGATCACCAGCGCCGGGATGCGCAACGAGGCCAGGGTGCGTCGCACCGCCGGATTCAGTTCGGGATAGGAATGGGCCTGCAGCGGGGCAGGGCGATGCTGGGCGAGCGCGAACAGATAGTCCCGCTCCTCCACCGAGAGCCGCAGCGTGCGGCTGAGGGATTCCAGGATGCGGTCGGACGCGCGCACGTCCCGGCCCTGTTCGAGCCAGGTGTACCAGGTGGCGCTGAGGCCGGCGAGGGCGGCCACGTCCTCCCGCCTCAACCCTGGCGTGCGCCGGCGGCCCGAGGCCGGTAGTCCCACCTCGCCCGGCGTGATCCGCGCCCGGCAGCTTTTCAGGAATTCGGCCAACTGGCCACGCCGTGCAGTGCTGCTCATGTCCTCCCCACTCCTAGCATGCTAGGATAGAATGCGCTGCTCGACTGACATTGTCGACAGGCATTGTGCGCAAACTGGCGGCGCCACTACCAGCATTCGCTATTGGATTGTATGGCCTGCGGCGAGGCGGCAACGTCCCGCCCAACCCCGCCGTGCGGAGGCGGATCGAGAATCGGGAGCATGCCTCATGAAGCGCAGCGAAAGCCGCATCCTCACCACCCATGTCGGCAGCATCCCGCGGCCGAAGGCTATGCTGGAGCTTTCCAACCTCCAGAAGGGCCCGCCGTCCGACAAGGTCGCCTACACCAAGCTGCTGCGCGCCTCGGTGGCCGAGGTGGTGCGCAAACAGGCCGAAGTCGGGCTCGACATCGTCAACGACGGGGAATTCGGCAAGGCGAGCTGGGCCAATTACATCATCGCCCGCATCTCCGGCTTCGAGATCCGCCAGGACCAGCTTCGCGAGGTGGAGTGGCTCGGCAGCGACCGTATCCGCTTCTCGGAGTTCCTGGCCGAGGACTTCCCGCGGGCCATCCACGGCAGCCCGACCGAGGCCTGCATCGGCCCGATCCGCTACGAGGACCGGGAAAGCATCGCCATCGCCATCGACGCCCTGAACGATGCATTGAAGGGGGTGAAGGTGGAAGAGGCCTTCATGACCGCCGTAGCCCCGGCCTCGACCGCCTATGACGGGGTCAACGAGTTCTACCCCTCCGAGAAGGAGTATGTGTACGCCATCGCCGACGCCCTGCGGGACGAGTACCAGGCCATCCACAAGGCCGGCCTGCTGGTGCAGGTGGACGACGCGGTTCTGGCCAACATGTACGACGCCTTGGTGCGCCAGAGCCCGCAGCGCTACCGCGAGTGGGCCCAACTGCGCATCGACGCGCTGAACCATGCGCTCGAGGGAATTCCGGAGGACCGGGTGCGCTATCACCTCTGTTTCGGAAGCTGGCATCTGCCGCACATTTCCGACGCGCCGCTGGAGGAGATCGTCGGCTTCGTGCTGCAGGTGAAGGCGGGCGCTTATTCGATCGAGGCGGCCAATCCCCGCCACGAGCACGAATGGCGGGTGTGGGAGAACGGCCGGCTCCCCGAAGGCAAGATCCTGATCCCCGGCGTCATCACCCACCACATCATCACGGTGGAGCATCCGCGCCTGATCGCCGACCGCATCGTCCGCTTCGCCAAGCTGGTGGGCCGCGAGAACGTCATCGCCGGCGCCGACTGCGGCTTCGCCCAGGTCGACCTGATCCGCCGGGTGCATCCCGAGGTGATGTGGGCCAAGTTCGAGGCGCTGGTGGAGGGCGCGCGGCTTGCGAGCGCGGAACTGTGGGGGAAGAAGGCGGCGGCTTAAGGCTCAGCCGATCATAAAATGGTTCGTCTCCCGCCGGCTTGACCGGCGGGTCCAGACGCGCGGGAGCGGGCAAAGTCAGATCTGCGGGTTCCATGTCTCTGGATCCGCCGGTCAAGCCGGCGGAAGGCGAGTTATTTGGAAGGCGCTCCTATCGTCCCCACAGCGCCTTCGAGGCCAGCTCCGCCCCCTCGGCCATGGCCGCGAGCTTCATATAGACTACGTCCGGGTCCACCGGCCCAAACCCCGCGAAGGTGCTGTAGCCGCAGTCGGAGCCCGCCATCACCCGTTCGCGGCCGACGATGCCGGCGAAGCGGCGCAGGCGCTCGGAGATCAGTTCCGGGTGGTCGACGTAGTTGGTGGTGGAGGTGATGACGCCGGGGATCAGCACCATGTCCTTCGGCACGGCGATCTCCTCGAACACGGCCCATTCGTGGGCGTGGCGGGGATTGGCCGCCTCGAACAGCAGGCCCTGCACCTTGATCTTGGCCACGATGGGGAGGAGTTCGCGCATCGGCACGTCGTGGTGGTGCGGCCCCTCGTAGTTGCCCCAGCACATGTGCATGCGCGCCTGCTCGGGGCGGATGTTGCGCAGGGCGTGGTTCAGCACCTCGATGTGCTGGGCGGCGAGGACCAGGTATTCCTCGACCGACCGGTGCTTGTACATGGTGTGCCGGCCCATGCCGATGTCGGGGGCGTCGATCTGCACCAGGACGCCTGAGGCGGCGATGGCCTCGTATTCCGGCCGCATGGCCTCGGCCACGGCCTCCAGATACTCGTCCTGGGTCTTGTAGAAGTCGTTGGGCTGGAACAGGGCGATGGTGCCGGGGGAGGCGGCGTTGATGAAGGACGCTGTCGGCTTGGAGGCCGCGGCCGCCGCCTTCAGGTTGGCGATGTCGGTTTGCGCGGGGCCCATGTCCTTGACGGCGATGGGGGCGACGCAGCGGGGGCGCTTGTACTTGGCGGTCGCGCCGGTCTTGGCGAGGCGCTCCAGGATGCGGGGGAATTCGATCAGGTCCAGGCCGGGCTCGCGCGGCGTGTCGCCGTCGAAGCCGGTCAGCCGGTCCTTGATGTAGGTGGCGTAGGAGATCTTGCTCATCTCGCCGTCGCTGACGATGTCGACGCCGGCTTCCACCTGTTTGCGCACCACCTCCTTGACCGCATCGGCGATCACCGCGTCGCCGGCCGCGTCCCTGGGCGCGCCCGCATCCCGCGCGAACACCACGTCGGTGACCGCCTGCGAGCGCGGCAGGCTGCCGACATGGGTGGTCAGAATGCGATCCGTGTTGAACACCGGCGGTTCTCCCTATGTCTCGATCTTGCGGCGGCCTCTGTTGGGGCGCCTTCGTTGACCCTAGATCGACTGGCGGGTTGGAATAATCAAGGCGAATACTCGCCGCGTCGCTTTAGTTATTCAGGGTTGTAGAACTTATCCTGGTAGCCACGCCACCAGCTAGCGGCGGACTGCGATGTGAACTGGCGGAGCGCGGCCCGCTTAGAGTAGACTAGCGACAAACAGGGAGAGCCTTGATGTCCGACACCGCGACCGCGACCAAACCGACCATCACCGCCGCCAAGGGCGGCCTGCCGAGCCGGCTGCACCACACCGCCTATGTCTCCAAGGACCTCGAAGCCACGCGCAAGTTCTACGAGGACGTGATCGGCCTGCCGCTGATCGCCACCTGGTGCGAGAAGGATGAGCTGTTCGGGGAAGAGCGCACCTATTGCCACTGCTTCTTCGGCCTCGGCGACGGCGGGGCGCTGGCCTTCTTCCAGTTCGCCAACCAACGCGACCAGGAGCTGTTCGGCCCTGAGATGCCGGCCTCGCCCTTCCACCACATCGCCCTCAACACCGATGTCGAGACCCAGAAGCAGATCGAAGGCCGCCTGCGCGCCGCCGGTTACAAGGAGCCGCAGACCTACACCCTGGAGCACGGCTATTGCCGCTCGGTCTATGTGACCGATCCGAACGGGATGATCGTGGAATTCACCAACGACGCGCCCGAGGCCGACAAGATCAATGCCGAGAACCGCGCCAACGCCCATGCGGAACTGAAGCGCTGGCTGGCGGGCGACCACCACAACAACAACCCGTTCCGCACCGACGCCTAAGGCGCCTCGACCCGCGGACATGAAAAAGGGGCGGGGCCCGAAGGTCCCGCCCCCTGATTTTGTCTCGAATTCCAGAGCCCGGTCAGCGGTCGGACGTCTCCATCCGACCGCTTCGCATGCTGGGCCTAGAAGCTCCGCTTCACCGTGACGGAGAAGGTCCGGGGCAGACCTGGCGAGCCCGCCACGTAGCCGGCCGACGTCGAGGAGTCGAACAGCGTGGTGTAGTAGAGCTTGTCGGTGAAGTTCTGGATTTCCAACGCGGCCGTCCAGAGGTTGTCCTTCGACCGCCAGCCGATGCGGGCGTTGAACACGGTGTAGCCGTTGATCAAGTTCGTGCCCGGCACGCCGCAGATCGCGGCCTGGGTCGGGTTGGTGGTCGCCGCGCGGGTCGGGCCGCAGTTGATGGCGTTGGTGTAGATGTCCGACTGATAGGCGGCGTCCACGCGCGGGGTGAGCGTCCCGGTGAGGAAGGGGATGTCGTACTGGGCCCCGACGCTCCACTTCCACTTCGGGGTGTAGGGCGTCACCATGTCCAGGCGGACGTTGGTGATCGGGTTGACCTGCTTGTACTCGAAATCGAGGTAGCTGAGCGAAGCGTCGATCAGGGCCCCCGTGATCGGACGGATCTCGGCCTCGAATTCGACCCCCTTCACATCCGCCTTACCCACGTTGGAGGGCAGGGCGCAGGGCGTCGGCGGGGCGCCGGCGAACGGACAGTTCGACAGCGTCAGGATCATGTCGTTGTATTTGTTGAAGAAGGCCGCGGTGTTGAACCGCACGCGGCGATCGAACAACTGGGTCTTCAAGCCCACCTCGTAGGCGGTGAGGGTTTCCGGCCCGAACGGCTGTTCCTGCTGGATGTAGAAGGGACGCGGGTTCACGCCGCCGCCCTTGTACCCGGTCGAGATGGTGGCGTAGCCGAGGATGGTGTCGGTGAACTTGTAGTTCACGTCGACCCGATAGTCCCAACGCTTGGCGTCGCCCGTCGGCCCAGGGAAGCGGGCGCTGGAGCCGTTCAGCCCGAACAGCGAGCAGTTCTGCGGGTTGTCGGGGCGGAACGGCGGGATGTAGGTGATGCCGCCCTGCGTAAGCGGCGTGGTCAAGCAGGCCTGCGGCACCGACCCGTCGGGATTGTGGCGCTGATAGGCGTAGAGCTTGTTCTCCATCGAGTAGCGGACGCCGCCCGAGACGCCCAGCCGATCGGTCAGGTGCCAGTCGGTGTGCAGGAACGCCGCCATGGTCCGCGACTTGGTGATGTCGGGCCCGTGTATGAAGTCCAGCGGGCCGAACTGGCCGGGGCCGGCGTTGACGTAAGGAAGGTCGACGCGGGCCCGCAGGGTGCCGCTCTGCCGGTTGAAGAAGCCGCCGACCGTATAGTCGAGCAGCCGGCCATAGCTGCCGTTCAGCCGGAGCTCCTGGCTCCACTGGCGGCTGATCAGCTTCTGCTGGAGCTGCTCGACCGCGATGGGCGAACCGTCCGTGTCGTCGCTGAAGGTGTTGTCATAGTAGCGGTAGGACGAGATCGAGGTCAGCTGCAGACCGTCTGTCAGCTTATAGACCATGTTGAGGTTGGTGCCCCAGCCATGGAAGGTGTTCAGCGGTGAGAACACCACTGGCTTGGCCGGCGACTTATTGTTGCCGGTGACCGGATCGGTGAAGCCTGGGAACCCACCCGGATCCACGAAGGTGGCGTAGGTCATATAGGGGTTGTTCGGGTGGTTCGGGTCCCGCGAAAGCGGCCCATAGGTGATGAACTTGCCGTCGTAGGTCACCCCGTTGAGGGTCTGCTGCGACTTGGGATCGGCCTCCAGCAGGGTGTTGGCCACCGCTTCGGAGTTGTCGTTGATGATGTCGGCCGACCAGTTGGCCTCAAACCTTGAGTTGGGCGTCCACCGCAGGGCGAGGCGGCCGGCGGTATAGGACTGTCCGCCCAGGGTGCCTAGCTTACAGCCGTCGCCGGACTTCAGCGTGGGCAGGCCGGAGCCGGGGTGGGAGCAGGCGTAGTCGATCCGGTCGACATAGCCGTCGCGATGCTTGGTGGCGATCGAGACGCGTGCGAACAGTTGGTCCGGGACGACGGTGAAGTCCGCAGCGCCGCGAGCGTCGATCCGGTTGTAGCTGCCGACCGTGGCCTGCAGGTAGCCGCCTTCGCCCACCGGCTTCTTGGTGTACATCTTGATGGCGCCGCCGATGGAGTTCTTGCCGGCGAGGGTGCCTTGCGGACCCCGCAGCACTTCCACCCGGTCGAGATCGAGCAGGTCCAACAATGAGCCGGCCAGGGTGGCGTAGTAGACGTCGTCCACATAGACGCCGACGCCTGGCTCCAGGGCGAAGTTGAAGTCGGTCTGGCCGACGCCGCGAATGAAGGCCACCATGGACGACGAACCCTGGCCGCCCGCGGCCTTCAGGGTCACGTTCGGGGCCTGGGCCGCCACCTGGCTGACGTCGGTCTGGCCGCGCTGCTCCAGCATCGCCGCGTTGACGGCGGTGATGGCGATCGGGGTCGATTGCAGGTTCTGGGCGCGGAACTGCGCCGTCACGACGATTTCGCCGACCGTGGCGCCGTTGTCGGGGGCAGGAGCCGCCGCCGCATCCTGGGCATATGCGCCAGGCGCTGCAGACGCGGCCAACATCAAGACGGAAATGGGCGCGGCGTAATTCAACAACCGCCCGCGAAGCCTGTTTGCACTCTTACGCATAGGTTCCCTCCTAGGTCTCAACCTCAGGCCGCACGGTCCATTCTTCGCGCATGCGAGCGGACTTGGCGGCCCAACAACAAGGGTGCGGGCAAATCACTAACGGTGTACTGACTTCTCCCACTCGCGCGGGCTTGCGCCCGTCATCTGCAGGGATCGCACCGGCCCCTTGGGGGTAGAGGTTCGTTGAACCGCCGCGCTTAGCTAGGTGCGCAATTATACTACTACTTTTAGTACTACCTTGGCGGTATGCTGCAACCGCGAAAGAAATCAGGGCCGCGAATTAAATCTTCAGTTTTGCTATACAAAATCTCTGTGATGGCCCGTCAGGCTGCGCCTCTTTGGCTGACGGCTGCAACGGCATCGTTGTCCCAGCTTCGCCGACGACGGACGACCGGAATTATCGAGGATCACATATCCTGACATTGACAGCGGCGCCGGTCCGACGCCGGTGGTCACTCCGCCGCCAGGCGTGAGGCGGCGCCCTCGGTGTCGAGGCCGTAGAGCTTGGCGGCGTTGTCGTGGGTCAGCTTCTTCACTGTTTCGGGCGGCAGGTGGCCCATGGTCTCGCCGATGGTCCGCCTGGAGTTGGGCCAGATGCTGTCGGGGTGCGGGTAGTCGCTGGCCCAGAGCAGGTTGTCCGGCCCCCAGAACTCCAGCAGCCGCATGGCGGTGGGGCTCTGCTGGAAGGTGCCGTAGACGGCCCGCTTGAACAGGACCGAGGGCTTTTCCTTGTGGTGCGGGATGCCGCCCTTGTCGTCCCAATAGTCGGCCGCCTCCCACAGGCGCCAGTGCCGGTAGTCCAGCTCCTCGACCACCCAGGGCACCCAGCCGACGCCGGACTCGGCGATGACGATCTTCAGCTTCGGGTGCCGCTCCAGGATGCCGTAGGCGAACAGGTCCACGAACGGGTCGAGGAACTGGGTCACGAACATCTTGGCGTGATGGAAGGTGGCCCCGGGGCTGCCCTTCAGCGGATCGAAAGCGTTGGTGACCGACGGGAAGACGGTGACGTGGAAGGAGAGGATGATCCCGCTTTCCTCCAGCGCCTGGAACAGCGGCTCCCAGCGCGGGTCGGAGATGGGCGGCTCGGCCGTCGCCACCTGCAGGTTGGCCTGCTTGACCCAGCCCTGCGCCGCCAGCCGCTTCAGCTCGGCCACGGCCGATTCCGGATGGGACGCCAGCATGGGCACGCCCAGCAGCCGGTCGGGCGCGACGCGGCAGAAGTCGCGCAGCCAGTCGTTGTAGACCTGGTAGCAGGCGTCGCGCAGCTCGGCGTCGTCGAGCTTGATCGAGGTGACGGGGCCGAAGATGACGTGGGTGTGGACCCCATCGCGGTCCATGTCGGCCAAGCGCAGCTCGGGCACGGCCGGGCGGCGGTCGGTCTGGTCCTTGACGCCGCCGCGGTCGAGGGCGGTGTAGATCGGCTTGGGGCCGGCCTGCTTTATCGCCTTGCCCGACCACGCGCCCCAGACCTGCCCGTCGCACACCCAGACCGCGCGGCCGTCGCGCTCCTCCACATGCGGGGCGCGGTCTAGCAGGTGGGCGGGCATGCGGCTGGTCCACAGGTCGGCCGGCAGCATGTTGAGATCGAGGTGGTCGTCGCAGGAGATCAGCTTGTAGTCTGGTGACATGATCGTGGCCCAAGCCGGAGCGGGTTCAGGCTGCATCCGGGCTTTGGCCGTGCTATCACAGCTCGTTTGCCGATCCTAGCATGCTAGGAGCGCAACCGGCGCGCAGACGCCGGGTATTAGGGAGTAGGCCATTGGACGGCGCGACCGCGGTGGACGTCACGGCGCTCATCGAGAACCGGAAGGTAAACTGGTTCACCGTGCGGGTGGTGTTGATCTCCTGGCTGGTCACCTTCTTCGACGGCTTCGACATGAACGTGATCGCCTTCACGTCGAAGTATCTGCAGGCCTCCTTCCACCTCGATGCCAAGATGCTGGGCAACGTCTTCAGCGCCGGCATCTTGGGTACGCTTCTCGGCGGCTTCCTGTTCGGCTTCCTGGGCGACAAGCTGGGGCGGCGGCCCGCCATCCTGCTGGCGACGGGCTCGTTCAGCGTGCTGACCCTGCTGACCGCGCTGGCGCCCAACTATCCGATGCTGATGATGTTGCGCTTCCTCGACGGCCTCGCGCTCGGGGGCGCCCTGCCGCTGATCTGGGCCCTCAACGTCGAGTTCACGCCGAAGCGGCAGCGTTCGACCGTCATCACCCTGATCATGCTGGGCTACGGCGTTGGCGTCGCCTCCGCCGGGCCGACGGCGCGGGCGCTGCTGCCCCACTTCGGCTGGCCGAGCGTGTTCGTGTTCGGCGGCTGCGCCTCGGTTATCGCCATGGTGCTGCTGGCGGCCGGGCTGCCGGAATCGCTTCGCCATCTGGTCGTCAGGGGCGGGCGGGACGCCGCCGTCGGCAAGGCGCTCAGGCGGATGAAGCTCGGCCCTGCGGCGCCGGAGGCCGGGGTCCGCTACATCGTTTCGGACGAGCCGGAGGCCAAGCCCCGCTTCCATGTCGCCCAACTGTTCGAGGGGCGGCTGGCCTGGCTGACCCCGCTGATCTGGGCGGCCTATTTCTTCAGCTCGATGTCGACCTTCTTCATCAGCTCCTGGGGGCCGTTCGTGCTGGAGGGGCTGGGCTTCAACCCCGACCACGCGGCCTACCTCTCCTCGGTCAATTCGCTGTGCTCCGCGACGGGTGGGCTGCTCCTGATGCGGTTCACCGACCGCCATGGGCCCATCGCCGTCGCCGTCCTGCCGCTGATCGCCATCCCGCTGTTGCTCACCGCCGGGCTCGCGCCGATCAGCCTATCGGTCTTCCTGGTGTTCAGCGTCGGCATCGCCACCTTCCTCGGCGGCAGCCACTACGGCATCATCAGCATCGCCAGCGTCTTCTATCCCAGCGCCATCCGGGCCAACGGGGCGGGATGGGTGTCGTCGGTGGCCAAGGGCGGCTCGGTGCTGGGGCCGCTGATCGGCGGCTATGTGCTGGCGAGCGCCCTGCCGGTCAGGAACATCTACGCCCTGCTGGCGGTTTGCCCGACCATCTTCGCGAGCTGTATCCTCGCCATCGGCTGGCTGGAGCGGCGGGAGGCGAGGGCGAGGTCCCTGCCCATGGCCGAGGCGCCGCTGCTGGCCACGGCGCGCGACTGATCACTCGCCGGGCGGTGCTAGGCCCTCGGAGCGGGCCAGGAGCTGGTCGAGCAGGTCCATGCTGACGGCGAGCTGATGCTCGTCCACGCCCTCCAGGAAATCCGCCCGCACCCGGCGGGAGATGCGCGTCAGTTCCGCCAGCACCGTCTTGCCGGCCGGCGTCAGCCGCACGCCCTTGGCGCGGCTGTGGGTGTCGAGGGCCGAGCGTTCCACCAGCCCCTCCGCCTCCAGCCGGTTGAGCAATCGGATCAGGGTCGGCAGCTCCACGCCCACCCGTTCGGCCAGCTCGCGGTGGTTGGCCTTGCCCTCCAGTAGGGAGACCCAGGTCAGGGTGATCCAGCGGGCGTGGCTCTGGCCCACCTCGCGCAGGCCGTCGTTGATGCTGTTGCGCCAGCGCCGGGCCAGGAAAATGACCCGCCGGGTGAAGCGCAGCTTCATGTCCTCCAGCGAGCCCTCGGGATGGCCGCTGTCGACTTCGATGAAGCCCGAAGGGGCCGCCGACAGCCCGGACTCGGCCGCACCCCGCCCGCCCTGGGCAGCGGTATTGCGAGGGCTGGGCGGCTTGCTCATGCGGCTTTCGGTTCAGGAAATTATGATGCCGCCAATCGTGGCCGTTTCTCGCGTCTGGCGCAAACTGTCAGCCCGAGAAGCCGAGGATTCCCTTCTCCCATCGAGGGAGAAGGGCTCGGTCATGTCCCGCCGCTATGGAGAATCCCATAGCGGCGAAACGGGCGCCCAACCTTTCGCCCGGTCCCTAGACGAAGTTGGCCGTCGTCATCGTCCCCGTCTCGCCGATCAGCTCGACCACGAAGTCGCCGACGTTCCAGGCCGAGCCGGTGATGTGCTGGAACAGGTAATAGTGGCCGGCGCCCACCGGCATCAGCACCACGTCGCCGAGCGCCAGGGTCAGTCCGGAGGTGAGGGTGTTTAAGGTCGCGACGGTGGTGGTCGAAGACGACGCGTTCAGCCCCACCAGGCCGTTGTTGTAGACGTGGCCCACCGCCATCGCGAGGTCGAGGCTGTCGGCAGCGGCGTTGAAGCCGGTGATCTTGTCGACGTTGGCGATCTGGGTGATCAGGTTGCCGGCGGCGTAGACGCCCGTGAGGTCGAAATCGATCTTGGTCGCCGCATGGACGGTGGGCAGGGTGAAGGTGTCGGTCAGGAGGTTGTTGGTCGCGCCGACCACGCCCCCGCCCGCGCCCACGGTGACATTGACCTTGCCGTTCAGCTCCGCCCCAAAATCCGCCGCCATGGCCACGGTCGCGGTCCCGACGCTGTAGTCCAGGGCGGCGCCCGCCGCGACCAGCCCGTCCTTGGAGGTGATCACGCCCGCCCGGTCGACGATGGTCTCGACGTTCTTGACGTTGTCGAAGTCGTTCGCCGCGCCCGTCCCGGCCAGGATGTCGATCTTGTCCGTTCCCAGGCCCCCGTCGATGGTGTCGGCCGAGCTGAGCTGAGCGCGGTTGGCGAAGGTGATGACGTCGTCGCCGGGGCCGGTGGAGATGACGAGCGCCCCGGCGCCGCCCGATCCGATCGAGACCTTGTCCGCCCCGCCGCCGTTCAGCGTGATGGTCTGGGCGTCGCCCGTCGCCGTGACGGTGTAGCCAGGCGTGCCGCCGGTCCCGGCATTGCCGACGATGTTGGCCGAGCCCAGGGCGACCGACATGTCGTTGGCCGACGCCACGGTCAGGGTGGTCCCGGCCGCCATGGCGCTGGCGTCGAGGGATTCGATGCTGACGAGGCTGGGCAGGGTGACGTTGCCCGTCCCCGCCATGAGCTGGACGGCGTTGGCGGCGTTGGCGCCGTTCACCGCCAGCCCGACGATGCTGAGGAAGTTGGCCGCCTGGTTGGCGGTCATGACCACGTCGGTCCCGTTGGCGAGGTTCAGCGCGGCGAAGGTCCCGTTGAGGCTGGCGCCGGCGAGGGAGACTGACGATCCGCCCCGGTCCAACACCAGGATGTCGAGGTTGTCGCTGGTGGTGTAGCGGCCGGTCAGGGTGTTGAAGCTCTCGTCGCTGATCACCTGGGCGCCCGCCGCCGTGCCGACGTTCTGGCTGGCCGAGCCGAGCGAAAAGGTGAGGGCGGTGAGCAGGTTGTAGTTCTCCACCGACGCCAGCCCCCGGGTGGTCCCCGCGCCGGTGAGGAAGAAGCTGTCGGCCGAGCCGCCGAGGCCGGTGACGGTCACCCCTGCGGGCAGGGCCTGCAAGTAGCTGTTGACCGTGGGCGACAGGGTGAAGCTGGCCCCCCCCGCGGCGAAGGCGATGGTCTCGAAGCCGGTGATGCTGGACAACCCCGTGAGGCCGCTGCCCGAGGCGATGTTGAGCACGTCCGCGCCCGCCCCGCCGCCGTCGAGGATCAGGTCGGGGGCGATCACGGTCAGGTTCACCGTGTCGGAGCCCGCGCCGAGGTTCAGCGTGTCGCCGCCGGTCTTGATCGTCACCACGTCGGCGCCCGACGAGCCGTTGATGGTCTGCCCGCCGGTCGCGGCGGTCTGGAACATGGTCGCCCCGTCGAAGGTGATGGTGGCGATGCCGGTTCCGGCGAGGCTCGGCCCCGTGACCAGGGCGGTCGAACCCTTCAGCTCGAGCTGCTCCACGCCGCTGATGGTTCCGCCCGCGCCGCCGTCGCCGATCGTGACGGGCGTGGCGATCACGTCGGTGATGACCAGCCGGTCGTAGAGGGGCGCGCCCTTGCCGTTGACCACTGCGCCGGCGAGGCGGGCGATGGTGGTGTTGATCAGGTCGCTGGTCGCGTCCGAGGTGACGGTGTGCTCGACGCTGCTGGTGGATGTGGCGGTGCTGAAGCCCGCGGCGGCGGCGGTGAAGGTGGTGTTGAACTCGGCGTAGTTGGTCAGGAGCGGCCCGCCGAGGCCGGTCGTGACGCCCGCCTCAAGCTGGGCGATCATCCGCGCATAGGCGTCGGCATAGGCGCCCAGCCCCGCCTTGACCGCCTCGTTGAGGATCGAGCCGATCACCACCGCCTTCACGGCGAGGTCGAACTTAGGGTCGCTCGGCGCGATCCCGCCACGCCCCGTCGCCACCGCCTTGTAGAAGTCCAGGCTGCCGAGGAAATAGGCCTTGCCGGCGGCCGGATCGACGCCCGCCGCCGTGGCGTTGGCCGAACCGATGATCTGGTCGTAGGCCGTGGAGATGGTCTGCTCGATGGTCGGCGCGGAAAAGCTGGTCGCGAAGGCCGAGGCGTAGGCGCTGGCTGGCGTGGCGGCGAGGTTCAGGGCGAAGTTGAAGAAGCGGTTTTCCTGGTTGAACTGGGCGTAATAGGCGTCGTTCAGGTCGCTGGTGTTGGCCTTGCTGGAGACGAGGTAGGCGAGGCCCGCCGCCGTCGGCGTGGTGTTTCCGAAGAAGGCGTAGGTCAGGGTGGCCACGCCCACCGTGTCCTGCAGCAGCACGCCGATCTGGGCCTGCTTGGCGGCGTCGGTGGCGTTCGAGGCGGAGATGGCGGCGATCTGCGCGGTCTTGGCGGCGGTCGGCGCCGCGCCCTGGTTGGCGACGGTGTAGAAGGTGGTGAGCTGGGCCGTACTCAAAGCCATGGCGGATCGCGTCTCCCGAAGCCGGGCCGGCGGGCGGCGCGGCTGAACTGCGGGGAGTCTGGTTCAAGCTGGTTAAATCTTCCCGCCTACGATGCTTCACGTGCGGCCGCATTGGCGCTGGCCGGCGCGGCGCGTCGTCACGGCTTCCACGTCGTCGCGCCTAGCCACCGCGCTCCGAGGCTGCCATTACCTGCACTGCGGTGTAGCGGGCGCAGGTCCGCACGCCGCCCAAGTCGATCGATCCGAGAGCCAAATGCCCGAGACCCTGCAATTCGCCCGACTGTCCCACCCGAACCCGGTCCCCGCCGAGCGCCGCGCCGCGCTGCTGACCGATCCGGGCTTTGGCCGCGTATTCACCGACCACATGGTGACCATCCGCTACAGCGACGGTCAGGGCTGGCATGACGCCAAACTGGAGCCGCGCGCGCCGATCCCGATGGACCCGGCGACCGCCGTCCTTCACTACGCCCAGGAGATCTTCGAGGGCCTGAAGGCCTATCGCACCGACGACGGCGGGGCGACCATGTTCCGCCCCGAGCAGAACGCCCGCCGTTTCCAGCAGTCGGCGGAGCGGCTGGCGATGCCGGCGCTGCCCGAGTCCCTGTTCGTCGATTCGCTGGACCAGCTCGTCAGCGCCGACCGCGACTGGATCCCGGGCGGGGAGGGCAGCCTCTACCTGCGACCGTTCATGTTCGCCAACGAGGTCTTCCTAGGGGTGAAGCCCTCGTCGGAATACCTCTACATCGTCATCGCCTCGTCGGTCGGGGCCTATTTCAAGACCAAGGCGTCGGCGGTGTCGGTCTGGGTGTCCGACGACTACACGCGGGCGTCGCCCGGCGGGACGGGGGCGGCCAAGTGCGGCGGCAACTACGCGGCCAGCCTGCTGGCCCAGGCCGAGGCCGCCAGCCATGGCTGCGACCAGGTGGTATTCCTCGATGCGGTCGAGCGGCGCTGGATCGAGGAGCTCGGGGGGATGAATGTCTTCTTCATCCTCGACGATGGCTCCATGGTCACCCCGCCCCTCGGCGGATCGATCCTGCCAGGCGTCACCCGCGACTCCATCATCGCCCTGGCCAAGGACAAGGGCGTGACGGTTCGCGAAGAGCCCTATTCCATCGACCAATGGCGTGCCGACGCCGCCAGCGGCCGGGTGCGCGAATCCTTCGCCTGCGGCACCGCGGCGGTGCTGACGCCGATCGGCACGGTGAAGTCTCGCCAAGGCGACTTCACTATCGGCAACGGCGGCTCGGGCGCGCGCACCGAGGAGCTGCGGAACACCCTGGTGGCGATCCAGCGCGGCCGTGCGCCCGATCCGCACGGCTGGGTCCACCGGGTATTCTAGGGCCTGTACTCAACTAGCTTTGCCTCGCAAGATCCCATGCTTGTTCCTTCTCCCCTTGCGGGAGAAGGTGGCCCTGCGGAGCAGGGTCGGATGAGGGGTCGCTGTGCGCTTTCCGGCTAGCGTCCGCTCAAGGCCTTGCGGATAGGGCGGCGCGACCCCTCATCCGTCTTCCTTTGGAAGCTACCTTCTCCCGCAAGGGGAGAAGGGGTGAGCCAGGCTGGTTGAGTACAGTCCCTAAGGAGCCGGCCGAACGTCCCGATTTCGTCGGCGGGCCGGAACAATTCGCCGGCCTCGTTAGCTCTCCTGGCAAGCAGCTTGGAGAGCGACGATGTCCATCCTTGACAAGGCCGTGGCGGCAATAACCCCGCCGGTGAGCGACAAGAAACGGGCGGAGGCCCATGCCAAGGCGCGGGAGGCGGCCTCGCCCGGCGATTGGCTGTCGCAGATCCTCGACCATCACGAGGAGATCGAAGCCGCCTTCGGCGCGGTCCGCGCGGCGAGCGGCGTCGAAGAGCGGCGGAGGGCCGAGAAGCGGCTGGGGACCTTGCTGACCGGCCACGCCATGGCCGAGGAGGCGGTGATCTACCCGGCGCTCGCCCACGCCGGACACAAGGCGCAGGCCAACACCGCCTATACCGAGCAGGTGGCGGCCAAGATGCAGATGGCCGCCCTGGAGCACCTCGATCCGCTCAGCCAGGATTATCTCGACAAGCTGGGGCACCTGGAAGGCGCGGTGCTGACCCACATCTTCGAGGAAGAAAACGGCTGGTTCCTGGACCTGAGGGAGAAGGCGCCCGCCGCCGACCAGACCAAGATCACGGAACGCTATCTAGAAGAGTACGGCCGCTACATGGGTGATGACGATCGGCGCGGCCGGGTTGCGGGCGAGAGCCGCTCCTTCGGCGCCCACGCCGGGACCTGAGCGGCCTTCAGGCCGGATCAGCGTAGGTCTTCAGCCTGGTCCTGAGCGTGAGGACGGCCACGCAGGCGCCGGCCACGGTGGCCAGCGACCAGGCGGCCAGCGCCTGGCCCAGCGCGTGCTGTCCGCTGAACAGCCGGTCGGCCATGGCCCCCACCGCCACCGGCGCGATCCCGCCGACCAGGGCGGAGATGAAGGCGAACAGGGCCGAGACCTTGCCGCTGGCGCTGGCGGGGGCGAGCCGCGCCAGCAGGGTCTGCCATACCGGCAAGTACATGCCGGCCAGGAAGAAGAAGGCGGCCATGAAGGCCCAGAACCAGCCGATGGCGGGGGCCAGCGGCATGCCGAGGATGGGGATCAGGATCGCCAGGGTGAGGGCGACGCCCACATTGGCGGGCGCGTCGGTGCGTCCCTGCGCGGCCAGCCGGTCGATGAGGAAGCCCGAGCTCAGCACGCCGGCGGGCGGGAAGACGCCCAGGATCAGCGCCAGGGAAAAGCCGATGTGGGCAACGCTCATCCCGTAGCTGCGGTTCACGACGCTGGGGATCCACGCCACCGCGGCCGAGGACATGGCCATGAACAGGGCGCAGAAGGTGAGGAGCGGCAGGAACTGTCTTCGCTGCGCGGCCATGAAGGCGAAGGCCTCGCCATAGCTTCCGCCCCTGGCGCTCCCCCCGGCCGAGCGCGCCGGCTCGATCACCGGGATCAGCAAGGCGGCGAAGGGCAGGCCGCCCAGCCCGATCGCCACCAGCACGATCTGCCAGGCGCGCATCTCGCCCACTAGCGGCAGGGTCCAGGTCTGGTCCTGCCCCACCGCCGCCACCAGTGCGCCGCCCACCAACATGGCGACCGAGGCGGACAGGCCCGCCGAGGCCGAGAAGAAGGCGAAGGCCCGGCCGCGGCTCGCAGGCGCCATGGTGTCCCGGATCAGGGAGAAGGCCGCGGGCGCGAGGCCGCCTTCCGCGAAGCCGGTCCCGGCTCGCCCGGCGAAGAGCTGGCCGAAGCTGGTGGCGAAGCCGCAGGCAGTGGTGGCGCAGGACCACAGCACCGCGCCGGCCAGGGTCAGGCGCTTGCGGTTGTAGCGGTCGAGCAGCCAGCCCATCGGCAGCGCGGTAAGCGTGTTGAAGAGGGTGAAGGAGAGGCCCACCAGCAGGCTGATCTCAGCGTCGCTGAGGGCGAGGTCGCGCTTGATCAGGGGCGCCAGCAGGGACAGGCAGTGGCGGTCCACGCCCGCCACAATGCCGATAAGCGTCAGGGCCGCCACCATATACCACTGGCGAAACGGCGAGATGGCCGCTCCCGTCGCGGACGTGGTGGAGTATGGTTCCCCAGGGTTCACGGCCTGAGCATGAGCCGAAGCGAGGCGAGTGCAAGCCCGCATTCCCGCGCATTCGTGCGACTTTCCAAACCATTTGTGAAGCGTATGATTTCCCCCTATCGTGGACGGCGAAACGTGCACGGGAGTAGACGCATGGCCGAGGCCGAAAACGGCCGGGCGGCGGGGGAGGGGGCAGGCAAGGCGTCGGCAAGCGCAGCCGGCCTGTTGCTCAAACTGTCGTTCATCACCGGATCGATCGCGCTGCTCTGCATGGTGGCGATCGATTTCGTCAGCGTAGTCTGCCGCCATCTGCGCGTGCCGCTCACCGGCTCCATCGAGCTGATCCAGGCCTGCATCACCGTCGCGATCTCCGCTGCGGTGGTAGGGGCCACCCTGACGGCAAGCCACGCCGCGGTGCATGTGCTGACCGAGCGGATGTCGCCCGCCTGGCGCCAGGGTTGCCGGCGGCTCGCCGACATCGCCTGCGTGCTCTATTTCGCCGCCGTGGCGGTCGGCGGTTTCTGGCTTCTCGGCGACACCATCAACGGCGACGAGCGGTCGGACCTGCTGCGCCTGCCGATCACGCCTCTGCGGATTGTCTGGGCCGTCAGCCTCGGCCTCGCCAGCCTGCTCTGCCTGCTCCGCCTCGTCGGTGTGCGCCTGGCCGAGGCGGACGAGGGCCACGCATGAGCCCGGGCCTCGTCGGCCTGCTCGGCCTGATCCTGCTGTTCGCGGCGCTCGGCGCCGGCATCCCAATCGCCGCCGCGCTCGGCCTGGTGGGTATCGGCGGGCTCGCCGTGCTGCTCTCGCCCGAGGCGGCGCTGATCAAGGCGGGGGTGGTCTCGTTCGACATCGCCTCCCGCTATGAGCTCGGCGTCCTGCCCCTGTTCCTGTTCATGGCGCACATCTGCTTCGCCGCGGGGGCCAGCCGGGACTTCTACGACTCCGCCGCCAAGTTCGCCGGCCACAAGCCGGGGGGGCTGGCCGCCGCCTCCATCGGCGCCTGCGCCGGGTTCGGGGCCATCAGCGGCTCCAGCCTCGCCACCGTGGCCACCATCGGCCTGGTCGCCCTGCCGGAGATGCGCAAGCAGGGCTATTCGCCCTCCCTCGCGACTGGGGCCATCGCCGCCGGCGGCAGCATCGGCTCGCTGGTGCCGCCGAGCGCGGCGCTGATCGTGTTCGGCATCCTGACCGAGCAATCCATCGGACGCCTGTTCACCGCCGCCATCCTGCCGGCGGCGACCCAGGCGCTGCTCTACATGGCGGTGATCTTCCTGATCTGCACCGTGCGCCCCGCCCTCGGGCCGCGCATGGCCCGGGCGCCCTGGGGCGAGCGGATCGCCTCTTTGCGGCGGCTCTGGGACGTGGGCCTTCTCATCCTGCTGGTGATCGGCGGCATCGCCCTCGGCTGGTTCTCGCCCACCGAGGCGGCCTCGGTGGGCAGCGTCGGGGCGCTCGCCCTCTGCGCCTGGCGCCGCAAGCTGAACCTCGCCGTGCTGAAGACGGCGCTGACCGACACCCTGCGCACGGCGGGGATGATCTACGCCATCATCATCGGGGCGATCGTCTTCTCCACCTTTGTCGCGGCCGCCGGTATTGGCCACCAGGTGGCGGACGCGGTGGCGGCCATGCACCCAGACAAGCTGACGGTGACCATCGTCCTCGTGCTGGTTGTGCTGGCGCTGGGCATGTTCCTCGACGGCCTCGCCCTGATGACCCTGACCGTGCCCATCTTCATGCCCATCGTACAGCAGATGGGTATCAGCCCGATCTATTTCGGCATCCTGCTGGTGCGGACCATGGAGATCGGCTTCGTCCACCCGCCGGTGGGGATGAACATCTACATCATCCACAACATCGCCAAGGACGTGCCACTGATGAGCATCTTCAAGGGCGTGATCCCCTTCCTGCTGGCCGACCTGCTGCACGTCGCCATCCTGGTGGCCTTCCCGGCGTCGGTGCTCTTCCTGCCAAAACTGCTGGGCTCATGACCGACACCGACATGCTCAAGGGGTTCGCCCGGTTCGCGGCGGCCTATGCGGACCGCGACGCCGACGCCCGCGCCTGGAAGGCGGCCGGGGGCAAGGTCGCCGGCTATATGACCAACACCGTGCCGGTGGAGTTGCTCCGCGCCGCCGGCTACTTCCCCCTCCAGCTCTCGGGGGGCGTCCCCGGCGCGCCGACGCCGCTCGCCGACCGCTACATGGAGGAGCTGTTCGATCCCATCGTGCGCTCGGTGTTCGAGCGGCTGCTGGCCGGCGACTACGCCTTCCTCGACCTGATCGTGCTGCCCCGCACCTCGGACTCGGTCCAGCGCCTCTACTACTACCTTGTCGAGCTGAAGCGGCGGGGGGAGGCGGCCCTCCCCGAAGTGCTGATGTTCGACCTCCTGCACACCCCCTGGTACTCCAGCGCAGAATACAATTTCGACCGGATGGTCGAGTTCAGGGACCGGCTGGTCGCCCTCGGCGGCGGCGACATCGACGCGGCCCTACCGGCCGCCATCGCCCGGAGCAACGCCACGCGGGATCGCCTCGGCCAGCTCTGCACCCGCCGCCGCGCGAGCCCCGCCGGCCTGTCGGGGGAAGCCGCGCTCCAGGCGCTCGCAGCGTCGCAAGTGATGGAGGAGGGGGCTTTCGACGCCGCCCTCTCCGAGGCCCTGGACAACCCATCGCCGCCGGCCGCGCCGAACGGACCACGGCTCGTCCTGGCGGGCAGCCCCCTCGACCATGCCGGCCTGCACCGGCTGGTGGGGGAGTGCGGGGGCACGGTGGTCGGCGACTACCACGCCTATGGCGAGCAGATGCTGGGCGCGCCCATCAGCACCGCCATGGCGCCGCTCCGCGCCTTGACCGAGCACTACCACCGCACCGTCTTCTCCAGCCGCCGCTTCCCGGCCGATCCTAGGGCGCTCTCCGAGTTCGCCACCGCCGCGGGGGCCGACGGCGTGATCTTCTACTTCTTCGCCGAAGAGGAGGCCCTGACCTGGGAATACCCCGGCCAGCGCCGCGCCCTGGAGGCGGCGGGCCTCGACTGCCTCTGCTTCACCCTCCAGCCCTACGCCATGGACGCCCCTGCGCTGCAGGCGCCCGTCAAAGCCTTCATCGATCAGCTCGCGGTCCCCGCCGCATGAGCGAGGGGATGCTGTCAGGCCTGAAGGTGCTCGACCTCGGCGGCCGGACTGGCGCCGTGTGCGGCCGCTTCCTCGCCACCCTGGGCGCGGACGTGGTCAAGCTCGAGCCGCCGGGTGGGGAGGGCGGGCGCCGCACGCCTGCGGGCGAAGCCGATCCCACCTGGCTCGCCAACAACCTTGGCAAACGCTCCTCCACTGCCGATCTCGAGACCGCCGCAGGCCAGGACCTGGCGCGGAAGTTGGCGGCGCAGGCGGACTTCCTGATCGAGGCCCATCCTCCCGGCTGGCTGACCGAGCGCGGACTGGACTACGCCGCCCTCAGCGCCCTGAATCCGCGGCTGATCCACGTCTCCATCACCCCCTTCGGCCAGACGGGGCCTCATGCCGGCTATGAGGGGACTGAACTGGTCTGCTCGGCGCTCGGCGGCGTCCTGAGCGTGGTCGGCTATGAGGACCGCGCGCCGGTGAAGGAGGCGCTCGACGCCTGCATCTTCCACGCAAACGGCGCCGGTGCGGCCGGGGCCATGTTCGCCCACCTGGAGCGCGCGCGCAGCGGGCTTGGCCAGCAGGTTGACGTCTCGATCCAGCATGTCGCCGCCAGCCGCATGACCAACGGCATCCTGGTGCAGCAGTTCGACGGCCGCCTGCTTCACCGCACCGGCGTCCACATCTCCTACGGCCAGGCCCGCATCCGCACCGTCTGGACGCTGAAGGACGGTTACTGTTTCCACGCTCTCCCGACGGGGCGGTTCGGCGCGCCGGCCAATATCGCGCTATCGAGATGGCTGGACGACGAGGGTTTCGACAACCCGATGCAGGGCGTCGACTGGCCCAACCATGACCGCAGCGCCATCCCCGCCGAGACCCGCAACCTGTGGGAAGCGGCGATGGACAAGTTCTTCCGCTCCAAGACCAAGGCGGATATCGCCACCGAGGGCCGGCGGCGGGGCATCAACGCCGTGGTCGCCAACGAGCCGGCCGACATCCTGGCTGACGCCCACCTGGCCGACCGGAACTTCCTCGCGCCCTTCACCTACGAAGGAAAGGCCATCCGCTTCCCCGACCGCTTCCTCAGCGCCAGCGCCACGCCCACCGGTACGCCCGGCCCCGCGCCCGAGGCCGGCGCCCACACCGCCGAGGTGCTGAGCCAGTGGCTCCAACCCGCCCGGGAGACGGCGTGATGGCTAGCGCAGCGAGCGGCCCACTGGGGGGCGTGAAGGTGCTTGATTTCTCCTGGGCGCTGGTGGGCTCCTTCACCACCAAGGCCTTGGCTGACCATGGCGCCACGGTGATCAAGGTGGAGTCGGCCACCCGCCTCTGCCTCAGCCGGATCGAACCACAAGTGTCCGCCTCCAAGCGCGGCGCCTTCGACGACAAGCCGTGGTTCATCCATATGAACACCTCGAAGCTCGGCCTGCGGCTGAACATGAAGCATCCGCGCTGGCGCGAGGTGATCGAGCCCCTGATCGACTGGGCCGACGTGGTGGTGGAGAACTTCTCCCCCGGCACCATGGCCTCCTTGGGTCTCGACTACGCCACGCTCTCGAAGCGCCGGCCGGACATCATCATGGTGAGCGGCAGCGTCTACGGCCAATCCGGCCCGCTCTCCCGCGAATGGGGCGTGGACGGCACGGGCGCGGCGCTATCTGGCCGGCTGTTCCTCACGGGTTGGCCCGACCGCCCGCCGGTGATGCCGAGTGCGGTTCCTTATGGCGACGTTGTACTGCCGCCCTTCATGGCCGCCGCCGCGGCAGCCGCGCTGGACTACCGGCGGCGCACGGGGAAGGGCCAGCACATCGACGCCAGCATGTACGAGATCTGCGTGCAGCAAATGGCCCCGGCGCTCGTCGCCGCCCAACTCGACGGACCGCCGAAGCGGATGGGCGAGCGGCAGGCGGACGTGCTCTACCAGGGCGTCTTCCCCACACTGGGCGAGGACCGCTGGATCGCCATTTCCACGCCTGACGCCGCCGGGTGGGGGGCGCTTACTGAGGCCGTGGGCGGCGACTGGCCCTCCGCCGAGGCGGTTGCGCAGGCCGATGACGCCGCCCTCGACGCGCTCGACCGGCGCATCGCCGATTGGACGCGCGATTTCGACGGCTTCGCCCTGATGCACCAGCTCCAGGCGGCCGGCGTGCCCGCCGGCGTGGTGGCCGACGCGGGCGACATGCTGGAGCGCGACCCGCAACTTCGCGCCCGCGGCTTCGTCGAGATGCTGGACAATCCGGTGCTGGGCCCGTTCGAGCACCTGGCCCAGCCCTACGCCCTCTCGCGCACGCCTGCGCGCATGACCACCGCGCCCGGCCTTGGCCAGCACACCCGCGAGGTGGTCTGCGACATCGCCGGCCTGCCCCCCGCTACCTTTGAAGAGCTTCAAGCATCGGGTCTGTTCGAATGAGCACCAGCGTCACCCAGACCGGCGAGCGCAGCACCAAGCTGCTGCAGTCGACCGCGGAGGCGAACGCCTACCAGAAGAAGTTCGGCCAGACCCTGCGCAAGCGGGTGGTGGAGGACGGCGAGCCCTTCGCCATCGTCCAGGCCGACGTGCCGCACGAGATCTTCCACGCCATGGACATCCCCATGGTGACCAACCAGTGGTGGGCGGCCTACATCGCCGCCAAACAGCTCTCGCCCTATTATTTCGAAGTGATGGAGAAGGCGGGCTTCCCCGCCTCGAGCTGCCGCTACTGCTCGCTGGGCCTGGCCTGCACCCTCGACAACGATCCGGCCAAGGCGCCCTGGGGCGGCCTGCCCAAGCCGACGGTGCTGGTGGCGCGGCTGACCTGCGACTGCATCCAGCGGGTGTTCCAGCTCTGGGCCGAGGCTTTGGGCGCGCGGTTCTTCCCGATGGAGGCGCCCGGCTGGGAGCACAAGGACACGCGCTGGTTCGAGAAGAACAACACCGAGTGGGAAGAGGTCTACACCGCCCGCCGCCTCGACCTGATGGTGGAGGAGACCAAGGCGCTGATCCGCCTGCTGGAATCCGAAACCGGCCGCACCTTCGACGACGGCAAGCTCTTGGAGCTGATGGAGCGGATCAACGAGCAGGAGGAGCTGCTCGCCGAGGCCTCCGACCTGATCACCCGCACCCGGCCCTGCCCGGTGGGCGTGGTCGACCAGATGCCCAATGTGATGATCCCCCAGTGGCACCGCGGCTCCGACTGGGCCGTGGAGCACGCCCGCAAGTTCCGCGACGAGGTCAAGGCGCGGGTCGACGCCGGCCAGGGGGTGATCAAGGACGAGAAGATCCGGCTGATGTGGATCGGCGCCGGCCTCTGGCACGATCCCGGCTTCTACAACGCCCTGGAGGAGAAGCACGGGGCGGTGTTCGTCTGGTCGATGTACCTGCCGTTCGCGGGGGCCAAATACATCCGCTACAACCTCGACGATCCGTTGCGAGCGCTGGCCAGCCGCATCTGCGGCATCAACGAGGTGCTGCACCTGCCGCCCTGGATGAACGAATGGATGGTCAGCGAGGCCAAGGCTTGCGGCATCGATGCGGTCGTCGTCCTCGCACCCAAGACCAACCGGCTGTCCCTAAGCGGCATCAAGCTGACCTGCGAGGCGCTGGAAGCCGCCGGCGTGCCGGTGTTCGAAATGCAGGCCGACATGGTAGACGCGACCGATTGGAGCCATGACCGCATGGTCGACCAGGTCTCGGCCTTCCTGACCGCCAGGGTCGAACAGCGGCCGAAACCTTGAGCCTTCGGCGGAGATAAGATGTCCTCACGCGCCTCAACCGCCCAGAAGACGCCCGCGCCGACGCGAGACTCGATCGATCTCGGCCTCTTGCGGGACGTGCTGGGCTTCCGCCTGCGGCGGATCCAAAACCACCTGGCCCAGACCTTCTCCCAGGCCTTGGCCGGGCGGGACATGAAGTCGGGCGAGTTCAGCGCCCTCGCCATCATCTCCGCTAATCCGGGGATATCCCAGATCGAGCTCGCCCGGTTCGGCGGCTTCGACAAGGCCTCCGTCGTCATGCTGATCGACGACCTGCAGAGCTGGGGCTGGGCGGTGCGCGAGCGCTCGACCCAGGATCGGCGGCGGCACGCCCTCTATGTCACGCCGCTCGGCGACAAGATGCTGGTCGAGCTGATGGAGCTGGCCAAGGCCAACGAGGCCAAGATCCACGCCGCCCTGTCGGACCAGGAGCTCGAAAACCTCTACGCCGCCCTCGACCGCATCTATGACGTCTGCTTCACCGATGACGCCAGCTAGAGGCCCGTCGATGCGCCGGCAGGCCGGTTTGGCCGTTCTCCTTGCTGGCGCCTTGGCGCTCGGCGGGCTCGCCGCGGCCGCCCAGACCGGGGCGAAGACCTTCAACCTCAGCTATGGCTCGCCCTATCCTCCGACCCATCCGTTCAGCCGCGCCGACATCGCCTGGATGAAATATGTCGAGGCCAAGTCGGGCGGGCGGCTGAAGATCACGCCCTATTGGGGCGGCACCCTGGTCGGCAGCGACAGCGCCGTCTCCGAGATCCGACACGGCGTCGCCGACGCGGGGCTGATCACGCCGATCTACATGCGAGGCGGGGTGGAGGCGATCAAGCTGCAGGCCGGCTTCTACGGCGGCGCTCGTACGCCCGAGGAACAGACCGCCGTTTACCGCTGCATTATCCGGGACTTTCCGATTCTGTCCCAGGAGCTGGCCGGCCTGCGGGTGCTGGCCCTGCAGGGCGGCAACCTGCCCAACATCGTGACGCGCGACCGCCAGGTGCGGAAGTTGAGCGACCTCAGGGGGCTGCGTCTGCGCACGCCGACGGAGCTGTCGCCCCTGCTGCGCAAGCTCGGCGCCGAACCGGTGACGATGCCGATGGGCGACGTCTATTCGGCCCTCTCCAAGGGGGTGATCGACGGCGTGGTGGCGCCCGCCGACACCATCAAGTCGCTGCATTTCTCCGAGGTAGCCCGCTACCTGAACACCCTCGAGGTGCCGCGCGGCGCTTATCAGTCGCGCGCCATCTCCAACCGGTCGTGGAGCCGGCTGCCGCCGGACCTGCAGAAGCTGCTCGCGGACTCGCAGCCCCACTGGGAGGCGCAGCTCAGCAAGGAGGTGACCGAGGCGGAGGAGGCTGGGATCAAGTTCGGCAAGGAAACGGGCATTAAGACCATACCGTTCGACCCCGCCGAGCAGCAGCGCTTCAACCAGCTCTACAACCAGGTCTCGCTGGAGACGGCGATAAAGACCGCGCCGTCCTATGGCGCCGCGATGTTCCGGCGGGCGCAGGCCGCGGTCGCCCAGATCCGCGCGGGCAAGGAGGCCTGCTGATCCATGGCGGACGATCGTCTTAAGCTCCTGCTCACCGGCGACCTAGTGCTGGACGAGCCCGATCCCGACAGCTTCTTCGACCCGACCCGAGCGCTGCTGCAAGGGGCCGACGTGCTGGTCGGCCACGTCGAGACGCCCTACACGGCACGCGGACGGGAGATCCAGTCGGACGTTCCGGCCGAGGCGGGCGACCCGATCAAGCTCGGCGCCCTGGCGCGGGCGGGCTTCCACATCGGCACCCTGGCCGGCAACCACGTGTTCGACCGCGGCCTGGAAGGGATCGAGGATACCATGGGCGCCCTGCGCGCCCACGGTATCGAGCCGTGCGGGGCGGGGCCCGACCTGGCGGCGGCGCGGCGGCCGGCCATCGTCGCCCGCAAGGGCCTGAGGTTCGGGGTGCTGAGCTACAACTGCGTCGGCCCGCGCGAGAGCTGGGCCTCGGCCAGCAAGGCCGGCTGCGCCTACATCCACGTCTTGACCCACTATGAGTCCGAGGGCGCCAACCCCGGCGGCCCGCCCGTCACCTACAGCTTCGCCACCCCCGCCAGCCTCGACGCCATGCAGGAGGATATCGAGCGGGTGAGGGCGGAGGTCGATCTGCTCACCGTCGCCTTCCATAAGGGCGTGGTCCACACCCCGGCGCACATCGCTATGTACGAGCGGCCCGTAGCCAAGGCGGCGATCGAGGCGGGGGCCGACATCGTCATCGGCCACCACGCCCACATCCTGCGCGGGGTCGAGACCTACAAAGGGCGGCCCATCTACCACGGCCTCGGCAACTTCGTGGTGGTGACCAAGGCCCTGAACGTCGCGGGCAACGACCATCCGGCGCGCCTCGCCTGGGCCAAGCGGCGCAAGGAGGTGTTCGGCTTCGAGCCCGACCCCGACTACCCGACCTATCCGTTCCACCCGGAAGCCAAGAACGCCATGATCGCCGACTGCCGGATCGGCGCGGACGGCCAGGTCAGCGCCGGCTTCCGGCCCTGCTGGATCATGCCGAGCGGCGCGCCGGAGGTGCTGGGGCCAGGCGAGCGGGGCCAGGCGGTGCTCGACTACATCGCCGATATCAGCCGGCGCGCTGGCCTGAAGACCGAATTCGCCTGGGAAGGCGACAGGGTAGTGTTCGCCTGACCTTTGCGTAAATCGGGCGGGTCAAATATGGTTTTTGCAACGAACTAAATCGGCGGGCCGGAACGCGCCGCGTTGCAGGGTGGACGACCGATGCGCAAGCTGCCTTTCGCGATGATCGCCGCGGCGCTGACCCTCCTCGCCCTGGTCGGCGGAGAGGCTCGCGCTCAAACCCCCGCGGCGCCGGCCAAGTTCGGCGAATACCGCCCGGCGCGGCTCTACCCCGAGCAGGTGGTGACCTCCTTCTACCTGCCCATGCGCGACGGGGTGCGGCTGGCGGTCAGCCTCCACCGCCCGGCCCGGGATGGCAAGCCGGTCGAGGGCAAGTTCCCCGTGATCTGGCACCACACCCTCGACATCCAGGGCGCTGGCGCGTTCGGCGGGCCGGTGGGGCCGGAGACCCGCGACCTCACCACCCTGACCTACAACGGCTATGTGGTGGCGGTGGTGGCGCGGCGCGGGGCAGGGGCCTCCTTCGGAACGCGGCGCGGCTATGAGGACCTGACCGAGGCCTACGACGGATACGAGGTCAACGAGTGGCTGGCGGCCCAGCCCTGGTCCACCGGCGCGGTCGGCATGTACGGCTGCTCCAACACCGGCGAAGCGGTGATGCACGTGCTGACCGTGCGCCCGCCGCACTTGAAGGCGGCCTTCGCCGGCTGCTTCTCCTGGAACCGCTACGACGGCTTCTTCCGCGGCGGCATCCTGGCCAACTGGGGCACGGGCCCGCAGCGCAGCTTGGAAGAGGACATGAAGGCCGTGCCGGTGCAGGGCGACGAGAGCCGAACCCTGCTGCGCCAGGCCGCGCAGGAGCACCAGGGCTCCACCTTCCTGCTCGACCTGATGAAGTCCATGCCCTTCCGCGACACCTTCTCGCCCCTGGTGATGAGCCGGTTCTGGGCCGAGGCCAGCCCCTCGTCCTACGCCGACCAGATCCGCCAGTCGGGCGCCGCCCTCTACATCCAGGCGGGCTGGCGCGACGACTTCCGGCGCGAGGGCCTCACCGCCTTCGCCAACATCCCGGCCGGCAAGCGCTGGATCGTCATCGGCGACTGGCTGCACTGCTCCAACGCCGGTTTCGACCTGCGCGACGAGCAGCTCCGCTTCTTCGACTACTGGCTGAAGGGGATCGACACCGGCCTGACCTCGGACGAGCCGGTCCACTACGTCACGGTGAACGGCGGGTCGGGCTGGAAAGCCGCCGCGGCCTTCCCGTCGGCGGGCGCCGCGCCGCAGACCGTTTATTTCGGCGAGGGCAGGGGGGCTAGCGCGCTCGCCGCCGCGCCTGCCAAGGCCACGTCCAAGGCCAGCTTCGAGGTCGACTACGGGGTGACCTGCCCCGGGGTGACCGTCAGCCTGGCCAACACCGTCCAGCTCCAGCCCTGCCATCCGACCAAGGGCGCAGCCAGCTTCACCCTCGCGCCGCTCAGGGCCGACGCCGAGCTGACGGGCCATCCCATCGTCGACCTCTGGGTCACCGCCAGCGCCCCGGACGCCAACCTGTTCGCCTACCTGGAGGACGTCGCGCCGGACGGGACAGTGCGGCCCGTTACCGAAGGGCGGCTGAAGGCCTCGCTGCGCAAGGTCAACCCCGCGCCTTGGGCGCTGCCGGCCGGCGTCCCCTGGCACCGCAGCTACGCCGAGGACGCCGCGCCCCTGCCGGCGGGCCAGCCGGTCGAGGTCAAGTTCGACATGCTGCCCCTGTCCTATGTCTTCAAGGCGGGCCACCGCATCCAGGTCACGGTCGCAGGCTCCGATTACCGCGAGCGGGAGCGGGCGACCGTGTCGCCGGCGACCACCGTGACCATCCACGCCGGCGCCGCCTATCCGTCGAGCGTGACCCTGCCGGCGATGCGGCCGTTGGGATGAACGTCCTTCTCCCCTTGCGGGAGAAGGTGGCCGCGAAGGCGGTCGGATGAGGGTTTCTCGACCTAACCACATTCGTCATCCGCCGGCTTGACCGGCGGACCCAGAGACATGGAACGGGCAACCTAGCCTTGCGCTGTCCGCGCGGTCTGGGTCCGCCGGTCAAGCCGGCGGATGACGGAGTTTTAGAGGGCGGCGCGATCGCTCAACCGTCGCCCTACTTCGAACAGCGAAAATTGGCCGCTTCGTCGGTCGAGCCCTTGCCGGTGTAACGGGCCTTCTCCGGGTAGGGGCAGAGCGGCCGCGTCCGCACCAGCTTGCCGTCCGCGACCTTGGAGGCGATGACCGGCCCCGGCGCGACGCCCTTTTCCACCCAGCGCTCGAGGGCGCTGAGCAGGTCGTGGTCGGCGTCGGGAATCGGGGCGTCGGCGCCGGCCGCGCCGAACAGGTCCGGCCCCGGCCCGCCGCCGCAGTGAAGTACGCCGGGCGCCATGTAGAGCCGCAGGAACTTGCCCGCCTTGGCCGAGCCGCCCATGGCCGCCTGCAGCCGCTCGAAGTAGCCGACCGTCATCCGCGAGGCGACGGCCGGGTCGATCCAGCCCTGGTAGATGATCGCCTTGCCGCCCCGATCGCGGAACGGCTCGATCCGGACATCGTCGGCCTTCAGCTCCGGGATGGCGCGGCCGATGGCCGGCAGGTCTTCCGACAGCTTGAAGCCCTCGCCGTTCCAGTCCGACTGCTTCCGGATGGCCTGGCCGAAGGTGGCCGGGGCGAGGCGCGAGCGGCCGGAGTCCACCAGCACGCCGGGGAGCAGCCCGTCATCGAGCTTCTTGCCGGTCTCGTCATGCAGCGGGGCGTAGATGGTGCGGGCGAGGGCGACCTGGGCCGGGTTCAGGCAGTCCGCCGTCTGGCCCGCCTTGCACTGGAGCACGCCGGGATCGAACTTGCAGACGCGAGGGTCTTCCGCGACCCCGTCCTTCACCCCGTCGAGGCCGTCGCACGCCTTCACCCCCTGGTCGGCGACGAACTGCCAGTCCTTGGGCGACATCACGCCGGCGTGGGACTCCCGCTGGATGATCTCCCACATGCGCCGGGCCGTCATCTCGGCGGTGTCGGGGCCGGGGGCCCCGGCGATGATCCCGTCGTAGTCGGCGGGGAAGCGCTGCATCTCCTTCAGCCCCTGCCGGCCGCCGCCGGAGCAGCCGATGAAGTAGCTGAGGCGCGGGCCCTTGCCGTAGAAGGCGGCGACGATCTCTTTCGAGACCTCGGCCAGGCGATGGTTGCCGCGCAGGGCGTAGTTGGTCAGCCGCATCGGATCGCCCAGCATCCAGGTGCGGTCGGCCGCCTTGTGCCCGGTGTCGGTGGTGGCCGAGGCGTAGCCCCGGGCGACGCCGCGGGGCAGGTCCTGGAAGTTGAAGGTCCCGGCGTCGCCGCCGACGCCTGCGCCGAGGAACTTGCCGTTCCACGCGCCTGGCAGGGGCAGCCACAGCTCGAAGCCGATCTCGGTCTCGATGGTGCCCTGCAGCCGGCAGAAGGGCGCCTTGATCGCCACAGGGCGCGCGCCCTGGCTGGGCGACCAGGCGGCCTGGGGCTGGACCAGGGTCACGCCGTCGACCTTCACCGACGGCAGGTTCAGGTTCTTGAGACTGTCGCACGCTCCGGCGTCTACAGCCGCTGCGGCCAGCGCCGGCCGGGCGGCCTTCAGGTCCAGGACGGAGGCCCCTGCAAAGAGCGCGCTCACGGCGACGGCCACGGCGCTTACCTTGCGGATACTGGGTCTTTGCATTGCCCGTCTCTCCCCGATCAATTACGTTTTCCCGCATATGGTATAAAAATCAAATCATTTGGGAGGCTGGCGTGGCGTTCAGGACCTGGCTCGGCGCCCTGGCGGCGCTGGCGTTCTCCGTGGCCCTCCATCCGGACCCGACCCGCGCCGCTGACTGCGCCGGGCTGGCGAAGCTCGCTCCCGCGGGTGTGCGGATCGTCTCCGCCACGCCCATGCCCTCCGGCAGCCGCTTTGCGCCGACCCCGCGGAGCCGCCCCGTCGACGTCCCCTTCTGTCGCGTCCAAGGCGTGATCGAAACCGAGATTGGATTCGAGCTGTGGCTGCCAGAGGCCTCCGCCTGGAACCATCGGCTGCTATCCGCCGGGGTGGGCGGGCAGGCGGGGTCGCTGAACTATGTGGAGATGGCGCGCGGCCTCGCCCGTGGCTATGCGGCCGCGAGCACGGACACCGGTCACAAGGCCGACGACAAGCACTGGCTGCTCGGCGACCCGATGCGGGCGGCCAACTACGCCGAGCGCGCCAACCACCTGCTCGCTGAAAAAGCCAAGGCGTTGATCGCAGCCTATTACGCCGCCCCGCTGCAGCACGCCTTCTTCGTCGGCTGCTCCGGCGGCGGGCGGCAGGCCCTGACTGAGGTGCAGCGCTTCCCGGCCGATTACGACGGCGTCATCGCTGGCGCCCCCGGCCCGCGCACGCCGGAAATGAGCGCCCGCCGTCTGTGGGAGATGATCCAGCACACGAAATACAAAGGCGTGCTGAGCGAGGCCGACTGGAAGCACGTCGCTGAGGCGGGGGTCGCCGCCTGCGACGACCTCGACGGCGTCCACGATGGCGTCGTGGAGAACCCGGCCCGCTGCCGCTTCGACGTCGCGTCCTTGGGCTGCGGCAAGGCGGCGGCGAAGGGCTGTCTCAGCCCCGAGCAGGTGGCGGTCGCCCGGCGCATTTATGCGCCGCTGGTGGACGAGGCCGGCAAACGGGTCGACGGCGGCCTGCTGCCCGGCATCCCCGTGTCGCCGACCCCGGCGCCCGAGCCCTTCTCGCCGGGGCCGGCCTATCTGGCGCTGGTGCTGTTCGGCGACGGCGTGCATCACGACGCCAACTGGGACGCCAAGAGCTTCCGCATCTCGGCCGACCTGCCGGCGGTGGACAAGGTGATGAACCTGCACGCCGACAATCCTGACCTTTCGAGCTTCAAGGCGAGGGGCGGCAAGCTGATCATGTACCAGGGGTGGGCCGATCCCCTGGTCTCGCCGCAGGAGACCGCCGCCTATTACGAGGCGATCGAGCGGAAGATGGGGCCGGTGTCGGCGCGCCAGTTCGTGCGGCTGTTTATGGCTCCGGGCGTCGACCACTGCGTCGGCGGCGCAGGGCCAGATCAGTTCGGCGGGGTCGGCGGCGATGCGCCCGTGGCCGACGCGGACCACGATCTCCTCACGGCGCTAGAGCGCTGGGTAGGCGAGGGCAGGGCGCCCGAGCAGGTGATCGCCTCCAAGGTCGCCGCCGGCGAGGTGGTGCGGACCCGGCCGCTCTGCGCCTATCCGGTGGTGGCGCGCTATTCCGGCCAAGGCTCCACCGACGAGGCCGCCAACTTCACCTGCGGCCAGGCCCCCGCCCGCGCGGCAAGCGGCGGGCCACGCCTGTCGGGACCGATCCCAACCGGCCCAGGTTCGGAGATCTTCGGACCCGCCGTGCTGCCCGGAACGCCCGAAGCGGCAGCGCTGGCTAAAGCCGGCTATGTGCAGGAGGAGTATTTCCTGTCAGGCGCGGCCAACGTCTACGGCTACGACGCCGCCGGCAAGACGGTAGTGGAGCGCTCCGGCCTACCCTACACCACCCGCCTGCTGGTGGTGCGGCCGAAGGACCCGAAGCGGTTCAGCGGCAATGTGCAGCTCAACATGTTCCACCCCAGCATGGCCCACCATCAGTGGTCACGCATCTCGGCCTATGTGGTTCGGCACGGCGACGCCTTCGTCGCGGTCGGGATCGGGGCCGATCCGCGCCAGCGCGAGACGCCGGCCTCCCAGCCGCCCACCGCCGCCCACCTGGTTCCCAAGTGGTATGAGCCGGCCCGCTACGCCCCGATGCAGTGGCCGGACGAGGACGGCGTCCGCTGGGACGTGTTCGGCGACACCGCCAAGCTGTTGAAGCAGGGCGGGGCGCTGGGCGGCCTGAAGGTCAGCCGCGTCTACGCCTCGGGCTGGTCCTTCCTGGGAAGCTTCCTGCGCAACTTCATCAACGACGGCTTCCATGACCGCTTCCGCATGGCCGACGGGCGGCCGGCGATCGACGGCTATCTGATCGGCATCGCCTCTGGGACCCAGAACTCCGGCTACCTGCCGATCAACAGCCATTCCGAGACCCTGCCGCTCGGCCATCCCAAGCGGGTGGTGCAGGCGGCGGACGTGCCGGTGATCGAGCTGATGAGCGAGAACGAAGCCGCTGGGGGCGGACCCACCGCCCGGGACGGCGACGGGATCAAGGGCGGCCATCGGCTCTACCAGATCGGCGGCGTGACCCACACCGACCTCGGCGTGCCGTCGCCCCTGGAGCCTGCGACGGCCCAGCTGCGCGCCAAGGGTCATCCGGGCGCCAGGCCCGCGCCGGATTGCAGCTACGAGAACAGCGATGTGCCTATGCGAGATGTGGCCCAGGCGGCCCTCGCCAACCTCGACCGCTGGAGCCGCGGCGGCCCGCCCGCGCCGCCGAGCGCGATGATCGAGCTCGGCCCCGACGGTCGGGTGGCGGATGCGGTGGGCAACACCAAAGGCGGCGTGCGGCTGGCCCAGCTCGACGTCCCCCTGGCCCGCTACGGAGCCCCGCCGAACGGCGCCTGCGCCGGTCAGTCGCCCTACAAGCTGGAGCGGCGTGTGCCGCTATCGGCGGCGGAACTCGCCAAGCTTTATCCTGGCGGGCGCGAGGAGCAGGTGCGGCGCTTCAAGGCCGCCTTGGACCGGCTGGTGCGCGAGCGGTACTTGCTGCCCGAAGATGCGGAAGCCGAACTGGCGCGGGATCGCGTCGCGGCTGCAAAGGCGTTCGGGCGGTAGAACGGCCTTCTCTCCTTGCGGGAGAAGGTGGCAGGCGCAGCCTGACGGATGAGGGGTTTCTCCGAACTTTCCGACTTGGTGGATGGCACGAAGCGGCTCAGGCGGCGCGACCCCTCATCCGCCCGCCTTCGGCGGTCACCTTCTCCCGCAAGGGGAGAAGGCTTCGCCATGAGTGCCCCACAAGTGCGGTGACTAGAACTTCTTGTCGATCGAGAACGACACCAGCCGTCCGACCGGGTTGTACAGGGTCGGATCGAACCCGCCGCCGCCGTTCTGGCTTTCGGCGATATTCACGAACGGGGCCCGGGCGTAGAAGAGGTTGGTCACGTCCACGCCCAGGGTGACATTGTTCATCCACCGGGCGGGGAAATCCCTGAACGTATAGGACAGGTGGAGATCCACCGAGGTGAAGGCGTCGACGCGCTGGATCGGCGTGGCGAGGTTGTTGTTGTAGGCGTTCTGGTAGTTGACGTTGACCGTCGCCCGGGCGCCGCCCTGGCTCCAGCCGATCACGCCCCGCGCTTTGAACTTGAGCGGGTTGTAGATGTTGTTGAGCTGATCAACCAAGGGCGCGCTCGGCGTCAGCGCCACCTTGTACTGAGTGAAATAGGTCCCGTTCAGGCCGAGGGAGAAGTCCCCCATGGTCGCGGTCGGGATGCGATAGCTGAACTGGAAATCGATCCCCTTGGCCAAGGTCACGCCGAGGTTGTTGGTGCGTCCGTCCACGAACAGCGTCAGCGGCACGGGAATCACGCCGCCGAGGACCGGGTAGGTGGCCCTGAGCTGGTCGACCTGCGCCTGCGTCGGGTTACGGGTGATGATGCCGGTGCCGGCGAACTGGGACTCCCGGTTCAGGATGGTCAGGTCGCTCAGGTAGGAGGTGATCTGGTTGGTGTATTTGATGTCGAAATAGGTGAGGCTGACCTTGGCCCGCGGCAGGAAGGACGGCTCGTAGTCCATGCCGAACGAATAGGTGGTGGCGGTCTCGGGGCTGAGGTTCAGGTTGCCGCCGGATAGGGCGACGCCGGCGCGCAGGGCGCCGCCGATCGTCGGGTCGGAATAGTTCTGGGCGAACAGGCCTTGGCTGTTGCCGCGCAATTGCGAGAACAGCGGCGCCCGGAACGAGGTGCCGTAGCTGCCGCGGAAGATCAGGCCCTCCGCGGGCGACCAGTTGACGCCGATCTTGGGATTGGTGGTCGAGCCCACGTCGGAATAGTCGTCATAGCGGCCAGCCACATCGATATCGAGCCGGCGCAGGCCAGGCAGGGCATTGCCTTCTCCGAATAGCGGGATCAGCAGCTCGCCGTAGACGGAACGGATCGTCCGCGCCGCCGGCACCCGGGTCGCAGTCGGCGCCACCGTCGTGCCGTTGGTCAGGCCGCCCAGGGTGCTGATGCGCTGGCCCTCGAACCCGGCCGCGGCCCGAACCTCGCCGCCCGGCAGGCGGAAGAGCGGGCCGTCGATCTTGGCTTCGTAGTCCTGGAAGATGTTCTTGCCGGGCGCGTAGAACAGGGCGTTGTTCAGGTTGGTCAAAGCCGCGGCGGTGTTCGGTCCACCGAACGGATTGAAGGCGGTGGCCGGATTGCTGGACGCCAGCGCCGCCGTCAGCGCGGCGTTGTTGATGCCTTGGGTGGAGATGCTGAGATCGTCGCTGCGGCCGTAGGTGTAGTCGAGGCCGAGCTTCCAGGCGTAGGGAAGCTTCACATCGGCGCCCAAGGTCAGGTTGTAGGTCTTGTTGAAGCCCCGCGAGACGTTCGGCGGAAGGTCGTTGATGAAGGAATAGCCGACCGTCTCGGTCGCCGGCGTTAGCCCGACCGGCGCCACGAAGAAGGCGTTGGTCGAGGGGACGGTCAGGTTGGCGGTCAGCGGCGCGGGGCGGAACTTGAAGTCGCGCCGCGCGATGTAGCCGTCCGCCGTGACGCTCAGCCAGTCGTTGATGGTCTGGTCGAAGGTGAAGGCGGTGGTGTTGTGCTTCTGGCGGGGGATCAGGTCCCCGAGCTTGAGGTTGTCGCACTTGTTGGTGGTCCCGGCGACCAGAGTCGACCGGTTGGCCGCCGTCACGCCGCCCGCCGGGATGGCGTAGCTGACGCCGCTGACGGTGATGTTGCCGGGGTTGCACTGGGTTCCACGGAAGTCGAGGCCGCCGCTGTCGCGCAAATCGCCCCGATAGAAGTCGCGGTCCTTGCCGCTCAGGGCGCTGTGATAGGAATGCTCGGCGGAGAGGGTGAACTGGCCCGTGCCCCAGCGGTGGCCGATGATGCCGCCCACCTGGCGTTCGTCGTAGCCGCCGGTCGTCCCGTAGCGGCCCATGACCTCCGCGCCCTCGAAGTTGCGGCGCAGGATCAGGTTGACCACGCCCGCCACGGCGTCCGAGCCGTAGATGGCCGAGGCGCCGTCCGCGACGATCTCCGCCCGTTCCAGCGCCAGGGTCGGGATCACCGACGGATCGATCGCGAAGCCTGAAGTGCCCTGCTGCACGGCCCGGTGGCCGTTGAGGATGGTCAGGGTCGCGTAGGGGCTGATGCCGCGCAGGTTGATCGATTGGCCGTAGGTGATGTTGCTCGCCCCGCCCGCCTGACCGCGGGAGGTTTCCGAAACGCCGAGGTTGAAGACCTGCGGCACCTGCTGGAGGAACTGGGTCACCGTGACGGCGCCCGAGGTCTCGAGGGCGTCGCGGCCGACCGCGACGATGCTGGAGCCCACCGGGGCGACACCGCGGATCCGGCTGCCGGTGACCACCACGGCGTCCACCGACTCGGCGGGCGCGGCGGCCGCCTGGTCCTGAGCCTGCGCGGGGGAAAG